>JAEEGL016566114.1_pt1 | contig 14047 bp, 15 predicted proteins | sample 9134231 | NCBI WGS metagenome assembly JAEEGL01 (sample SAMN16246548, study PRJNA631951) | gut metagenome | biome: gut microbiome; feature: rumen; material: fiber-attached | host: Bos | place: Iran: Karaj | collected 2018-10
TGCAGAATTCAATCACGTTCACTCGGATTACTTCAGACGGCTTGCACAGCTTGATTCAACTATTCAGTAGTCCTTGGATCTGAAAACAGAAAACCCAGCTCCGTGTGTGGAGCTGGGTTTTCTGTTTTCAGATCTGCGCCAGAGCCTGTTCCAGATCTTCAATAATATCACGAACATCCTCAATGCCTACGCTCAGGCGAAGCAGATCCGGTGCAACACCGGAAGCTAGCAGCTGCTCCTCGCTCAACTGACGGTGCGTCGTGCTAGCGGGATGAAGTACACATGTCTGTGCATCCGCAACATGTGTAACGACATTTGCAAGCTTCAGAGAATCCATCAACTTGGTGGCTGCTTCCCGTCCTCCGACAGGTCCGAAGGACATTACACCGCAGCTGCCGTTGGGAAGATATTTTTCTGCAAGAGCATGATACTTATCATTTGGAAGGCCGCAGTAACTGATCCAGGCCACCTTCGGATGACCAGCAAGATATTCCGCAACTTTCTGTGCATTCTCGCAGTGTCTCTGCATTCGAAGTTCAAGGGTCTCTATTCCAAGGCCAAGAAGAAATGCATTCATTGGTGCCGGAATGGAACCGTAATCACGCATCAGCTGTGCGGTAGCCTTGGTGATAAATGCTGCCTTTCCAAAATCCTTGGCATAATTCTTGCCATGGTAGCTTTCGTCCGGCGTCGTCAGCCCGGGGAATTTGTCGGCATGTGCAAGCCAATCAAAATTACCGCTGTCAATCAATGCACCGCCAACAGTAGAAGCGTGACCTTCCAGATACTTGGTGGTAGAATGTGTCACAATATCTGCACCCCATTCAAACGGGCGGCAGTTAACAGGCGTAGCAAATGTGTTGTCAACGATCAGAGGAACCCCATGTGCATGTGCCACTCTCGCGAATTTCTCAATATCAAGAACTGCACAGGACGGATTCGCAATCGTTTCACCAAACAGCGCTTTTGTATTAGGCCGGAAAGCAGAGGACAGCGTCTCTTCATCCACGTCCGGATCCACAAACGTAAAATCAATGCCAAGCTTCTTCATAGAAACAGAGAACAGATTGAACGTTCCGCCGTAAATCGCTGTCGACGCAACAATATGATCGCCGGATCCACAGAGATTCATGATGGCAAAGAAGTTTGCAGCCTGGCCGGAAGAAGTAAGCATACCGGCGACGCCGCCTTCCAAAGCAGTAATTCTCGCCGCAATATAATCATTAGTCGGGTTCTGAAGACGGGTATAGAAGTATCCGCTTTCTTCCAGATCAAAGAGCCTTCCCATCTGCTCGGATGAGTCATAACGGAATGTGGTCGTCTGGATAATCGGAACACTTCTCGACTGACCGTTTTCAGGACGATAGCCTGCATGAACACACAAGGTGCCCTGACGATACTGATTCATATGAACAACCTTCTTTCAAAGAATATAATAACAAACACTCTCACTCCGCACTCCACCGAGATTGTACGGATATTTTCTGCGAAAGATCTACAAAATCCAGACCTTCTGTTTTTCCTTCTATGGTGATGCTGACTCTCCTGATAGTGGATAACTGACACAGACAGCTGACGATGGCACGGACAGCTGCCTTCTCAGCATTTTCATTGCCCTGGACAGCCAGGAAATCACTGCTTAGATCAACATAGCAAACTCCGTCAACCTCGGATACAGAAATGACTCTCGTTCCAGACGGGATTGGGTTTGTAAGGCCGGAGGGTGGTGACCATGCTAGCTGAGCTGCCAGAGCAACCTCCGCCATTGTCTGACTGGCTGGTCTGCGCAAACGCATTGTCTGTCTTACTAGCCTGCCAGCTTTATCGGAACTCCCGAAAAGTGTCGCCTGGAATTCATTCAGGCCGGAACGGATGGGACCGATTGCTGTTTCATCCCGTTCAATTGGAGCGGAAAGATCGTAATACAAATAATAACCCAGACGCTGACCATTGACGGTAAACTGAACCCAGTCGATATCATCCAGCTCAGTCAGAGAGTTGACAACAGAGTAGATTGCAATTCTCTCTTCTCTTGCATTCTGTGGAAGCATTTCAAGGAAATCATAAGAGTAATCCACAGTGCAAATTCCGTTATCAATGGAAACAGAACGAAGTTTGATTCCATTTGGCAGAACGGGATACATCTCAGATTTTTCAGGACCAAGAATCAATTCCTCGACAATAAACCGCGCTTCATCTTCTGCCTCCATTCGGACAGTATTTCTTGAATCAAGAAGCAGGAATGTCCCTGACTGATCGGCAAAATAAAGATTGATGGAGATTTCACTGGATGCTCCGCCCAGATCGTGCAGGATAAAGTCTTCCCTGGTCAGGATGCGGTCATTCAAATATGAGAACGCGCCGTCTTCTGTATGCACAAGAATGCCGTCTATACCATTGACCTGTGTCAAAGTCAGAGTCAAACAGGCCATAGCATAGCTTCGATCCAGGCCTATCAGTGAATTAAAGGAATCAGATAAGACAAGCGTCAGAAGGTTATCATGCCAGTCATAGGAGACAAGATGGATGCCAGGCGGAAAGGGCGACTCCAGAAAAGGCTCATCCGGTCCTTCCAGATAAAGGGAAACAATTTCTGAAATCGGTATTTCAAGATTTTCCAGATCCACATCCAGTCCGTACAGCGCGCTTGCATCTGATCCGTACTGCATTTGGGCGTTGCGGTAATAAAATGTAATCGGATTGATTCTCTCAGAAGGCTGCTGACGACAGGCAGACAGTCCAAAAACCATGGCAATGCATAAAAGGATGCAAAGGACTCTTCTCATTGCAGGTCCTCCTCATCTAGCGCATGAACATAGGCAAATCGGACCGTGAAAACAGTTCCTCCGCCTTCTCTTGCACGTACTGAAATAGTTCCGTCATTATGCTCTACAAGGTCATGAACTATACTTAGGCCAAGTCCCGAACCGCCCATAGCGCGGCTTCTCGCTTTATCTACACGATAAAAACGGTCGAATACGTGATCCATTTCCTTTTCCGGAATGCCGACACCAGTATCTCCAACTTCAATGGTTACAAATTCTTCATCCCGCTTGACAGTCAGAAATACGCTTCCATCCTCAACATTATACTTGATTGCGTTTTCAGTCAGATTAAAAATGATCTGATAGAGGGAATCCTCCTGATTCATCATGTAGCTTTCTGGCTGCATTTCAGGGACAACAGTAATATGCTTTAATGACGCCTGCGGCTGAAGCATTCTGCAAACCTTCCAGGCAATGTCCGCAGCATCGACAACGACAAATGCTTCGTCAACATTGCTGTCTAGTTTTGAAAGCGACAACAGTTTCTGGCTCAGTCTCGTCAGACGGTCTGCCTCATTGCCGATATCCAGCACAAATTCCCGGATCGTCTGCATTGGCATTTCATTCTGAAGGATTGAATCTGACAGCAGTTTAATCGAAGCGAGGGGCGTCTTCAGTTCATGAGAAGCATCTGAAACGAATTGCCTTCGAACCTGTTCGCCCTCCTGAAGGCGCCTGGTCAATTTATTGAATTCGCTGCTCAAATCCGTCAGCTCATCATTTCCGCGCATATCGATCTCATGGCTGTAATCTCCGTCCTGTACCTGCGCCATAGAGCTCATGATCTTATGAATTCGACGTGTCACAGCAATGGAAAAAAGAACAGAGAACACTATGATCAGCGCTTCCAGTACCAGTGAGATACTCACTAGATTACTGCGCAAGGCAGAAACTAGTACACTCTGCGTTGTGTCATATTCCATTAGATAAACAGCCCCGATTGGGTTGTTGAGCGACATGATTGGTATTGCAGCATGGCTTTCCAATACAGATCTCTGAAAAAAGGAATAAAAAACATCATTTCCTGAAAGCGCAGAAACGATCTCTGGAAACAGCACAACAGACCCCACTGCATTATAGCGCGTGGAGTTATCGTACAGGCAGATCCCCTCATTATCTGTAATAAGGACTCGCGTAGATTCGACGTCCTCCAGGAGGCTCATAACCTGACCAACGGACTCCCTAGTCAGAATCTCAGACCCGGTAAAGGAGGAAGCAACGATCTGTGCGCGGCCGAATACAGAGGAGTACTTGTTCTGATACATCAACTGCCGCATCGTGGAATTGGTGGAAAGATTCAAGCCAATTAAAGCGACAGCGGTGATCAGAACATAGATCACCGCATATTTGAATTGTGTCGTTCTGCGAAGGGACCGAAGCAATTCACTACGCTTTGAAATAATAGCCAACTCCCCACTTGGTTAGGATATATTCGGGCTCCGAAGGATTCGGCTCCAGTTTTTCACGAAGTCTTCTGATATGAACATCCACAGTACGGATATCACTGCGGAACTCGTAGCCCCACACCTGATCGAGCAGATTCTCGCGGGAGAAGACACGGCCGGGATTGTGGATCAGCAGTTCAATCAGGTCGAACTCTTTTGCTGTGAGTTCTATGCACTCATCATTCTTATATGCATTGCGTTCCGTAGAATCTATGGTCAGGATTCCGGAAGTAATGCGCTCTGCCTTTGCTGTTTCTTCCTTGATCGCACTGCGGCGGAGTAATGCGCGGATTCTGGCTTTCAGCTCAAGAATATTGAAAGGTTTTGTAAGATAATCATCTGCACCCTGTTCAAAACCCATCAGTTTGTCCATATCCTCACTCTTTGCCGTAAGCATGATAATCGGAACTTCAGAGAACTGACGGATCTCCTGACATGCCTGAAGACCGTCAACTCGAGGCATCATAACATCCAGAATAATCAGATCCGGTTTCTGCTCCTGCGCGAGCGTAATCGCTTCCTGACCATCAGAACCCGAAATCACCTCGTACCCGTCATTTTCCAAATTAAAGCGAATGCCTTTTACCAGCAGTTCTTCATCGTCAACAACAAGAATTTTCATAAGTACCTCTCAATTCTAACCGCAGCAGACAATCTTCCTGACAGAAGCAATTACAAATGTCCAAGAAATAAGTACACGATGCGCAGTTCAAAACAGAATCATCGAATCTTTTTCCACAAGGAAGTCTGGACAGTATCCTCAGCTGTTTCCACGTTGACAAGAAACAATTTTCTGCGATATAATTGCCTCAGTTTAATCTTAAAAATTATAGCATAACATCCACGTTTTGAGCAACCATTATTTGCTTATTTGGAGTAACTATTATGAAGATTTTTTCCAGATTCTGCGGAATTCTTCTATGTGTTCTGATCTTGATCAGCCTAAGTTTCCCAGTACTTGCTGATGATTCCGATTTGTTTACAGTTGACGCAAAAGCAGCCTTGCTTCTTGACCTGAATTCCGGCAGAGTACTGTATTCACAGAATGCCGATGAAAAACTGTACCCGGCAAGTTTGACAAAAATCATGACCTGTATGCTCGCTCTCGAGAATTCTTTTCTGGATGAGACTGTTACCGTTTCTTCTGAAGCACTGGAAGGGTTGGGCGAAGACAGCAGCTCCGCTGGTCTTCTGGCCGGCGAAGAACTGAGTATGCGGGAGCTCCTATACTGCGTCATGATCAGTTCTGCAAATGAAGCCTGCAATGTGGTTGCCGAAGCTGTATCCGGATCTGTTTCCAGTTTTGTGGATCTGATGAATCAACGTGCTGCCGAGCTTGGATGCACTGGTACACACTTTGTCAACCCACACGGCCTTCATGATGAGAATCATTATACAACTGCCCGAGATTTGAGCATTATCACACAGGCGGCCCTGAAAAATGAAGTATTTGTCACGATCTGCACTGCTGCAGAACACACCGTTCCGGCAACCAATCTTTCTGGTCCGAGAGAACTGTACACTACCAACTATCTTATCAGCAATCACACAACCGGAATCTATTATTACCCAAAAGCCAAAGGTATCAAAACCGGTTTTACCACACCGGCAGGACGCTGTCTCGTTACAATGGCAAGTGGAAACGGTCTGAATCTTCTGAGCATTGTTATGGGTGCTGCCACTGTTCAGCAAGCGGATGGAAGCTGGCTGATGAAGAGTTTCCCCGAGGCAAAAGCTCTCCTCGAATATGGTTTTTCACACTATCGAGAGTATACGTTAGTTTCACCGTTGAATCCGCTTGGAAAGCTTCCTGTCCGCCTTTCCTCCAACTCAGAATCGGTTGTTTATGCCCCAGCAAGTACTGTTTCTGCGATTCTTCCCACTGATTACGATGAACTGCTTCTTCGCACCGTGATTAATCTGGAAAGCCCGGAAGGCATTGACGCACCTGTTCGAAAGGATCAGGTGCTCGGAACGGTTGAAGTTTACTACGATCATGAACTAATCGGACGTTCAGATCTTCTTGCAATCTCTGAAGTAGAGCGCTCAGCTGCTGAGCAGGTTATCCACCAGACAAATTCATTCTTTCACTCTGCCCTTTGGAAGTGGATTCTTTTCATTCTGATCATCCTTCTGATAATAATTGCTGTGATCTATCTTCTGCGTATTTATCGAGTCCGCGAAGCCAGGCGTCGCAGAGCGGAAAAGTATAAGCGTGATCAGGTCAGGCAGAAGCTTCGAGAGGAGCTGGATGATCAATGACGATGACGGATCTGAGAGAACGTTGCGAAGGATGTTCCGGCTGTTCCCTGTCTCAAACTCGTACCAAACTGGTTTTCGGTGTTGGCCCGGAAGACGCGGAAGTACTGTTTGTCGGTGAAGGACCCGGTCAGCAGGAGGATCTGAGCGGAGAGCCATTCGTAGGTGCTGCCGGACAGCTACTTGACGACATGCTGTGCATCATTGATCTTGGCAGAGATAACTGCTACATTGCAAATATCGTGAAATGCAGACCGCCTCAAAATCGGGATCCTTCTGACGAAGAACAGAATGCGTGCTACCCTTGGCTGGAACAACAGATTGCTCTTCTTAATCCGAAAATCATTGTCTGTCTCGGACGGATTTCAGCTATGCGTCTGATCCGTCCAGATTTCCGCATCACGAGAGAGCATGGACAATGGTTTTCAAGAAACGGTGTTCCGATTATGGCAATGTACCATCCTTCCGCGCTACTTCGGGATCCTTCAAAACGGCCTGAGACTTTCCATGATCTGAAAACACTTCAAAAGAAAGTCCTGGAAATGTGTGACAGGACACCATGATTTCACTAAAAGCAAAAGAGAAGAAAACCGGCTCCGGCTTTCTTCTCTTTTGCTTTTTTCATATCTAAGCCTGTAATTCAGAAATCAGACGCTCTTTTTTCGGCCGAGGAAATGAATCAGTACACCGCTGAGAACAGCCAAAACCGCTACCAGTACACCAGCAAGTGCCATCATGCCGGTGTTTTGACCGGTAGAAGGACTGGCGGGTTCCATACTCGGTGTCTCTGCCGGGTATCGTACTGGAATGCTTCCTCTGCTGACTACGGGAAGTTCCTTGTTGGTTGGATCAGAAAGGCACAGCCAGTCCCTCCTGCCCCAGAAATATCCGATATGACACCAGACCAGTTCGTTTTCGTCTGTGAATACCTGGTCTGGAACAAGATAGTCTCGGATCTCTTCAATGCTGCTCTCATCAACCGGGAGCGTGCTTGTAATCCGGTCCGAACCGGGAAAAGCATAAAACTGAAGTTCTTGTCCTGCGCCAAGAGATTCCTGAAAAGACTGAACTGCAGCCGAGTCTGTTTTCATTTGACTTCCATACTCTTCCAGAAACGATTGGCTGTCATATCTTCGATAGCAGTCTGACAGCAAAATCCATCCGGTCTTACCATAGCCCGGCTGAGCGTTCCCATCCGGAAGATCCGTCCAGTCAACCAGTCCCCATGCAGCAGATCCGTTCAAATAGATATAACTCACGAAAAACACGGAATCATTTTCCGCATAAGCGATAGGTTCCTGCTGCTCTGGATCCTGATAAACGCCGGTGAAGCCGGACGAAGCGTTCACAATATAGGAGCGTCCTTCATAGTCGGAGGGATGCGATCTCAGAAAATCATCATCCGGGACATAAAGCACATCCGCAAATGCCGTTCCGATCAGACAGGCAAAGAAGCAAAACACTGTAAGAATTTGAATCAGGCGTTTCATCACGTGCGCCTCACTTTCGATCCTTCAGTTTTCGTGCAATTACGATTGTAACTGCAATCACTCCAAGAACAACAAATGGCAGGATGCCCTTTATTTCAGAGCTGACGGTGTCAAAAGGAGGAGCAATTGCATCACAAAATGCAGTGCATGCAAGAAAAACACATATAATAAGTGTGGTAATTGTTTTTTGGATGATTCTCATTGTAAAGCACCTCACTTCCGATACTTTCGATACAGGATTACACTTAGCACCAGGCAAAACGCAACCAATGCAATTATCAGCAGGACAACCCATGAACTCTTCTGCGTAACCGCAGGAACATCAATCTCATCGGCAAAAGCATTCATTGGAAGGAAAAGACTGCATAGAATCAACATTGCGGAATGCCTGATACATCTCATAAGTCTCATAACGCAGACCTCCAAATTGGTTCAAAGAACCGCTGATAAAATCACGCCGAACAGGTAGGATGCAGCATTGGCTGAAAGGGAAAAAAGCAGCGGATGTCGTATATTCTCTCCCTTTCTGTAGAAACAGAATGCTTCTGTTACTACTACAGCAGATTCAAGAAGAATAATCCAGAAAGCATTCCGTCTGCTGCCAAGAAGCATGACAATATAGTTTACTGCAGGATTTGTGAGAGTATTCACCAGAACGATTAGGATGAAGTCTCGATTGGAAACTCTCCAAATCAGTCCGATTAAAAGTTCCATTGCCAGCGTCAGAATCAGACAATATGTAAGAATCAGAAAAACTTCCATTTTACGACCTCTTGACTGCAGGCAGATACAGCACAAGAGAAATCAAGCTGACCGCGCACAGGAGCAAGCCGGTCGAAACCAGTATCTGAATGCCGAAGTATTTGGGCAGGAATCCCAGAAAAAGTGCAAAGGTCAACAGACCGAAACTGCAGCCTTTCTGCTCAGGCATCTGCTGAGAAAGTGCAAACAATGTCATTGGCATCGTTAAATTAAACAGAAAAACGGCGGCAATCCCGGCGGCGGCATGGCTGGATATCAGAAACAATGCAGCAGAAGCACCAAGGGAAATCATACCACTGATTCGCAGGCCAATCCTATCAGAAAGAAATCCCCCTGCTGTTTTGCCAAATACCGTTGCGCAGACTGCCGCAAGAGCAAGTATCCCCTGTTTCCACTCAAATGCCTGAGCAAAACCGCTGAAAGAACGGAGAACAACAACGAGGAAAAGTAATAGACTTGGTAAAAGATACTTGTTTGAATGATTAGAGCCGGAGGATTTTTTCTCCTGTACTTCACTCCTATGTAAGACGCAGAGTACACAAAGAGTGATAAGGCAGAGCGGAGGAAGCCAGAAAGGAAATGCTCTTGTTCCTAAAATTGCTCCAAAATAGATTCCAAAAGCACCAGGTGAAACAAAAACTCCAAGAAAAGCTGCTCGATCCGGTGCGGAAGCCATCACTTCACACCCGCCGCCGACATGAAACAGAGCGTTCCCGATCCCTGCAATTAATGCAGCAGGGATCGCCAGCGGTATCAAATATGATACAGCACAAAGCAGGCAGCCAAGGCAGGCAAACCGTTCTGGCCTTCCATAATAATCCGCAAGAATTCCAATTGGAAGCTGAAGTGCAAAAGCGCAGAAATTATACAGAAGAATGATCAGAGCAAGATCTGACGAGCTGAGAAAACAGTGATAGATCAGAAAAGCACATGAAAAATCCACCGCAAAGTGCGCCGCTGAAAGCAAGCCGGTCCGATAGACGGATTTTGTCACCGCATCTCACTCCTTCTACTTCTATGACGTTATTTGAAGTGAATTGTTCCATTCAAGCAGGCATGCGATTACCGATCCGGATATACCGTAACCTTTTCGATCTGGGACAGAGCGTCATTCACGAGCTGTTCAACATCCAAGCCTGATTCCGCTTTCAGCGTGCCCTCGAGGGTCGGTTTTGTTTTCGGGTGTTTAGGCGTAAAGACCGTACAACAGTCCTCATATGGAAGAATGGATGTTTCCAGTGTTTCGATTTTACGCGCGATGGTAACAACTTCTTCTTTATCCATTCCGATCAACGGCTGGAAGATCGGCATGGAAACAACCGCACCTGTCACAGCCATTGCCTGCATGGTCTGACTGGCAACCTGGCCCAGGCTCTCCCCAGTCACAAGACTCAGTGCGCCATGATCCTGTGCAATTCTCTCTGAAATGCGCATCATAAACCGACGCATAATGATTGTAAAATACTCTTCAGGACAGTTATCCTGGATCGCCTCCTGGATCTGCGTAAAGCTTACAATATCCACTGTCATTCTGCCGCAGTATCTCGCAATAATCGCAGCGAGATCCAAAACCTTCTGTTTCGCCAGTTCCGAGGTATACGGATAGGAGAAGAAATGGATGCATTCCAGTTCAGCCCCGCGTTTCGCAATCATATAGCCGGCTACAGGAGAGTCGATACCGCCTGAGAGAAGAAGTGCAGCTTTTCCGCCGACACCAGTCGGAAGGCCACCGGCACCGGGCTGTGCCGGGCCATGAACATATGCAGCATGATCACGTATTTCGACATAGACTGTATACGCCGGATGATGAACATCGACCTTTAAAGCCGGTTCCGCTTCGGCAATTCTTCCTCCGATTTCCTGAGAAATCTGAATGGATCCGAGAGGAAAAGCCTTATCCGCTCGCTTGGATTCCACCTTAAAGCTTCCTGCAGCACACAGGTCTTCCCAGAGATAGCTTCTGACTGCCTCAAAAATTGCATCCAGCTTTTTTTCGCACGGTCTGCATCTGCACATGGAATTGACGCCAAACACACGGCCGCAGGCTTCCCAAGCAGATTCTATGTCACAGTTGTCGTCTTCCGGTTCCACATATACCGTTGACTGGGTAAGATAGATATGAAAGTTTCCGAATCCAGCTAGTCTTCGGCGAAGATTCGATTTTAATCGGTCTTCAAAGCTTCTGCGGTTGGCCCCTTTCAGAACCATCTCGCCAAGCTTCAGCAAAAACATTTCGTTCATAAAAGGCTCCTGTTTATCTGATTTCAGTCCCATACTAGCATGGTTACCCGAAAAAATCAACGCAGCCTTGCATTATCAACTGTTTCTGATATAATTTCCCTGATACCACAGATAACGGATGTGAATTCATATGGCAGATGTGCAAAGCATTATTTCCAAACTGAAAGAACTCTATCCGGACGCACTTTGCGCCCTGGATTACCAGAGAGATTACGAGCTTTTGATCTCCGTACGTCTGAGTGCCCAGTGTACTGATGCGAGAGTGAACATGGTCACCCCTGCTCTATTTGCGAAATACTCTTCTCTGGATGCTTTTGCAGAGGCTGATCCAGCTGATATTGAGAAGATGATTCACTCCTGTGGTTTCTTCCATCACAAAGCGAAGGATATCGTTGCAGCCTGTAGAATGATTCGAGATGAATTCTACGGCGCTGTACCGGATCGAATGGAGGATCTGCTTCGGATTCCTGGTGTTGGCCGCAAAACCGCGAATCTGATTCTCGGCGACATATTCGGGAAGGAAGCCTATGTCTGTGATACACACTGTATACGAATTACCGGACTGCTTGGCCTGACTGACGGAAGCAAAGATCCTTTAAAAGTGGAAATGCAGCTTCGAGAAGTGATTCCTCCGGAGGAGAGCAGTGATTTCTGCCATCGAATGGTATTGCACGGTCGTGCAGTATGCGTTGCGAGAAGGCCAAATTGTGCAGCATGTGCACTCGCTCCTCATTGCAAACATGCTCAGGAACAGATCCCATAACTGCCAGCGCGCGGGATTCAGCGTCCCGCGCGATTTCGTTTCCTCTCGGACTATCTTCATTTTGAGACCGGATGATCGAGATTCTATATTGTAAAATCGGATAAACACTGGACGAACATGGAAAAACACGCTATAATAGCTTGAGATTTCGGGTCGGATCCAAAACAGATGCAGAAGTCTGTTCAATTAGGGAGGCAACGTTTTGAAACCCTGGCAACATTTCAGAACCATAACACACCATAGGCACCTTGTGATGCTTGAATGCTTTCGCGTAGGCCTGGTATGGCAGGGCCTTACCCATGATCTGTCCAAATACTCACCCACTGAGTTTCTTGTAGGTGCAAAGTACTATCTCGGCAACAGAAGTCCGAACTGGGCGGAGCGTAATGAGAAAGGCTATTCAAGCGCCTGGCTCCATCACAAAGGTCGTAACCGTCATCATTTTGAGTACTGGTTTGATGTGATTCCCGGAACCTCCACTTATGTCCCGCTTCCAATGCCCCGCAAATATCTCGTAGAGATGCTACTCGACCGAATTGCCGCATGCAAAACATATAACGGAAAAAACTATCATGACGGTGCTCCGCTGGAATATCATCTCAGGGCGAAAGAGGATGTTAACCTTCATCCCCAAACGAAAAAGGAACTGGAGTTCCTCTTAGAGTACCTTCGGGATCACGGAGAAAAAGAAACCTTTCTGCTTATCCGGAAGAAAGTACTTCCCGGAAAGAACTTTCTCCCAGACCCGTCGTCTAATGAATAATTGCATTTCCACATTTCATGTGATCAAAATCGATAGGATGTGTTTAATTTGTCTAATATAACACTGTTCGGCAACCAGGGTTCCAGACAGCCCGGGGCTAAGCCAAAACGGCAGAACTCCGGAACGCATGCTGCTGCCCGTCCTGTCAGAACGCATCGGCTGCGAAACTTCTTTATTACACTGTTAACGCTGATTGTCCTTCTGGAGGGGTTTTACTTCTACCTCTGCTACACAAATAACTCCTTTATTTCCAGATGGCGGAACATTTACGTTCAGACTGCCCTTTCCACCCTGAGCCATCAGTGGCTGGCAACGGATCTTCTGCCTGCCAAGGTCGTAAATGCAACGATTGAACGGATTGAAGCGGGACGCAAGCAACAGATTGACGTCAACTCCTCCTGGGATCTTCCGGAACAGCATGTGGACAAACCGAATGTTGTTGAAACCATCATTGACCAGTACAAGCCGCCCGAAGAAGAGGACGAACAGCAGGAAGTCGAGACCCTTCCCTACTGGATCCGTTATGACCGGGAAGGCGCAGAAACATTCTTTGAAGTATTTGGTGAAATCGATCCGGTTACCATGCTGGACTATCTTGACGCCAATCCGGAAGTTATGGATAACGGTTGGGCCGGCATCAACATTGACAAAGCAGGCCTGGATCAGGATGGAACAACGATCTATACCACAAACGGGGATCAGGTTCTTGCCGTTAACGCAGTGGACGGCATTCTGCTGATCCGCGTGAAGGGCAATTCGTGGCGCGGTATTCTCGCAATTATGAAAGATCCGTCCCGGGTCGGAATGTGCTGGTCGGCTGGAATTGGTTCCTATGGTCAGACCGCAAAGCAGATTGCAGAACGGAACGGAGCGATTCTGGCTGTTTCCGGTTCCGGCTTTATTGATCCGGACGGGACAGGAAACGGCGGAACGCTTGCCGGTTATGCCATGTGCGGCGGCAGCGCCAGAGGCTATCACGCCGGCGGCGGCTTCAAGCGTCTGGAACTTCACACTGATAACCGTTTCTATATTACGGATGCCTATCTCCCCACAAATGACGATACCACCGATGCGGTTGAATTCACGCCCGCACTGATTGTTGACGGCAAAGTAATCGTCACAGAGTATACGGACTGGAACGGGCAGCAGCCCAGAACGGTTCTCGGTCAGGGTCTGAACGGAGATATCATGTTCCTGGATATTGAAGGCCGCGGTGCCGGCGGAAGTCTTGGTCTGAGCACCTACATCTGTGCCAATATCCTGTATGACTATGGCTGCGTTCAGTCCATGAATCTGGACGGCGGCAGCTCTTCAATCATGTATTACAACGGCCGGAGTATTACGCTCTGCTCCAATTCCTCGCTGACTGACGGCAGATATCTCCCCAATGCCTGGCTGTACTGGCCTTACGGATCGGAGCCCAACTAAATGCACAAGCAGCGTATCTGGGAGTTGGACGCACTGCGCGGTCTTTGCATTCTCTGTGTCATTCTGATCCA
>JAEEGL017017845.1_pt1 | contig 14047 bp, 9 predicted proteins | sample 9134231 | NCBI WGS metagenome assembly JAEEGL01 (sample SAMN16246548, study PRJNA631951) | gut metagenome | biome: gut microbiome; feature: rumen; material: fiber-attached | host: Bos | place: Iran: Karaj | collected 2018-10
AAGAAATTAGGCTTCCTGGTTCCTTTCAGAGAGTGGCTCAAGGAAGACAAGTGGTATGAAAAGGTCAAAGAACAGTTCACCAAACCCTGGGTAAGCGAATTCTTTGACGTAGACGAAATTGTACACATCCTTGACGAACACAAAGCAGGCCGCTGGCACAATCAGCGTAAGATTTATACGATTTACGCTTTCCTCATCTGGTACGAAGTATTCTTTATCAATGACGGCGAAGCCCCCAAAAAGCCTGCCGAAATAGCTTAATGAACGGAGAAAACGCTATGAATAAATCTATTTTTGAAGAAAACGAATCCTGTGTAAGATCATATTGCAGAAAGTATCCCGTTATTTTCTCCAAGGCAAAAGGCTCTTACATATACGATGAAGAAGGTAACAAATACCTGGACTTCCTGGCAGGCTGCGGTGCCCTCAACTACGGACACAACAATGATGAGATTAAGGGTGCGGTAATCGATTACCTCATGCAGGACAATATTACTCACGCCATGGATATGTACACGGAAGCCAAGGCTGAGTTCATCGATACCTTCAAGACTCAGATTCTTGACAAGAGAGGTCTTGACTACAGAATCATGTTCTGCGGCTCCACCGGTACCAATGCCGTCGAAGCAGCTCTTAAACTTTGCCGTAAGAACAAGAAACGTTCCAATATTGTGGCATTTATGGGCGCATTCCACGGAATGACTCTCGGAAGCCTTGCCCTTACCACTGACAGAACCAGCCGTGACGGGGCAGGTGTTTCCCTTGACAATGTGACCTTCATCCCTTACGAGAGCGGTTTCCATACCAAACTGGATTCCCTTGATTATCTCGAGACCATTCTTCTTGACGACCACTCAGGCGTAGAGAAGCCGGCAGCAGTCGTTCTTGAGACCGTTCAGGCAGAAGGCGGTATTTATGTGGCAAGCGTTGAATGGCTTCAGAGACTTGAGAAAATCTGTCGTGACAACGACATTCTTTTGGTAGTGGACGATATTCAGGTAGGATGCTCCAGAACAGGTACATTCTTCTCTTTCGAAAGAGCCGGCATTCATCCCGATATGGTTACACTCAGCAAGTCCATCGGCGGATACGGCTTCCCTATGTCCCTTCTTTTGATTAAGGACGAACTTGATATCTGGAAACCCGCCGAACACAACGGAACCTTCCGCGGCAATCAGGTGGCGTTTGTGGCTGCCAAAAAAGCGATTGAATACAACGTTAATCATGATTTGAACGCTGATGTCAGAAGAAAGGGCGAAATAGTTCGCGAGTTCGTGGAAAAGAACATTCTTCCCCTTGATTCAAAGATTACCCTTCGCGGTATCGGACTCATCTGGGGCATTGATTTCGGCGGACTTGAAAACGGCGGAGAAATCGCTCACAAGATTGCGGACAAATGCTTTGAAAAGAAGATGATTATCGAGCGCGCCGGCAGAGGCGACTCCGTAGTTAAGATTCTTCCTCCTCTTACGATTTCCGACGAGGAGATTAAGAAGGGTCTTGAAATTATACTTGCCTCGGCAAAAGAAGTACTTGGAAAGTAAGACATAAGTTATGAAATTAAGAGATATAATCTCCTGTGATTATGACATGGAGATAGACAATATTACCGATGACTCCAGACAGGCTCGGGATAAGACTTTATTTGTATGTATAAAGGGACTTACGGTTGACGGCCACAAATATGCGCCGAAGGCTGTTGAGAAGGGTGCCGCAGCCATTATCTGCGAGCATAGGATTGAAGGAATTGACGTACCTCAGATTGTGGTCGACAATCCCGACAGAGCCTTCAATGAAGCCCTTAACAAACTTTACGGAGAGCCCCTTAAAAAGTTGAATCTGTTAGGTGTCACCGGTACAGACGGCAAGACCACAACGGCGGATATGATGTACCAGATTTTAAACGGTCTCGGTCACAAATCCGGCTATATCGGAACCAACGGTATCTTTTCCGAAGGCTATTCGCAGGACAACGAATATACCACTCCCCTTCCCGCAGAACTCTTCGAGGCTCTCGACGGATTCGTTAAGGACGGTTGCGGATTCGTATCCATGGAAGCTTCAGGGGAGAGACTCGGTACGGGTAAGATGGACGGAGTTTCTTTTGACGCTTCAATCTTCACGAATCTTACCAGAGACGCCCTTGATATATTCAAGACCATGGACAATTACTGTGCGGCCAAAGCAAGACTCATGGCTTACACCAAGCCCGATGGCATATGTGTCATAAACAAGGACGATCAATATGCGGAGGCTTTTATAAAGGCGGCTGCGGCTGCCGTAGTTACTTACGGTATCAAGGATACTACAGCGGATGTCTATGCCACTGACATAGATGTCAAGTACAGAGATTTGTCCTTTGTATTAAACGGTAAGCTGGGCAGACATGAAGTAAAGTGCAATCTTTCCGGTATCTTTAACGTATACAACCTCATGGCGGTTATAGTAACGCTTAATCATTTCGGAATTCCGGTTGAAACCCTTATAGAAGCAATTTCAAGGCTTAAACCGGTGGAGGCACGTCAGACGGTTATTGATTGCGGTCAGCCCTTCAGGGTTATTGTTGACTACGCTCATACCGCCAATGCAGTCAAGAATCTCATGGACTACATTAAGTCCACTCTTACCGATGGCTATTTAAGAGTGGTGGTGGGTGCAGGCGGCTCCAGAGACTTGCACAGACGTACCGACATGGCTGAGTATTGTACTTCCACAGCGGATTACAATTATTTCACTATCGAGGATGCCCGTTTTGAGGACCCTCAGATGCTGGTAGATACCATGGTTTCAACAGTGCCCGAGGCTACCAATTACGAGCTTATAGTGGACCGTGATGAAGCCATTACCAAGGCCATTCACGACTGCAAGCCCGGTGATGCGGTATTAATTCTGGGTAAAGGTGCGGAGGCCTACATGATGACCAACGGAGTGCAGGTTCCGAGGTTAAACGACCTGGACAGAGCTACGCTGGTGCTTAAAGAGATGGGATATAACAAGTAAAAAGAAAGGGCGAAGCATTATGCTTCGCCCTGAGTGTTTTTTACAGTTTAGTAAACACTAAAGTAATACTTGTCGTCATGTTGACCGTCGGCATCCCATGCACTGATTTTAAGCATATAAGATCCTCTTGCAAGCTGGCCGAACTTTAGACCATAGTTCACATTGGATGTTCCAACGTTAAATGATTTTGCGTTGGGCTTAACAGTCGGAGAAGAGAGAACTTCAGTGCCGTTTTGATAAACTCTGGCAATTACTTTGGTTATCTTTGAAGTGCTGGTAATAGTACCGGTCAGATTGTAGGAGTTGCCTAATTTAATCGACACGGGAGCGTTGATATTAAAAGTCATCTGCGTTGTAGCGCCGACAACCCAAAAGTGTCTGCTGATTTCAGTGGATGCTCCAGAAGAATCTTTTGCATAAAGATAGAGCTTGTATTCGCCTACGGGAAGATCGCCGAACTTTAAGTTGTTAACTTTTGAACTGTGAATATCGACTGTGGCTTTGTTGGGATTGTAGGAAATCTCGGCCACTTTAATTCCGTCGTCCATATTCCAGATCTGGCCTCTGAAAAGTGTTATTTTCTTGTTGCTGCCGGCTTTTACAGTGCCGGTAATATCATAGGGGCGACCCTGATGAATGTCAGGAATTTCTTTTACCCCTGAGAAGGTTACGCCTGTAGCTGCAAAAGAAGGCAGTGAAGGAACAAGTGTGAGCGTCAAAGTGAGGATGGCTACTGCCAGTTTTCTGATTAAGTTTTTCATGTTTTCTCCTTTCTCAAGAAAAATAAATAACTTTATTTAACAGTAAAACTTTTTGTATAAGTCTTACTGGTTCCTGTTTCGTCTGTAGCGGTAATTACCAAAGTGTAACTTCCTTTTGCCAGAATACCGAATCTGAGATTTGCGTTGATTTTTGAACTCTTAATATCTACAGAGGTAGTGTTGGGGGTAATAGTTTCGGTTTGTTTAACCGTATTACCCGATTTAATCTGGCCTACAACCTTAGTAATTTTTGCAAGAGATGATACGGTTCCCGCAAGATTGAAGGCGGAGCCGTAGTTGACGTTAGTGGGAGCGGCCGTCATGTTGATTGAGGGCTCGCATATGTTAAAACTTAAGGATTTGGTATAGGTTTTGCCGCCTGAGACTGCTGTATACCTTAATGTGTATGAACCGACAGCCAAAGAAGCAAATCTCAAATTTGCATTGATTGTCGTAGGCTTAATGTCAACAGAGGTCGAATTGGGACTATAACTCTGGGATTGAACCACGGAGCCGTTCTTGATAATTTCTCCCTTAAGAGATGTTATGGTTGCGCTAGAGGAAACGGTACCCGTAAGGTTAAATGACTTTCCTTTGGGGAGATTTCCGATTGAAGGCACGTTGAAGTTAACACCCTGACTGACGCTTCCGCCGCCTAAAAGATATTCCTGAGTCATTTTGGGAGTTGTCGAAGTGGTAGCAAGGTACATAACTACATCAACACAGGCCTGGTACGAAGGAGATACGGTTTTTCCGTTGTATGTTTTTTTGCCGAGATAACTGTTGGAAAACTTTCCCTGCCAAGTGCTTGTATCACTTGTCGCGGTATCTATGGAGTAGAATGTATAGTTGCCGTTACTGTCCTTTGTATAGTCATAAAGAACTACGCAATGGCCGCTTCCGTCGTATTTGCAACGGATAAAGATCCCCTCATGATGGCTGTCCAGTAACGAAGCAATATTAGCTGCGGTATAACTTCCGGTATATTTTGCGAGTCTGTACTGGCTGTTGCCGATTTTATAGATTGGATCGTGTAAATAACCGTCGTAGTCAGAATCGCTGATAATCTTTCCCGTTGAATTATCAAAGGGATGAGCGGCTAAATTCTGTTTGCATTTGTCAGCGGTAAGATTGTTGGATGACAAATAAAGACAGGAATTGTAGAAAACATATTCGAATTTGAATTTTTTGTCAGAAAGACTGTATCCGTCGTAAACAAGTCTTCTGTTAAGCAGATTGGTTATTGCGCAGACATTGCACTGACCTGCAGCTTTGTTACCGTTGGTTTTATAGCGGGTAATTTGCTTTTGATACTGAGTGACACTTATTTTGCTGTTAATGGAAGCTGCGTCGGAAGACAAAGAAGCTGCATAAGTGTTTAGTGAAGGTGTAAATACAAGAACGATAGCGAGTGCAACAGAAAGTACTCTTTGAATGAGTTTTTTCATAATGTAAACCTCCGATAAGAAATTTAATTGCGCACGATATCTCGTACATAAGCGAAAACAATACAGATAGCTGCGCAGACAAACATTAATTGCTGAATAACGCCTGAATACGCGGTTATTATTGGCCAATAATTGAGAAAACTAAATGTATTATAATGATAATGTCATACAATTGCACATATGTCAATGAAATATGAGAGATAATTGCAGATTTTTGCGAAGAATTGCAAAAGTTCAGGCAGACTTGCGTAAGAGCAAATAAAATACATCTTATGATTGAATCTCATATTAGGGTTTGATAGAATTTAATCATGAAAAAATTGACTATAATTGTTCCTTGTTTTAACGAAGAAGAGAATATTTACCCATTTTACAAGAGAGTCAGCGAAGTCAAAGAGGAAATGGGGGAAATCGAGCTTGAGTACATCTTTGTGGACGACGGCTCGAAAGATAATACCCTGGCTGAGATTAAGGCGCTTTCTGAACGGGATGACAGTGTCAGGTACGTTTCGTTTTCCAGAAACTTTGGCAAAGAAGCCGGAATTTATGCGGGACTGGAAAGGGTCACCGGCGACTATGCGGTAATAATGGATGTGGATTTGCAGGACCCTCCGGAACTGCTGCCAGACATGATTGAAGACCTTGAAAGCGGACTGTATGACTGTGTAGCTACCAGAAGAGCCGACAGAAAAGGCGAGAGCATTATCAAGTCCTGGTTTGCAAGACGCTTTTACGGAATTATGCGCAGAATGACCAATGTAGACATGGTGGACGGAGCCAGAGACTACCAGATGATGAACAAAAAAATGGTGGATGCAATAGTCTCCATGGGTGAATACAATCGTTTTTCAAAGGGCATTTTCGGATGGGTAGGTTTTAAAAAGAAGTGGATTTCTTTTGAAAACGTGGAGAGAGCAAGAGGTACCACCAAATGGTCTTTCTTTAAACTGTTCTCATACGCTATCGAGGGAATTGTGTCATTCTCTACCGTTCCGCTTACCATTTCCGCTTTTGTGGGAATTCTTATGTGTCTGGTGGCTTTTGTGGGACTAGTATTTATTTTTATAAGAGCCCTTGCTTTCGGCGATCCCACCAGCGGCTGGCCTTCTTTGGTATGTATAATCCTTTTGATTGCGGGAATTCAGATGTTCTTCCTCGGAATTATCGGTCAGTATCTGGCCAAAACATATATGGAAACAAAGAATCGTCCCAAGTATCTGGTGCGTGAAGAAAAATAATATTATTGTATTTGTCCGGCTTTTGATGAAGGTTGTATGGTTAACCATACAACCTTCTTTTCTATGTAGTAAAACGTTTTAGAAAATGATATACTTAAGTGCAAAATGAGAAGGACAGCATTTGGATAAATGTTAAGGAGGCTGACAATGAAAACCAATCCTATTTTTAAATCAATCTATACGGCGGATCCCGCGCCCATGGTTTTGGGAGACACGCTTTATCTTTACACCACTCATGATGAGAATGAGCTTGTGAATGATTTTTATACCATGTATGACTGGAGATGCTTTTCCACCAAGGATATGGAAGAGTGGACCGACCATGGCAAGGTTTTTTCTTTGGACGATATAGAATGGGCGGATGACCGTGCATGGGCACCTCAGTGCATCGAAAGAAACGGCAAGTTTTACCTGTACTGTCCGGTGCACAAAAAGAACAGCGGTATGGCTATAGCTGTGGGCGTTTCCGACAGCCCCGTGGGACCTTTCAAGGATTTGGGATATCCCCTTGTTGATGAGGGAGACTGGAACGATATCGACCCCACTGTTTTCATCGATGATGACGGACAGGCATATCTGTATTTCGGAAATCCTGAGCTTAGATATGTGAAGCTTAACGAGGATATGATTTCTTTTGACAAAGAAGTGGGTATCGTGAAGGTTCCCATGACTGTAGAATCCTTCGGAAAAGGCGGTCATATGACGGGTACTACTTATGGTGAGGGCCCCTGGTTTTACAAAAGAAACGGACTTTATTACATGGTATTTGCTGCATTCGGCGAGGGAAAAGGTCGCAACGAGCATTTGGCATTCGCCACATCTGACGGCCCTACCGGCCCTTGGACCTACGGCGGTGTGATTATGGAAGAGGGTAAATGCTTTACCAATCACCCCGGAATTTGTGATTTCAAGGGGCATTCATATCTGTTCTATCACAACGATGAACTGCCGGGCGGAAGCCTCTTCCACAGGTCTGTATGCGTGACGGAAATCGCCTACGATGCGGAAGGAAAAATAAAGCTAAAGTGAGGCTGTCATGAAGGATAAATACAGAAAAACCCTGACGGCCTGTTACCTGGGGTTTATTACTCAGGCGATTGCCGCCAACTTTGCCCCCTTGCTGTTCCTGACCTTTCACAAGAGTTTCGGGATTCCTCTCGGTAAGGTGGCGCTTATATCCACTGCTTTCTTTTTCACACAGTTGATTGTGGATGTTATATGCGCCAAATACGTGGACAGAATCGGTTATCGTGCGGCAGTGGTGGCTTCGGAAGTCACGTCGGCTTTGGGCCTTGTGGGACTGGCGTTTTTGCCGAATATTATGCCGGACCCTTTTGTGGGAATAATAATCAGCGTCATTATTTATGCTATCGGAAGCGGACTGATCGAGGTTCTGGTGAGCCCTATTGTGGAGGCATGTCCATTTGAGCACAAAGAAGCCGTTATGAGCCTGTTGCATTCTTTTTACTGCTGGGGAAGTGTGGGCGTGATTCTTTTGTCAACGGCATTCTTCGCAGTATTTGGGGTGGAGAACTGGCGATGGCTGGCTTGCATCTGGGCGCTGGTGCCTGTTTATAACATTTTCAACTTCGCGGTATGTCCCATAGAGCGTCTTGTTGAAGACGGGCAGGGTATGACGGGCAAAGAATTGTTTAAGACTCCCATGTTTCTGCTGGGAATAGTGCTTATGGTATGCGCCGGAGCGTCGGAACTTTCCATGGCTCAGTGGGCTTCTGCTTTTGCGGAGTCGGCACTGGGACTTTCCAAGACCATGGGCGACCTGGTGGGACCGTGTCTGTTTGCGGTTTCCATGGGTATCAGTCGTCTTATTTACGGCCGAAAGGGAGACAAAATCGAATTGACCGGCTACATGCTGGGCTCGGGTGCTCTGTGCCTTGGTTGCTACTTGCTGGCGGCATTGTCGGGCAATCCTCTGCTCAGCCTCGCAGGCTGTATTGTCTGCGGATTTTCCGTAGGTATCATGTGGCCCGGCACCATCAGTATTCTTTCAAAGCGACTTCCCGCAGGCGGAACCGCAATGTTTGCTTTTCTTGCCATGGCGGGCGATTTGGGCGGCTCGGTGGGCCCCGGAGTTGTGGGCTTTGTGACCCAGTCATGCAATGACAATCTGAAGGCAGGTATGCTGACCGGAGCAATATTTCCGTTGATACTTGTGCTGGCGGTGGTGATAGTCAGGGCAAAAGCAGGAAAGGGAACAGTAAGAGAATAAGCGCGGGTTATATTACTGTATATAAACATGACAAAAAATGTCCGAACAAACGTTCTGAAAAATATAGACAGTGTGAGAGGGAAATGGTATACTGACAAAGGTATATCATTTTTCTTTTTCGTTATAAGGCTTTAAAGGACAGACAGAATGAATTTTAAGCTTCACTCAGAATTTCAGCCTACGGGCGATCAGCCACAGGCTATAAAAGAACTGGTGGAAGGTTTCAAACAGGGCAATCAGTTTGAAACACTTTTGGGTGTTACAGGTTCCGGTAAGACATTCACTATGGCGAATGTTATACAGGAGCTTAATTTGCCGACCCTTATTATTTCGCACAATAAGACTCTGGCGGGTCAGTTGTACTCCGAGATGAAGGAGTTTTTCCCTGAGAACGCTGTTGAGTATTTTGTGTCTTACTACGACTATTATCAGCCTGAGGCATATATCCCCCAGTCTGATACTTATATTGAGAAAGATTCATCCATTAACGATGAGATAGACAGATTGAGGCTTTCTGCGACGGCTTCTTTGACCGAACGCAAGGATGTAATTGTGGTGGCTTCGGTTTCCTGCATCTATGGTCTGGGCTCGCCCAAGGAATTTAAGGCCATGAGTCTGTCCCTCAGAAGAGGCCAGCAGATTGACAGAGACGATGTCATAAGAGGTCTCGTGGGCATACAGTATACGCGTAACGATACGGAACTTACCCGCAGTAACTTCAGGGTTCACGGTGATGTTTTGGAGGTTGCACCTTCCACTTCTTTTCACGGGCCAGATTATATAGTGAGAATAGAATTTTTCGGCGATGAAATCGATCGCATAACAGAGGTTGATGCCCTGACCGGCAAGGTACTCAGAAGCCCTGAGCATATTATGCTTTTTCCCGCATCCCACTATGTTGTGGAGCCGGATACTTTGGAACGTGCGTGCAATACTATTGAAGAGGAGCTGCACGAGAGGATTAAATTTTTCAAATCCGAGGACAAGCTTATCGAGGCCCAGCGCATTTCCGAGAGGACCAATTTTGATATAGAGATGCTTCGTGAGACCGGCTTTTGCTCAGGCATAGAGAATTATTCGAGGCATTTTGCGGGCACAGCTCCCGGAGAACCGCCGAAGTGCCTTCTTGATTATTTTGACGGCGAGTTCCTGATGATAGTGGATGAGTCACATATTACGCTTCCCCAGGTTCGAGGCATGTATGCGGGTGACCGCTCGCGCAAGGAAACACTGGTGGACTACGGCTTCAGACTTCCATCTGCCAAGGATAACAGACCCCTGAACTTTGAAGAGTTTGAGTCTCATATAGACAGAATGATGTTTGTATCCGCAACCCCAGGGGATTATGAGGCAGAGCATGAACTCCTGAGGACCGAACAGGTTATCAGACCTACCGGACTTTTGGACCCGCCCATTGACGTCCGCCCGGTTAAGGGGCAGATTGACGACCTGATAGGCGAGATTCGCAGGACCACCGAGAAGGGCAATAAAGTTCTGGTTACCACTCTTACCAAGAAGATGGCGGAAGACCTGACTCAGTATCTGGCTGAGGTAGGCATACGCGTTAAGTATTTGCACTCCGATATAGATACCCTTGAGCGAAGCGAGATTATCAGGGATATGCGTCTTGATGTATTCGATGTGCTTGTGGGAATCAACCTTTTGCGAGAGGGTCTGGACATTCCGGAGATTGCTTTGGTGGCGATTATCGATGCGGACAAAGAAGGCTTTTTGAGAAGTGCCACATCTCTGATTCAGACTGTGGGTCGTGCGGCGCGTAACTCTGAGGGTCACGTTGTCATGTATGCGGACACGATTACCGAGTCCATGCAGATTGCCATAGACGAGACCAACCGTCGTCGCGCAATCCAGATTAAATACAATGAAGAGCACGGTATTACACCTACCACCATCAAGAAAGCGGTTCGTGATGTTATCCGTATTTCCAACACAGACACCCGTACCTCTTCGCTCAAGGCAGACAAGGATGCCGAATCCATGAGCCGCGAGGAAATGGAAAAAGAAGTTGTTAAGCTTGAACGCAAGATGAAGCGCGCGGCAGCTGACTTAAACTTCGAGGAAGCGGTAGAGCTTCGTGACCGTATGATTGAACTCAAGAAAGCGTTACTGGATTTGGACACTTTATAGCAGTATTATAGGTGAATTTTATTATATAAGGATTTTTGCACATGTCAGAACAGAAGATGCTCCCCAAAAGAGAAGTAATTAAAGTAAGGGGAGCCAATGAACACAATTTAAAGAATTTAAACGTAGATATCCCTCGTAATCAGCTTGTCGTTATAACCGGACTTTCGGGTTCGGGCAAGTCGTCGCTTGCTTTTGATACCATCTATGCTGAGGGACAGCGTAGATACATGGAATCGCTTTCGTCCTATGCACGTCAGTTCCTGGGCGTGATGGAGAAACCCAATGTTGAGCGTATCGAAGGCTTATCACCCGCAATTTCCATTGACCAGAAGTCTACGAACAGGAACCCTCGTTCCACTGTGGGTACCGTAACTGAGATTTACGATTATTTCAGACTTTTGTATGCCAGAATCGGTATTATTCACTGTCCCAACTGCGGCAGAGTTATAGACAGACAGACTGTGGATCAGATAGTCGACAAGATTCTTTCTCTTGAAGAAGGCACCAGAATTCAGGTACTGGCGCCCATAGTCAGGGGCAAAAAAGGTATGCACGAGAAGATTCTCGACAAGGCTAAGCGCTCGGGTTATGTGCGTGCCATTATCGACGGAAGCATGTACGAGCTTTCCGAAGAGATTACCTTAGACAAGAATATTAAGCACAATATCGATATAGTTGTGGACCGTTTGGTTATCAAGGAAGAGATTCAGAAGAGACTGACTGATTCCGTAGAGACTGCCATTGACCTCACGGAAGGATTGGTTTCCATAGATGTTGTGGGCGGAGAGCCCCTTTCTTTCTCCACAAATTTTGCGTGCCCTGATTGTGAGATCAGTATTCCCGAGGTGGAGCCCAGAAGCTTTTCGTTCAACAATCCATTCGGTGCTTGTCCTGCCTGCGCAGGTTTGGGATACAAGATGGAGTTTAGCAGGGACCTGATTATTCCGGATACTTCCAAGTCCCTTAATGAGGGCGCAATCGAAGTGCCCGGATTTAAGTCAATCGGAGACCCCAAGAGTTGGATGCATGCTATTTTCGCTTCACTCATGGAACAGTACAAATTCGATATGGACACTCCTTTCAGAGATTATCCCGAAAAGATTCAGGACATAATCTGGAACGGTACCGGCAGCGAGAAATTCACCATACATTATCAGAGTCAGCGCGGATACGGTGAATATCAGGTGACCTATGAGGGTCTTATGGAGCTTTGCCGTATGAGATATAGAGAGACCTTCTCTGAGTCGGCCAAGGCTGAATATGAGACTTTCATGACCATTACGCCCTGTACGGAGTGTAACGGCATGAGACTCAAGAAGACCTCTCTCGGTGTTACTGTGGGTGACAAGAATATTTATGAAATCACCAATATGTCGGTTGATGCGCTTCTTGGATTCCTTAAGAAACTTGACATCACGGAGCAGCAGAAGCTTATCGGTGAGCAGATTCTTAAACAGATTAACCTTCGCGTAAGTTTCCTTAAGGATGTGGGACTTTCTTATCTCACTCTGGCGAGAGCTACGGCCTCTTTGTCCGGCGGTGAGGCTCAGCGTATCAGGCTTGCTACTCAGATAGGTTCCGGACTCGTAGGCGTTACTTATATTCTGGATGAGCCCTCCATAGGACTTCATCAGAGAGACAATGATAAGTTATTGAAGACTCTTAAGCATTTGAGAGATTTGGGCAATACGGTGCTTGTGGTTGAGCATGATGAGGATACCATGTTTGAGGCTGACCACATTGTTGATATAGGCCCCGGAGCGGGCATTAAGGGAGGCAGACTTGTGGCGGAAGGAACGGCAGAGGATATTATGGCTGTTCCGAGGTCTATAACCGGCCAGTACTTAAGCGGCAAGAAGTTTATTCCTGTACCGGATAAGCGATTAGAGCCCACAGGTTTCCTTACCATACACGGCGCGAGAGAAAACAACCTCAAGAATATTGATGTAAAGATTCCTCTCGGAGTGCTGACCTGTATTACAGGTGTTTCCGGCTCCGGCAAGAGCTCTCTTACCAATGAAATTTTATATAAATATCTTGCCAGGACTCTCAACAGGGCACACACCCTTCCCGGCAAGTTTGATTCGATTGAAGGAATCGAGGCACTTGATAAGGTCATCGATATCGACCAGTCTCCCATAGGACGCACGCCTCGCTCCAATCCTGCTACATACACGGGCGTATTCGACCAGATTCGTGACCTGTTTGCCATGACTCGTGAGGCCAAAGAACGCGGATACAAAAAAGGCAGGTTTTCTTTTAACGTTAAGGGCGGCCGATGCGAAGCCTGCCAGGGCGACGGCATCATCAAGATTGAGATGCACTTCCTTCCCGATGTATACGTTCCTTGCGAAGTCTGCGGAGGCAAGCGCTATAACAGAGAGACCCTTGAATGCCTGTATAAAGGCAAGTCAATTTATGATGTTTTGGATATGACGGTTGAGGAGGCTGTTCCTTTCTTTGAGAACGTTCCTTCCATCAGAGATAAGATTAAGACACTTAATGAGGTGGGACTGGGTTACATTAAGCTGGGTCAGCCTTCTACGGAGCTTTCCGGCGGTGAAGCCCAGAGAGTTAAGCTTGCCACCGAACTTAGCAGACGTTCCACCGGCAGGACTATCTATATTCTGGATGAGCCGACCACGGGACTTCATTTTGCCGATGTTCACAAGCTTTCCGATATTCTCAGAAGACTTGTTGAAGGCGGCAATACCGTGGTTGTTATCGAGCACAATCTCGATATCATCAAGACTGCGGACTACATCATTGACATGGGTCCCGAAGGCGGTGACGGAGGCGGCACGGTTGTAGCCTGCGGTACACCCGAGGAAGTTGCCAAAGTCAAGGGTTCCTTCACCGGGCTTTACGTTGACAAAGCCATTAAAAAGACCAAAGAAGCTATGAAAAAGGCTGAAAAATAAAATATTTTTGAAAAGGGCTAAAGTTTTTTAAGGATTCTGTCGATAAATTTTAAAAGAATCTAAAAAATTATTTTTGCCCTTTTCTTTGATTGTATGATAATGTATAATTTAGTGTTGTAAGAATGACATTATTATGCGCAGTTTTTGGAATAGAAAGGGACATACACAATGCAGTATTCAGATATAGGAATCGATCTTGGAACGGCTTCCGTTCTTGTATATATAAGAGGCAAGGGAGTAGTGCTCAAAGAGCCCTCCGTTGTAGCTTTTGACAGAGATACCAATAAAATAAAAGCAATTG
>JAEEGL017216063.1_pt1 | contig 14047 bp, 17 predicted proteins | sample 9134231 | NCBI WGS metagenome assembly JAEEGL01 (sample SAMN16246548, study PRJNA631951) | gut metagenome | biome: gut microbiome; feature: rumen; material: fiber-attached | host: Bos | place: Iran: Karaj | collected 2018-10
ACCTGACGGTTACCATTCATATTTACCGTCTGACCATCGGTGAAGGTCACCCGGCAATCATAGCTTGAATTTCGGTCCTTCATGCCCGCCCAATAGGCGTCCCCCAGCACCGGAAGCCCGTACAGCATGGATGTGTTGTATTGGCTGGTTCGCTGTCTGTTGTAAATGCCCTGCAAAATCATCGCGCTGTAGTTATACACGGAATCCGACAGGACATTTCCCGTTGTCTGCCCACCTTGCGAAAAATCGCCCAGCAGCACAAGCCCTAAATCCTCAATCATGCTTGTATTGTTATAAATATAGCCGTAATACTCCATAGTCGGAGCCGCCGGGTGGGCAAGCCTGAGCTGTCGCAGAGTCAACCCTTCGTCATCCTGGGTAATCGTGATGTTATAATCCATCGTGGTGGGCTTGGGCGTCCTTGCATAGTCCTGATAGAACTTTTTGACGCTTGCGGATAACACGTCCAAATCCAGCTCTGTGGTGCCGAATACCGCAGCTGTAAAGCCCGTGTCACCCCCAACGATTTCGTCGATAAAGGGCCAGTCCCCGCCGCCACCACCTCCACCTGACACATTAACCACCACGCTGGACAGGCCGTCATATCCGCTGTCTGGTGTAATCGTGCCGTTCTGTGTAGCGGTCTTGGTCTGCAAATTCGGTTGGACGTTCACAGCCGCATTTGCGTACTGCGCCACATCCACTATGCCGTTTGCGCTGATAGCAATAGTCCCTGTTGGCGTAATACCTCCCGTTGGAATTGCCAATATTGCCCCGGCCATGGCTCCGGGTCGGTAGGTGTCAGAACTGCCGTTCTTTGCGCGTATGGCGTTGGCAATATCCTGCAAATGGCTCTCCGTCACAAGTACCTTGCTCATGAAATCTCCACCACCCCTTCGTTATTGTCCAGCCCATCCACGGAAATGACCTCCAAAATACCCTCATACCAGTCCAGAGCCACAAGACAATCCTGCGTGTTGGTGTTTTCTCCCGCCACAATAGTGCCAGTGGCCTTCTCATTCTCCGGCCTGAATATGTAGCGATGGGCATTCATCGTGATATCCGGGTATGGGTTGAGTATTTCGTAGGAATACCCCACCGGGAAAAGGTAATTCCGGCAGTCAAGCTGTGTATCGTCGTACATGTACACAATCATCAGATTGCCCGTCTCCCTGTTCTCGGCAGCGGTCAGATGAAGCCTTGCCTTAGATTGCAACCCGAAGGCGAAATCTGCTGAATTAATGAACCCGGACACCATACTCGATTCATCAACACACACCACAACCTTATCGCCGGGGATATACGCGGCATTGTCGATGGCGTCCAGTTCCACCTCCATGCGCTTGAAATACCACTGTGACAGGTGGGTCAGGATGCCACTGACGTTGTTATCGTTCACCAGATACACGCCCTCGATGGTCACCACATTTTCAGGCGCGGCTCCCGGCGCGTCCGGGTTTTGAAGCATCAGCTCCGACTCCGTGACGATATAATGTGTGCCATTGAAATCCGTGACGTAGATGTCCGTGGTCTGCGGCGTACCGGGCGTGAAGCTGTAGGTCTTGGCCTTAATCGCCGTCACCCAGTCGTTATAGGTCACGGTGGGCTTCCAGTAGGTGTCGCCCATCGGTATCAGCGTTTCGGTGTTGTCGATGGGCAGTATCTCAATTTCGCCATTGAAGCTGGTCCTGACATACGCGCCGATGACAAAGCAAATCCACAGAAGCCGCTCCCGGGCGGTCTGCTCCGGGCAAAAGCCCGTGATGGTGTGGGAATTGAACGCGCTGTCCAACGTGTAGTCCATGACGATGACAACGCCTATCGCGCCCGAATTGCGGACGATGGTGTCATCCAGCACCGACGTGACCGCCACGCCGTTGTAATACGTCGCGGGAAGGGTTACACGCTCAAGGATGGCAATATCGGATTGCGCCCGGAGCCGAAGCGTGTGCGCGTCGATATGCTCCGCGTAGATAATCCAGTAGGACGCCCACAGGTTGTCATTGTCATCGTAGAGTTCGGCATATCCTCCAATCTCGATAAGGTCATCGGTGTGGATGTCCACCTGAAACTCATTGATGGGGATGCTGGCTCCCGCGAGGTCGGCGGAGGGGGCGAAGGAGAGTCCCGTGATTTCGGTGTACTTCGTCAGCGCCGGGTCGTCGTTTTCCACCGTCCTGTATGCCTTGACGTACATGCTCCCCCTCCCCCGTCAATAGAAATTATCATCCGCGTCATCGTAATCGATGCCGGGAACCCACGCGCCGTTGTGGTATTCGTACTTCGCGCCCTCGGCAGGTTCAGACACTGCCGGGAAAGGCTCCCGGCCTGTCACCACCATCTCGCCCAGGCTCATGGCCTTGGTGGGATAGTTGGATATGGCGGTGAATTGAATCCCCTTCCAGTAGCTGCTCCCGCCCTGCAGGCGCACCAGCGCGTCCTGAACCCGCTCGATCCGCGCGGTGATCTGTATCGTGCCCCCGTTGTAGGGCAGCGTCATGGCGTGGCCGTCCTTTGGGTTGGTCAGCGCCTCGTAGATCTGCGTGTATTCGTCCCGCATGTTCAGCGGCACGGCGATGGCCACCGTGTACTGCATGTACGTGCCGATCACGTCGTTAAACCAGCTTCGGTCCAACATCATTCCGGAGATTTCGCTGGACCTTATTTCCGCCGCGCGCTGCACCTTGCAGGGCACCGGCCAGGTCAGTCCGTCGATGGTAAGCATCAGCCATTCACCCCCGCAAGCTGCACGCCCACGCGCTGCTTTTCGGCATTGTAGGCGTTGTAAATAAACCGGCGCATGCCGTCAAACTCAAATATGATCTGTATCGGCCTCTGAGCGGCCCCTGACGGGCTTTCTCCGCTCCCGGCGGCATTCCCCGGCGCCGTTGCTCCTGGCGCCGCCGGCGCGTTCCAGGCCGCCGTGATGGCGGGATGCACGTCGAAGGCCATGCCGATGGCGTCGGTCACCAGTCCCGCGTTGTCCCGCACGCCCTGGGCAAACAGCGCCATCATGTCCGGCGCGTAGGTGTGGAAGTTGGAAAGCGGCCCCTGCTCAGGCTCAGAGAAGCCCAGGAAGGATTTGATTTTCCCCGCCAGATCCTGCACCGCCCGTATCGGGTAGGAGATAAACGCCTTGATCCCCTCCCAGAAGTTCAGTATCATGTCCTTGCCCCAGTTGAAAGCGCCCTGGGCCAGGGCGGTAAAGCCGTCCCATATGGCCTGACCGATCTGTCTCACGGCCTCCAGGGGCAGCCCCATGGCCTTAAGGATGCCCTCGGCCAGGTTGCCCAGCAGCCGACCGCCCAGAACAACCAGCACGACCCCGGCGCGTATAAGCGCATCGAAAAGGTTGTTGATGATGACCGGGCCCTTTTCCAAAAGCCTCGGCAGGGCGTTAATCAGTCCCTCGCCCAGCGCCATGATGATCCTGATTCCCGCCTCCATCAGCTTGAGCAGGTTATCCGGATCGGTCATCGCCTCCGTGATCTGTATGATTGCTTCCACCGCCGCGGGAATCAGCTCCGGCAGCGTGTCAGATAGCGCGTTTGCCAGGGTGATGATGATGGTCACCCCCGCCCGCGCCAGGGTCGGCAGCTCGCCCACAAGGGCCTGCACCAGCATCATCAAAAGCTCCGCGCCCATCTGCACCACCATCGGCAGACCCTGGGCGATGGCGGCCGCTACCTCCGGCAGCAGGCCCCGCGCCAGCTCCACAATGCGCCCCCCGGCGGTCTGCAAACCGTCCAGGAAGCCCCTCACGCCGTCCTGCAGCTTCTGGCGGCCCGCGTCCACGTTGCCCTTCATCATCTCGGTGACGCCTGCCATGATGTCCGTAAGCCCCGGCAGGAACTGGGCGAAGGTCTGGTTTTTCCAGCCGTCCATGGCCGTGGTCATGTCCTGCAGCGTGTCCTGATAGGTGGCCGACGCCTTCACGATGTCGTCGGAAAGCACGCCGCCCAGCCGGTGCACCTCCTCGCGCATGGCCTGGGTGTCCGCGGCACTGGTGTTTAAAAGCGGCCCCAGCTCCATGGCCGATTTCCCGAAGAGCTCCGTGGCCAGCTGGGCGCGCCGGTTTTCATCGCGCACGCTCTGAAGCGCCGTGATGGTCTTTTCAAAAAGCTGTTCCCGGCTCATGCTCGCCGCCTGCTTCTGGGAAATGCCCAGCGCCGCAAAGGCGTCGGAGCCGGATTCCGCCGCGTTGGCCAGCGTCTTCATGCCGATGCCCAGGCTGTCGATGCTGGTCCCGCTGTGCTGCAGCACCGCGTCCCACTCCTGGTAGGCCTGGGCGGAAATGCCCAGCTTCTGGCTGGCCTTGTCGATGTTGTCGCCGTAGGCGGCCACCGCGCCGGTGCCGTTTACAATGGCCGTGGTCATCGCGCCCGCTGCCGCCGCTGCCGCGGTCACCGCCGCCGCGCCCACCTGGGCCGCCGTCGCCAAGGTGCCCTTGAGCCTGTCGGCAAAGCCATCGGCGCTCTGCCCGGCCTCATCCAGGCCCTTCTTGTACTCGCTGGCGTCCAGCCCCAGCTTCGCCATAAGGCTTAAAAAGTTCATACGTCAATCCCCCTGAAGGTCAGGCCCAGACCGGCCACGATGTCCGCGGCCACGGCGTCGGCGGGCTTTTCCGGCCCGGCGGGCTTCGGCGCCTCGTCCCACGCCCGCACAAGGTAGCTGCCGCCCACCAGCTTCGCCGTATTTTCGCTCACCACCCGAAGGCCCTCGGCGGTGTAGCTTCGGTATCGATAAACTTCCGCTTCCTCCGCCATCTTTGCCCCTACATAGCGCAAAAAGGGCCTCACGGCCCTTTTCCCGGTATAGCTTCCATAGCAGGCCCAGAATACGCGGCGTCCGCGCTCTGAGCCTGCGTAGGGAAAAGCTCTCTGGTGATCTGCTGGATTTCGTTCAGCCGGGCCAGCGCCTTCACCAGCAGCACCGCGCCGTCCAGATGATAGGTTTCCGGGTCCTCGCCCTCGATGGCGGCCAGGATCCGAAGCACCGCGCCCTTGTGGCCGCGAATGGCCTGCGCCGCGGCGGCGGACAGCTTCGTTTCCGCCGCCAGCTTCAGCACGGCCCCGTCGCCGATGATTTCCCCCACCGGGTCCATCAGATCGGCCAGCAGGTCCAGCTTATCCTCGTTGCTCATCGGCTTCATGGCTTAACCCCCCTGCTGCGTGTCGTCCGTGCCGCTGCCGCCGGTCTGGGCGGGCGTCTGGGCGGATGGCCGCGTCGGCTCGATGATCATGATCGAGAAGGGCGGCGCGTCCGGATGGTTCAGGTCATAATGGCCATGGAAGTCAAAGGAGAATTCGCCCTTGCCGTCCTTGTTGGTCTTCCACTGAAAGCCGGAGGTATTCAGCGCGTCCTTGATGGTCACGGCCATGTAGCCCGCCACCGCGCCGGTGCTGTTGTCGTCCACGTTGACCTCGGAATAGTCCGCCAGCAGCGTCACGTCCTCGAACATTTCGTCCGTCAGCGGATCCGCGGGCGTGATGACGCCGCCGTTCACCGTGCCCGGACAGAGCATCGCGCCCATCGCCGGCGAGATGGTGCGGAAGGTGCCCGAAAGCGCCGGGTCGTAGGATTTCACGCGCTTGAGCTGCTTGGTGTTCGGCGGAACGTTGTCGATGTCCGCGCCAAAATCCTCAAAGGACGGATTCGGGTTAAAGGTGGTGCCGTTGCTGGTCGCGCCCAGTATGGCCGTGAAGGTCTTGTCCGTCGGGTTGAAGCCCTTCACCATGATGCCGGCGTTCAGCTGGATGTTCTGCCAGAAATTCGCCGGATACTGCGTAAATTTGCCGTTCATGTTCTCCTCCTATTCTGTGATGGCCTGCATGGTCAGACTCATGTAAACGCAATGCAGCGTGGGATCGCCCGGATAGGGCATGCGCTGCGTCAGGTTGGTGTCCCGGTAGATCCACAGGACGCCGCGCTCCAGGGGCACGCATGCGCCTGCGCCAATGGCGCGCTTGATTTCGTCGGCCTTTTCGTACACCGCCGCCGGCGTCGCCGCCCGGTCCCACAGCCGCACGTAAAACGAAGCGCTGCCCTCCCAGTTCGGCTCAATCATCTTCACGGTGATGTATGGCGGCCTCTTCGTGCCCGGTACGCTGTCCTCGGGGTAAACCGGCCAGCCAAAGCCGCCGAAAAAGGCGTTAAGCGCCTCTATGGTATTCTTCACGGTATATCCCACCTTTTAGCGGTGCACTTGGCAATCTGCAGCGAAGCCATGGCCGGGGCCTCTCCGTCCACGGTGGACGACGTGCATCGGAAGGTGAGTCCGTCGGCCTCGCGCCGGAACACTTCGTCGCGCATCAGCGTTACGCCCGCGGGCACAATGACCGTGTACTGTTCCTCCATGCCCTGCCGCTCTGCCACGCGGTTTTCGGGGCTCGTGTCCTTGCGAAGATACGCCCTGAACCCCTTGCCCGCGCTGTAGGCCTCGGCGGGGCCCAGGGACGTTCCTTCCTCGCTCCGCACCATCCGGGTGCAGTCCGTCATGGCCGGGGTCAGCATGTCGCCAAAGCCCGATTCCATCAAACTCATGAAAGCTTCCTCCATCGGTTCAGCCGTGATTTGAAAGCCTGCGCCCAGGCCGCCCCGGAGGCCCCGCCCCCGTCGCTGCCCGCGGCCCTGGTATAGCTGTAAACGCCGATGATGCTCTCCCCCGAAAAGGGCGAGGCCATGGCCGCGCCATACTTCTCCTGCCAGGCCACAATCTCCTCGCACAGCGAAAGAAACGCCCTCGGCGGCTTCATCGGCCATATGGTCCCGTCAAACGCCTCGTCGGTCATGTCCTGCGCCGGATACCTGAAAACCCCGTCGTTGAACGTCGAACCCGTGACCCGGAAATACTGCCCCTCCTTCAGAAACGGCAGTTCCATTCCCCCATTCTCAACCACGAAATGGCCGGCGCGGATGTCCTCCGCGTCGGCAAAGTAGTTGTGAATGTGTCCGCAGATTTCGTCCAGCATGGCCTTAGGTCTTCACCGTCAGCGTGGCGCTGCCGGCGGCCTGGGCACGTCCGCTGGCGTCAACCGCGGCCACGGTGATCTTGGTGTGGTTCTCGGCGGGGGTGATGTCGTCGCCGCTGTCAAGCTCCGTCCAGCTCTTCAGGCTCTGGCCATACTTCACGGTCGGGGCGGTCGTTCCGGTCTTGTACACCCACTTCTCGCCGGTGCCCAGCGTGTAGGCGCTCATGGCGATGTTGGAATCGCCCACAGCGGTGCCGGCGGTGGAAGCGACGGTCACGGCCTGCAGCGTGGGCGTGGCGTCGATCATGCCCACCACCACGCCGTCGGCGCACTCCGCCAGGAACCGAATGCCGTACATCACCAGCGTCTCGATCTGGGCGCGGTTGTCGGTCTGGCTGGTGTGCATGCCGATGTAGCCGGTGGCGTCGGTGGTCAGGTTGAAGGCCGTGGCCACGTCGCCGTTCATGGTCAGGTAGTAGAGGATGATGTTGTCCTTCACGGTGCTGTAAACCGTGCCCTTGGGCACCTGGCTGTTCAGGATCACCGTGCCCAGGCCCAGGAAGTCCTCGATGTAGGTCATACCGAAGGCGCTCTGGGTGGTGATGGTCGCGCTGGCCAGATAGTCGGCGATGTCCATCGGGTTGATGAAGTGCACCGCCTCGGCGGCGTCGTTTTCAAACAGCACCTGCAGCATGCCCCAGCTCTTGGCCAGCACCGCCTGCAGCGTGGCCGCGCCCACCGGCGTGCCCGTGGTCTCCAGCAGGAAGCTGAACAGGTCCGCGCGGATGCCCTTCTGGATGTCCTTAATCATCGCGGCGTCCGTCTGGCGCACCGCCTCGTCATAGCCGCTCTTCTTGATGGCCTCGGCGGTCACCGCCTTGCGATACTTCTGCAGCGTGATCTCGCCGATGGGGTACTTGTTCCGGCTGTACTGGGAAAGCGGGATCACCGCGCCCTCCGCCACCGCGCCGCTCTGCAGCTCGCCGGTGGACTTGTAATAGTACAGGGTCGTGCCCTCCTCCATGGGCACCTTGCGGGTCACGCCCAGGGCCTCGATCAGCTTCTGAAGCACGTTGCCCGTAAACTTCAGCACGAAGTCCACCTCGCGGGCCTTCGCCATCTGCGCCTGGGTTACCGTGTTCTGCTCAGCGTCGCCCTCGGCGAAAAGCTGAATGTTCATCCTGAATTTATCCATGGTTTTGACCTCCTAAAATCCGAATAGCTCGTGGTTTTCCGCAATGGCCCGCTGACGCTCGGCGTCGTCCTTGATGGCAAGTATCTCGTCCCGGTTCCTGCCGCCTCCGGTGCTTCCCGGCGGATTGCCCGCGGGCGCGCCCGTGGACTGCGTGGTGGTCACGAAATCGCCCCAGTCCTCCTTGATCTTCGCCCGAAGCTGCTCCACGTTCTCCAGCTTGCCCGCGCCGTCCAGCTTCATGCCGGACAGGTCCGTGGCCCGCAGAATCGCCGCGTGCCGCTTGGGGTCGATCTTCTCCTCCGCCAAAAGGCCCTTGTAGGCATCCCTCAGCCTGGCGGCCTGTTCCTTTCCGGCCACCTCTGCCTTCAGGTCCTCCAGCGCCTTCTGCGCCTTGTCGTACTCGCCCTTCCAGTCCGTGCCGTTCTTCAGCGCGTCCAGCTCCCTTTGAACGTCCGTAAGCTGCCCGGCCTGCTCCTTCAGCTTGTCGATCTCGTCCTTCAGACCGCTCACCGTCTCGGAGTGGTTGTCGATGATGGACTCGATCTGTTCGTCGGTCAGGCCCATCCCCTTGAGAAATTTCCGCGTCAGTGCCATTGTGTTTTTCTCCTTTCATTTCCTCGAAGGATATATTTCAAGCCTTTCCCTCGGCTTGCTTTCATTCATCGCCGCCCTGCTCAAGCTCCCCGCGCAGAAACGCCCCGATTTCCTCCAGGTGCTCCATGAACGCGGGGCGCAGGAAGGGCCGCGCCGGCTGGGGCGTGCCGATCTTGAAGGTGTTTTCCAGTATGTCGTAGTAAACCCACTGTTTAAGGCCCGCCTGGCCCCTGCCGCCCTCGGCATCGTTTTTCATCCATTCCGGCGGCGGCTCGTAGTTCGGCCCGGTGCCAAGCTCGATATACGGGGCCACCTGTAAATCGGAGCCCACCGACACCGCCCCGTCCTCAACATGGTGCCCTATGCTGTTCCTGATCTCCGTCGCAAGCGCCTTCGGGTGTACCACCAGGGCCTTGGCCCAGCTCTCCACGTTGCCGCCCACGATCTCAAGCGCCTGTTCGGTCGCCTTATCCAACAGCGCGAGCACCTCGGCGACGCGGCTGTCGACCTTTACGTCGCTCTCATCCATTGCCCCTGGCCTCCTTCCACTGCCTGTATGTCATGTTGCCCACGTTTTCCCCGGAATCGTCCACCCGATCAAGGCTTGCAGGGAATTTCTTGTACACATACACCAGCGTGCAGCGGCAGTTGTAGACGTTGGCCGGGTCGGCGTCCGGGTCGCCCGGGTACATGATGGGGCCCAGGGAGGACTGAAACGGCTCGTCCACCTCGGCGGTCTGCCCGTCCAGGTCGCCGTGGGCGTCGCGGGTGGAATTGTCCAGCGTGGCCATCCACTGCTTTTTCACCTCTACCCCCAGCGCCCTGGCCTTTCTCAGGCCCTCCATGCGCCCGGCGTTCTGCGCGCCGGTGAAGGCCGTGCGGGCGTTTCGCCGCATGGCCGCAAGGCCCTTTTCCTCGCACTCCACGGAGATGCGAAAGACGATCTCGTCCAGGCTCTCGCCCTGAAAAATACCCTGGGCGACGCAGTTGGTAATCATGCGGCTGTAAAAGCGCACGTCCTTTCCCTTGTCCACCTTGGGCATGGGCAGCAGGTTCGGCTGCTCCCGTATCAGGCGGGTCAGCGTGTTAGGGTCGTAGAGTCCAAAACCCAGGCTGAACCCGGCCTTCTTCTCGGTCTGCCACGCGATGTAGTTCGCGTTTTCCCCGAAAACCCGCACCTTGCCGCCGTTGACCATCGCCATGGCCTGCTCGTCCGCGTGGACCATCGAGAAGGCAATCTGCTGCTGCTTCTGCTTCCACCACTTCTCCTGGAAAACCTGGCCCTTCATCCACGCCTTATAGTCATCCTCGGTCATTTTTCCCGCCGCCACTTCGGCGCGGTACTTCTCCACCCTGGCCCTGTGGGCGTGCTGAAAACTCGCCAGCTTCATGCGAATATCGTTCTGGGCCTCGCCGTAAAACCCGCGCAGCCGGCGGGAGAGCAGGAAATACTCGGCCTCCGTGGCGCGCGCGCCGGCGTCCATCCTCCGCATGGGTTATTCCTCCCCGCCGCCTTCGCCGCCGTTCAGGCGCTCCCAGTCCTCCCGGTCCATCCGCGCCAGCGCCGCGGCCTTCTGGTCCACCGTCAGGTTCGGCAGCAGGTCGATCACCGTCTCGGCGTCCAGCGCCGTCGCCTCCAGCATCACCGCCTCCACCTGCTCTTTGATGTTGGAAATGCGGTTGCGCTTGAACACCGGCGTGTCCTCGATGCCCATGAGCCTCAGCACCGCCTGAACGGCCTCGATCACCTGGTATTCAAACTCGTCGGCCTGCTCGTCCATGGGCTGGTAGGCGGCGTCGATGTGGTCGTTTGTGGAGCTGGCGGCGATGGCGTGCACATCCAGCGCGCCGAAATCCTCGTAGATCTGCCGCCGCGCCATCTCCAGATAGGCGCTCGTGCTCTGATAGGGCACCTCCTGCGTGTACGGGGTCAGGGCGTTGCGCGTGTCCCCGGTAAAGCCCGAGCTGTCCACGTTGGCAATGTGATCTTCCCGGAGCTTCCGGAGGAATTCCCGGCGTTCGCCGTCGCTCATGCCGCCGTTGTTTTCGATGATCCAGAAGATCTTCGCGCAGTCCTTCAGCGTGTTGGCAAATCCGGACTGAATCAGGTCGTAGGCGTCAATGGCGCCCCGCAGGCCCACCAGCGTGGACTGATGAAGACCGCTTCCCCATAGCGGCACGATGGGCAGCCCCGCGTAATTGCTCCAGGCCTCCTCCACGGTCTCCCCGACCCTGGTGCGGGTTTCCGTGTGGATGTACGGGCGCTTTTCCTCGACCTGCACCAGCAGGCTCCCCACCGCACCCGGCGGGTTCTGGTAGCAGGTCATGCCGTCGATTTCGTAAAATTCCGCCCGCATGGGCCGGCTCGCGTCCAGCCGCCAGAAGCGTATGCCCGCCCTCAGCGCGCCGGTGAACTCGTCCCACAGCGGCACGAACTGCGTGATTGGGAACACCTGCAGCCGGTTCAGGTTCCAAAATCCGAAGGCCACGCCGTGGATCAGCGCCTTGTAGCCCCACTGAAACAGCGCCGTGTCAAACGCCTGGCCCAGCTTCTTCTTCGTCGCGTCCACCTGGACCCTCACCCCGTTGGGGTTGACCTCCATCTTGCGGGAGGCGAAGCCCACGCCGTTTCCCAGCAGGTAGGCGCAGCGCTGCGTGTTCAGCCGGTGAAAGAAGTTCGACGCGATCTGCAGGCCCCCGCCGCCCTCGCTGGCCATGCTGGCCACGCGGTTGACGGTGATGTTCTCCTGGCGGTCATAGGCGTCCGCCAGGCGGGCGACGGCGTATTCCGCGCCGCCGGTGTGTCGTGAGATGGCCTCGGAAAGAAAAGCCGTCTTGTCCCTGGCCTTCTCGAAATCCTGGTAAGTAATCATCGCGCCCTCCTGTCGAAGTACCGGCACACGCAGGCCGCGGAATCCGGCGCGTCGTCGTGCTGGGCGTCCTCGGTGTAGTCCATGATCTGCGCAAGATAGTCCGGGTCCGTGCCCTCAAGCCACACAATCGACCCCCACCACTTGCGCAGGTATGTGCTGATCTTGATATACTTGTTCTCCTTCTCGCTGTAGCTGCCCGCCCGGCGGCCCCGGCGCTGGATTTCCCGCGCCAGATAGCCCTTGTCGGCGTTGGATTCCACGTAGATGGGCGCGCACCTGAGACGGTCGCAGTCCATGAGCGCCGCGTCCAGCGCCGTGTCCACATGGCTGTGCCACAACCGCCCGTAAAGGTAAAGCGTATCGCCCCTTCGCGCGCCGCAGGTCATGGCGGTGTAGTCCTCGCCGCCGTAGGCCGCGTCGATGTGGGCGATGCCGTCCCGCAGCTTCTCCGCGTCCCCGGTAAACACGGGCGGCTTCGTGAACAGCGCGCCCTCGACGGCGATGTGCCTCAGCTCGTAATTCGCCGCGAACAGCGAAGGCGGCAGCTGGAGCCGAAGCGCCTCAATCTGCTCAGGTGTCATCAGCCCTGTTCTCTGGCAGTCGAACCGGCGGGGCTCCGGCATTACGCTGAAGGCGTCTTCCTTGTGCCAGGGCGTCCCCGTGTTGTAAATGCGCCCGCCCCGGTTGCACACGTTGCGCAGCTCGTGGTAAAACGCCTTCACCCGCTCCCGCTCGGCCCGGCTCTTGCGGTCCTGAAGGTTCACGATGTCGTCGGTGAATATGCGGTCGGCGTGCTTTCCGGTGATGGATGACTGTGTGCCGATGCCGATGAGCTGTGAAGCGCCGGAAACCCCCCGGTAGCTCGAAGCCGTCACCTCCGTGGCCGTGTGCACCGTCAGCTTCAGCGGCCCGCCGGTCAGCGCGCGGTAAAGCGCCTGCGCCGCCGGCTGCCGGAGATTGCGCTGCACCTGCCGGATGACCTCCTTCACGTCGTCGTCGGTCTTTCGGATGAACATGCAGTTCTCCCAGCCCCGAAGCATCAGCTGAACCGTCAGCGCCACGCCCACGGCGGTGGTCTTGTAGCTGCCCCGGTGCGCCTGAAGCGTCCGGTCACCCTCCCCGAAAAGCATGTCCCGTATCCACTCGTTGTGAAGCGCCGTCAGCTTCGTATATCCCAGCAGATTCCCGAATTTCGCCGGCCATCGGGTCAGAAATTCAAAGGCCGTTCTCTGTTCGGCGGTCATGGGGCCGCCCCCTCGGCGGAATGCGTCGCGGCGTCAGCCGCGACGGAAGCGGTTGCCTTCCCCCCTGGGGAAGGTGGCGCGGCGTCAGCCGCGACGGAAGCGGTTGCCTTCCCCCCTGGGGAAGGTGGCGCGCTGTCAGATGCGACGGAAGAGGATGCCTTCCCCCCTGGGGAAGGTGGCGCGGCGTCAGCCGCGACGGAAGAGGTTGTCCCGTCCATCATGGCGCGTATGTCGTCCATGATGCCGGCGTCCTCCCGGTTCACGTTCACGTCCAGTGTCCGCCCCTTGTCCATGGCCTTGATCTTGTCGCCCTCCAGCTTCTCGGCCATGGTGGGGTTGTGGCTGTAGCTCATCAGCATCCGAAGCGCCTGGTCGTCGCCGTCCTCGGCCCTCATGGCCAGCGACATCGCCAGCCGCTCGGCCACCGTGGGCAGTCCGTCCGCCTCCACGTCGTAGCCCAGCTCCCGCCACTGCCGTTCCAGCTTCTTCTGCGCCCGGGGCCGCAGGGAAAGGATCATCTGGGCCTGATCCTTAAAGGCCTTCTTTCGCCTGCGCGCTTCGGCGCTCTTCTTTCCGCCCGCCGACTGTATGCGCCGGGCGTCCTCCGGGGCGCGGTCCTTCAGGCTCTTCAGATTCTGCCGCCCGTCCATTCGACCGCCCCCCTTTCTTCGCCCGTTGCACTTTTCATGCCCCGAAATCCTTTGCTTCAACAGTCCGCGCGCCGCCGCGCATGCGCCCGCGCAAATAATAAAGGCGTCCGCCGTTTCCGAACGCCCCGCCACCCACGCCCGCGCCGGAAGACGACGCGGGCGATCCGAAGCCATTGCCGTCCGGGCGGTGCAGCGCATCCATTGTTCCCACCCGTTCGACGTTAAAAGCATAACACAGATTATGCCCCGTGTTTTGACCCTTTTTTCACTTTCCCCAAAGCCGCCGGTCCAGTTCGATAAAGAACAACTGTCGGAGGATATAAAACTGCCGCTCCCCCACCGGCGGGCGCAGCGTCCAGAAGCCCGCGCCCTCGGACACGGATTTCACAATGGCCCGCGCTACCTCCGGCTCGGCCACGCTGGCGGCGCAATCCTCGATCAGCCTCACCCGCCGGGCGCACGGGTGATCCGCGAGCGCCTGCGCGGCGCTGGCCGTCGGGTCCGGGGCGTGCCACGCGCC
>JAEEGL017407820.1_pt1 | contig 14047 bp, 11 predicted proteins | sample 9134231 | NCBI WGS metagenome assembly JAEEGL01 (sample SAMN16246548, study PRJNA631951) | gut metagenome | biome: gut microbiome; feature: rumen; material: fiber-attached | host: Bos | place: Iran: Karaj | collected 2018-10
AGTTTTCATTGTGCTCTGCCCTCCTTATATCAGTTCAACTTCAGCTTTAAGCTGACTACCTGTCTGTGTATTAACAGATTCGGTTTCCTCGTAGATACCTGCCATCTGAAGGATCCTCGCAGGATAAGTATCAAGTCTGTCTAGCATGCTGCCTATCTTCTGAAGACTGTCAGCATAATCTTTTCGCTGCTTTTCTCCTGCCTCTCCCAGCCAATAAGCGCTTGTTCCTTCCAGCTCACTGGTGATCTGAGCTATATCACTTCTGATATTTGCCATATCTGCATCTATAACTGTTTTCTGCGTTTTCAGCTGTTCAGGGGTTACTTTAAGCTGTATGTTAATAGCCATCTTTGTCCTCCTATCACACCGGCATTGAATCGATCATATTGGAGATACTGTTTTCACACAGTGTATACTCCGTATGTGCGAATCTAAGTTCTTCCAGGATCTTTCCAAAATCATCGATCATCTGAAATGTTTTTTCTCTGTCTACTGAAAAGGTCTGCAAAAACTGATCATGTGCTTCGCCTTCCCACATATTGTTGAGTGCATTCATGTGATCAACCATTTCTCCGAAGTGTCCGATCAGGCTTTGATAGAACTTATTGTACTCACCAATGTCCCCATCAAATCGTCCCAGATCGTTTGCCATTCTCTCTGCCATATTGGATTCCTCTCCTTTTCAAATTCAGCTGAACAATGCCAGCAGTTCTTTTAATACCTTTTCGTCTATCTTTGTTGTTCTTGACCTATCTAATCTAAATAACGCTGTTCTGGGACTTGATACTCCAAATCCAAACTTACCGTTGTCCATGTTATCGATTATCTCTTCTTCGCAATCAGCGTACTTCTTGGAGATCATCTGGATCGTGTTATAAAGAGCTTCTTCCTGTCCGGCTTCCATTCTTACATTTTCCTGAAGACCATTTAGTGTGCCAATTACTTTCCACATTCCACTGAGTCCGCTCAGAAGTCCTTTAACATCTTCGATCTCGTAGTAGTTTCTATTAAGTTGATATCTGCCATCGTTTATTGGATAACTGGCACTTCTTAATCCGTTTGTGTTTACTTGAAACATCTTTGTTTTCCCTCTGTCTGATCATAATTTATCACAACACCCAGATATAGGTTCCCAAATCTGACGAATTGCAATTTAAATCGGATGAGTTGCACTTTTTGATGTTTTCAGACCAGGATCAGCCGGCTTCCACTCGTCACATAGCAGTTAAACAAAGTGTTTGCCTTAGGCAAAAGGACTGATCTTTTCGTCTCATAAAGATTAAGATTACCCTTTTCACCAATGAGCTTGGTTCTCTCCTTTTGCTCTATCATCTCCGTTATCTCGAGGATAACGTCTCCTATAGCAACGTTCTCATTTAGATTAAAATTGTAGGTCTTATCTACTGATGGAACAAAAACATCTACTAAAACCATCTCAATCCTCCAGCAACTTGTCAAGCAAATCCTCTTCTGATCCGCCTTCAACTATTATTATCTTATCCGGTTCATCGTCTCCTGCCTTAAACCTTTGGATCTGGATCCTGGTCAGAGGAAATTCCGATAGTTCTTTTAACTTATCCTCAATCCTTACAGATTCCAGTCTCACCCAGCCCTTGTGATGAGCATCAATACTTAGAGATACCGCTTCAAGGTTCAATCTGTATATGTAGCAGGGTTCAAACTTATTGCTCAGCTCCTCAATTACATATACACTTGAGGCTCCTGCCATAGTATCTAAAATCCCTGAAATGTATGGCGACGTCTGATATGTTCCGTCATCGCCCGGAAGCAGATACTTATCAGTGATCAGCTCACCCATGGCCTGTTTAAGCTGTCTTTCGTCAGCGGAAAGCTCTGCTATTTCTTTTGGAAGGACCAGTCCTTCGATTTCTCTTTTATACAGAAACAGAAGAAGTTCATGGCCTGACATCAGTATCGCTTTATTACCGGCTTCTGTCATTTAAGCACCTCCCTTATCGTTCCTTTATAGCTTCTCGATACGGGGATCATTGAGCCATCATTAAGATATAGCGTATTTTCAGAGCCAACGTACTTCTTTACTTTGTGCATGTTAACAATGAATCCTCTGTGGCATCTCTCAAAATACTCCGGAAGGATACTCTCTAAGTTATCCAATGTATCATAGTAGCCATACTCTTCCTTTCTTGTCCTTATGAAGACTTTCTTGGAACTGGCCTCTACATAAAAGATCTGCTCGTAGGGTATTCTTGTAACCCCTTCTCTTGTATCGATAGATATACTGCTGTCATCGTTATCATCAGGTTTGAGCACGCTGTCCAAAAACTCTGTCAGGGTTTCTGTAAGGTTCTCTTCATCAGAGGGTTTGAACACAATAGCCGATGGCATGATATCCGGTCGCACATATTCCTTTGGCGATACCGCCATATCAACCAGCAACAAAAGCGCACTGGAAGGAAAGCTTTTTCTTAGAGCCAATACATTATTCTTACCACCGTCAACAGCAAAATCCATTAAGCAGAAGTCATTTAGATCTGCATCATTTATTGCCCTAAGAAAAACATTCCTGTCCTCGCACTCCACGACGTTGCTATCGTCATCCACTCTGAGCGCAATTCCATCTTTGACCAGTTTTGTAAGAAGGTGTCTTTCTTTTTCATCATTATCAAATATGATCCCTGACACCATATCAATTACCTCTGTACATTGGGAATACTACTTCTTTTGCATCTGATTCATTATCAACCGGTATCATTGCTCTTCCTGCAGGTTTAGCAGAATCAAGAGTTCTTCTATCATGATTATCAAAGTTCATATTAGCTATGGAAGTTGAATGAACTGTTCCTCCAAAATGCATTCCCTTCTTGTCTCTTACAAACATCTTGTAGAGATCTGAAGTAATGGCTGTACCAAGATTGTCCTTATCAGCTGTAGCAAACCAGTAGATATTGTGAAGAGCTCCCTTGTTAATGATCATCTCCATATTAAGCATTACTACCTCAGGAACATCTTTTTCAGTAGGACGTTTCATCCTCTCTACAAAATCAGGCAGATTCTCGATAAAGATAAATACCTTCTTATACTTCTGCATGAATTTGAATATCTCAGCTTCTTCGGCATTATTCTTTAAGAGTTCAGCCTTTGCTTTATTTCTTTCTGCAAGGACATTGCGAAGCAGATCACTAAGATACATTGCCCAGTCATATTCACTCTGAATACACTTTGCTCCGATATCTTCAGCAAATCCTCCAAGTCTCTTTTCGAAGTCAACGATAACAACGTCAGCGTCTTTCTGCCTAGCCGATGCTGCAAGAACTTTAAGTGCATTTGTCTTGCCCTTCTTCTTGGATCCTGTAAGAAGGAAGGTATACATATTGCTAAGGTCAATACCATAGCTTTCAGCAAATTTGGATTCATATCCAGCCGGAAGAAGGTTATCGCTTTCAAACATCTTCTTTGTATCAGGAAGATTCTTGTATTCTGACCAAACTGGCTCAGCCGGTATTTCAGGAATCTGTCTGGCAATCTGCCCGCCACTCTTTGTCCAGCTGTCACGCATCTTTTCAACTATCGCCTGAGCTGACTTGTTCATATCCTGGTCATTGTCAGCTTTGAGAATAACTGAAGTCTGGAATTCAAGGATTCTTTCACCGACTTTTCCAACACCTCTTCCCTTAACTCCGCTCTCAGGACTTATCTTAACTCTTGATGCCCTTAAGTAATTGCCGTAATCATAAGCGTTGTTAAGCTCAAGGCAGATAGGAGTTCTGAAGTTCTGAGCTATACTATTTGGAATCTCTCCATTTCCTGTACCTGCAGCAGTCACTATCAGATAGATACCGCAGCTATTGCCCTCCTTGACAAGCTTCTGGATATGAGGTGTAAATGAGTCACCTGTTCTGGAGAGGAATGAGGCAAAGTTATCAATAACAACGAATACTGCTGGAAGTGCGTCCTTACCATTAACCTCAACATACTGCGCAAATCCTATTTCTCCAAGCAGATTCTTCCTCTCCTTGAGCATACGCATAAGCAGTGTAAAGAACTTTTCAATACGTTCGTTGTCATCATCATCCTTTACTATTCCACCGATATGAGGCGCGTCCTTAAGTACTGAAAGTTTCTTGGCAGAATACTCCATTATATAGAAGTTTGCTTCTGCCGGAGAATACTTCATCATCATGCCAAAAATAAGAGTCTGAAGGAACGTGGTCTTTCCGGTATTAGGCGCACCAAAGAGGATAATATTTCCATCTTTTGCAAAATCAATTGTATATGCTTCCTGCCTCTGGTTCTGTGGATCATCGTAAAGACCCATGCAGGTTTCAAGTGCAGTAGAATTTCCATGGTTCTTCCAAGCTGCGCCATCAAAGAGCTGATCTTCGTCATATCCTGAGCCCTTAGGCAAATCTGAAAGAGCAAGCATTTCCGGCAGAAGTGGCAGGAACAGACTAAAGTCATGATCGTAATGATTCTTCCTTGCCATCATTCCAAGGTAAGAAACAACTGCTTCAAGCTGAGTCCTCTCAGGCTTCTGAGGAAGCTTTTTCTTAGCGTTGGTAAATGAACTCTCTGCAGTAACAATAGCCTCCGCGTCAAAGCCAAGATCACCAATCTGTTCAAGGAGTGTGATCATATTTTCTCTGTTATGATCAGTATCCGGATAATCTATAGCCTTAGCCAGCAGTCCTTCGATAACTTTTTCTGCTATCTGGTCTTTCTTTGTCCTCTCAAGCTCTTTAAGAGAAGCACTGTCATTTCCATATACCATCTCGATGATATCAAGAAGTTGCTTTATCCAAGCAACCTTCTTTTCTCTCTGTCTCTGACTTCTTGCATGATTACCTTCAAGAGAAGAAGTTCCATCAATATCCAGCATCTGAGCAATATCTGTACTGACATCTGCCTCATCATCATAATATGTTGCTCCCGAAAATCCTGACTGGAACAATTCATAGAGTTCATCATTACCAACTTGCAGGTAACATCTGCCCGACTGTGTAAGATATGCAGCATCCGGCTTGTGGAGCATATCAGTACTATCCTGTCTGCTCTGAACACGAAGACACAGTTTAAATCTGGAGTTAGCCCAGATATCCTCACTAACACTTCCGGAAGGCTTCTGAGTAGCCATGATAAGGTGAATACCAAGGCTTCGTCCCACACGGGATACACTGATAATTTCCTGAATGAAATCAGGCTCCTCCTTCTTCATCTCTGCAAACTCATCGATGACCATGATAAGGTGCGGAAGAGGAACTGCAGCCTCATGATTCTTGTACAGCTTGGTGTAGTCCCTTATGTCTTTTACTCCATAGCTTGCGAAAAGAGCTTCACGTCTGTCCTTCTCACTCTGGATAGACAAAAGTGCTCTCTGTATCTGGTTTCCGGAAAGGTTTGAAATCTGTCCTACCATGTGTGGCAGATCCATGAACAGATTTGCCATACCACCACCCTTGTAGTCGATAATAAAGAAACTTACATCATCAGGACTGAAATTGATCGCAAGGGAAAGAATATATGTCTGTAAAGTCTCTGACTTACCTGAACCTGTAGTACCAGCAACAAGTCCGTGTGGACCATGGTACTTTTCATGAATATCCAGGTAACAAGGTGCTCCGCCGGCTTTCTGACCAACCAGGGCCTTCATGGATTCATAAGTCCTGTTTTTCTTCCAACGATTCTCTACATCAAAGTCTTCTAACTTCTTGGCCTTATACATCTCAAAGAAAGTAATTGATGTAGGAATATCTCCGCCCACTTCAACTTCCTGTACTTCAACATTCGCGATTCTCTCTGCAAATGAAGCAATCTCAGAAACTCCGACCTCGTCAAAGTTTATGGCCTGTCTATCCTCAATGTCATCGGTTGTATGATAGCAGCCGCTGAATGTCTCATCATTTTCAATAATGAACTCGCACTGGTTAGGAAGTTCCTCATATCGCTGGACCATATAAACGGTACTTAAGCCAAAACTATCCTCAGGACTTAATACATACTTGGAGATCAGCTCTCCGCCAAGGAACTCCGGCTCAGCAACTACGAGAATATAGTAGGGCTTTGGAGTTTCCTTCTTACTTGAATAGCTTCCTTGTGCATTGTCTATCCTCTGTCTGATTATCTTGTTGAGCTCATAGAGAACATCACTGGCTGACTCTTTATCAGAGGCAACATAACGGAATGTCTTAGTCTCATTCCAGACATGAGGAAGCCACTTAACGAAATCCCACTCACGGCCAATGCCATTTTTCTTTTCATCATAAATAAATACAAGCTTTACATCAGTGTATGAGTTGTTGGCAGCAATCTGTGCTATAAGGTTTCTTACAGCTACTATGCCGCCCTGCATTCTCCTTCCGCCAACTACACCAACGAGCTTTTCGGTAAGAAGATCTACACATACAGGAACATCCTGCAGTGTTGAATAGGTCTTTTTAATATTGGCAGGAATATCAATAAGATTGTCATCTGTCATTGAAAACTTATGATCAGGTATCTCAATCTCAACCTGAAATGGCAGATTACCAAGACCAAGCCTGTGTGTCAAAAAGTCCTGCTGAGTAGAATTTCTGCACCATAAAAGCGGCTGCTTATCATCATACTGGCAGCATTCCTGCGCTGAGACATAGCGATCTCTTAAGGCATAAGTATTCTTATCATATTTCTCTTTGATGATAACTTCCTGATCTTTTAGATACGCACCATACTTCTGGTTGCGTTTCATTTCATACTCGTTGTACTCCCTGACTGCCCTGCGCATTCCTGAAATACCTCTGATTGCTCCAATTGTCGCAGATGTAACAGCAGTAACAAGTCCAACATACATGAAAACGCCTCTGGTAAGGCCTGATAAACGAGATGCAAATATCATGAATGTACAGCCAAGAAGCATAGGAAGCGCCATGCTGATAGCAGAACCAATCGCCGAGAGCACGCCTCTGTTCTTGATCTCATCCTTTGGTGCCGGCGGCTCATCAATCTTGACTGTATCTGTTTCGATCTTATTAAGTCTTCGTGGTGATCTGTGGAAAATTGTCGTAAGCTTTTTACGGTTGACCTTAGAAAGAGGCTGCGCGTATCTTACTATCTTTTTAATGACTCCTTCGTTTACAGTAGCGCCACTTTCATGAACATTGATAGCGATACTGTCCCCAAGGTAAACAATCCTCAAACCAAATATATCAATACAGTCGCCAAAACTAAGTTTTTGAGCACCTGTTACTCTCTTGTTATTGAGGTAGCTTCCGTTTGCACTGTCATTGTCAAGAAATGCAAATCCATCTCCTATTGCTTCTATCTGGGCATGATTACTCGAAACAAATTGTCTTCCGTTTGTTCCATAGCAAATTGTATTGGCTGACTCTCTACCAATCAGTATAGGACCACGGACTTCCTTAAGGCTATACTGCTCATATACAGAAAAGTATTCATTGCTGACTTTTACCATAAGAGAGATAACGTGCTTGTCGCCATCAAGAAGTCTAAACTCGTTATTTCCCTCTGCCACATAGTCTTCAAGGGACTTCTCATAACAGTTACCTTCGTTCGTGAGATACCTGATCTCATACTCCTCTGTATTGACAAAAAACCATTTGTTGTCCCTTATCTCAAGTCTGAGCTCAATATCTCTTGGCGTGTTGTAAAGACTCTCAGCCAAAAGAATCGAATAATCTGCATCATTAATTGCCGGCAGCAAATAACTCTTGAATGCATCATGACTGTAGACAGTAATTATTGTGCTCATGTAGCCCTCCCCAAAACCAGTTTTTAGTATTCATGATTTATTGACCCATTTTTAATCCAATATGATCTATTCTGCCGTCTCTGCTATATACCCAAAACATTTTATTTCCTTTAAAAATTCTAAAAATGCTGTCATTGATTTCAACTTTATCACCTGCGTCATTTTCCACAGTTATGTCAGTAATCCCATCCGGAGGCTGTATTCCAAGAAAATCCCAAAGACTCTGTATTGGTTCCTCTGCTCTGAGTCCACCAAGGCATATAAATGTTGGATCACATACTCCCATATCAAACACCACATCGCTGTCAAGTGCTTCAGCAAAAAAATAGCCAAATGAATTGCTGTCATGCCATGAATTTCCATCCATGTAAGGCATTGAATAAACCGTATCATGCTTTTCTGAACTTCCGTTGAGCGTCATGGGATTTGACTTATAATCACTCCTACCGGAATAAGCTGCCTTGACCTCAGCAAGTGTTGTCTGTCCAAGCACCACATTATCTATAGTGTAAGGAAAATCGGCTCTCGCCATCCATTCTTTTAATTCTATTGCAAATTGTTCTTTCAGCTTAGCTGCATTCGCCTTTGCTATTTCTGCTTCATAATCAGCAATGCGGTTCTTCAGCTTTTGAGCGCCTGTTGCTTCATAACCATCCTGTAAAATTTTAATTGCACTTTCATAGTCTCCGGTTTGAGCAAAATAATATGCCCAACTAAGATATGTGTTAACAAGCTGTTCCCGGAGAATCTGATTGTCCGGTAGCACCGAAATAGCCTCATTTATGACAGAAATTGCTTTTTCAAATTCCTCAGTACTTACGAGCGCATCTCCCCATTTAGAATAAGCTCCAACCAAGCCCTGCTTTGCTTCCTCGCTATTTGGCTGGATTTCCAAAGCAGTTTTAAAAGCTGTTACAGCCTGCTCATATGAAAAGTCATTAAGATACTTTTGACCAAGGTTAAGTTGCTTTTTTAACTTCTGAGATGGCGAATTTGAAAAAACTATTACTCCCGCAATAATCACAGTAACTAAAGCCGCGACAAAAACTATCCACTTTCTGATACTATTGCTCTTTTCTACCATTTCTTCTCCAATATTCTGCGTCTAGTACAGCTGTTCTGCCATCATCGCCCAGCTCTCTCTATGCCTGTTCCATATTCCAGCAAACTCTTCCTGGGGAAGCGGACAAGGTTTTTTACCACTCTCGATGGTGATGCTGGGTTTATCTAAAGAAAGCTGTATCCAATCTCCAAAGCCACCAAGATTCACAGCAGTTGAGTTGGAAATATTGACAGGATCATACTTGAGCTGGTTTTTGAAGAGCTCAGAGAGTTTAGTTGACATAGTCCTGTTTGCTGAACTATTTCCGAAAACATCGTAATATATGAGCTGCCCTCTTGAGTGATAGCTAAGATAACAGTCATAATCATATCTGAGCGCCAGATCAACCAATGCCTGAGATTCAGGTTCTGATACAGGATAAGCTCCCGGGTAATTACCATATGATCTCCATGTCTTTAGGTCTAGTTCATACCATCCTGCATCAAAGTTGTTATTTAAATCAACAGCATTAGCATTGGCCTTCCAGATGCTAAGATACTCGTCAAAGGATATCTCCTGAGGATTTTGACTGGTTGCAAGATCAAAGTCATCTTCCTTGTAATGATCCACCCAGGTCGGATCTCCATTTGAATCAATCTGTTTGCAAAGATTAGGCATATCATTCGTATAACACTCATAAAGTCTTTCTAAAACAATCGGATCATTGACCCCGGAAATTCCAAACTGACTAATGCTAACGCCATCAGGATTGGCCATTGGTACAATGTGAAATGCGGTCTTATTAAACAGATCATTGTAAGAAATGCCATTATATGATCCAGACTCATAATAACGGCAGTAGAATTCTATAAGCTTCATTACTAAAAGGGTATTCATATACTCCCTGCCATGAATTGATGCCTGTACCATAACATGATTATCAGCACTGCTGCTTCCAAGATTGAGACAAAATATATCTCTTCCGTCCACTGACGTTCCTATAATCTCACTAGAAAGGATATCCGGATATTTCGCAGTAAGTTCATCAATATCCTTTATCATGTCCTCATAAGAATATTTATCATCCTGTGTATCTACTGCAGTCAGTTCTTTTTCGTCATAGTCAAAATTGATGTTAACGCAAAACTTGGCCGCTACATATCCCTCCTGTTCAGTCCCGTCAACCTTTACAAAGTAGTACTCATAATCATCTATCGTCTCAGATTTCCCGCTCCATTTAAGTCGCGTTCCAGCCTTGAGTTGAGCTATCACGTCATCACCAAGCCCGGCTGTTGTCCTTAGCGACATATAATCAGCAGGAACACAGATAAGAGTTTTGTCAGAAATCTCCTCTTTTATAGTTTCCTCATCATTTACTCCAAGACTCTCCTGATTATCATCTATTTCAGTTTCCTGCTCAGCCATAGATTCTGTACTGTCTTCTGATTCAATCTTTGGCTGATTGTGAAGTCTTGTTCTAACAAAGAAAACCACGGAAACCATAACGGCTATCAAACTGACAGCCGCTGCGACAGTCAAAATCACAATGCCTATGTTATTGCCCTTCGTTTTATTATTCTCCGACATAATTTATAACTGCCGATCCTTCTCTTGCTCCGGACATTGAAAATGCAGCACCCTCAAATTCCTGTTCCATGGTGAAATATGTTCCATCCCAGCCATTTACGCCGCCAAAGCCAGCCGCGTCAACCTTACCAATTGTTCCGCCAAACCAGCCGGCTCCACCACCACCAATGTCAAGCTTATCTGTAGCCGCGCCAAGTTTGTTTGAAGTAATGTGGTCCCTGCTTGCAGAAGTACGTCCCTTTGTTCCGATAACATCGTAGTTTCCACCACCTGATCCGGCAGCTGCTGCAATTCTTATTCCGCGATAGTAGATATCTGTACATCCACCACCTGCACCTGATGCAAAGCAGTCACCACCGCCGTTAAATCCTCCGGGTACCACGCAACCCTTGTTCCTTACTGTATCGTAATAGTACTTGTTAATTCCGCCGGCTCCACCGGTAAATACCAAGACTCTCTCTCCGGCATTGAGCTTCATCGTACCAATAAGAACTGCTGCTTCTTCGTCATAATCTCTGTCGCTATCAGCACCGCCATTGCCACCATAAAGTGTAAATCTGTAAACACCTGAATATGGAGTCACAAAATACTGCGCATCTTCTACAAAACTATACTTCCACTCTTTTGTTAATTCCTGTTCTTTTGCATCTTGCTTAAATGCATCCTCCGGTTCAGCCTTTGTAAGCATTTCCACCATAGCATCATAATCAACAAACAATAAATCGCTTTCGTCTTCAATTCCTTTGCTTGAATAAAGGCTTTCAATATTGGAATAGTAAGCGTTCTTATCTACTTCCATACCGTCAGCTTTATATACCATCACAGGATCGCCATTTGAATCAAATTTGCTTGCCTGATCAAAGTTATAGCTTCCCTCAAAGATCTGCTCAAATCCTTTGGAGTTCAGCTCATAAATAACATCATAGGCTGTTCTTCCTTCAGTATAAGAATCCTCTATCATTCCAGCTGATTTTGAGTAGGTAAAGAAATCTCCCTTTGTTGAAACCGTGTTAACCCCGGCACTTTCATCATAGGTCATGATAAGTCTTCCAGGAACACCTGAGTTCTTACGTCCAATTATTTCAGGTATATCATCTCCGTTAACGTCCACCATTGAAAGAAGTGGCCATGTATTCTTATTGAAAGAGTCCAAAGCTTCACTATAAGCTTTACCCCATTCTGTTGCTTCCTCAGCTTCTTCCAGATCTTCTCCTTCAGCTTCTTCTCCTTCAGCTTCTTCACCTTCAGCAGCTACATCAGCTTCTTCAGCCTCTTCTTCATCTTCGACATAAGATGACTCAACATCCTTATTAGTAAACCCGTCTACAAACTCCTCAACCTGATCAGGAAAAATAAACAATGCTCCAAGGATCCCCAAGGACAGGAATATGATAAGAAGTAGCAATACAACTATTGGCCATCTCTTTTTAGGTTTTTCTTTTGTAACCTGCAGCTCTGTCTGAGTACTAACAGGAACGATCTCATTTGAGAATTCCTGCAATGAGCCGGTGTCAACTACATCAACAGAATCCACAATAATCTCCGTTGCCTCACCGACACTAGCCATTCTGCTTTCAAAATCTGTGATTATTTCAGTTTTATCGTAATTATCTGTCTTATTTCCAGCAAAAGATTCTTCAAGAGTTGTATCGTTCTGAACTTCGTCAGCTATACTCTCAACAGCATTATCTTCAACCTTAACAGGTTCAGTTTCTTCAGGTTTTTCAATCGGCTTATTATCTACAGGCTTCATATGAGCTGCAAGATTGGCTCCGCAGTGCTTACAAAACTTTGCTCCGTCAGGTAATTTACCACCACACTTATAACAGAACATTTTTATTCCTCCTCTATCTCAGATAGTTTTTCAAAATATTTATCAAGTCCGTAAACTATGCCAATTACTATTTTTCGCTGGTACTCAGGATCTGCCATCTTCTGATCTTCTTCCTTATTGGTCATATACCCCATCTCCACTATGGTCACAGGAACTTTTGACCAATTGATTCCGCTCATTGTGTCTGTTTCCCAAACTTTTTCTCTTTGCGCTCCTGTCTGTGCCACCATCTCATCCAAGATACACTCTGATAAGAGGTAACACTCATCATATATATCCGCGCAGTAAGGGTTATCTTTAGTGGGGCAGATGGTCATCATACCATTAGCGTTGCTGTTTTCAGCTCCATTGGCGTGGATTCTTACAAATGCATCTGCATTATTATCATTGGCCACCTGAGCTCGCTCACTGTTACTGATGTTAACATCATTGGTCTCCCTGGTCATGATTACCTCGTATCCCTTTTCTTCAAGAGCCTGTCTTAGCAAAAGAGCTACTTCAAGATTCAGTTCGTACTCAGCTTTTCCACCAAAAGAACTGGCAGTGCCGGAAGATACCTTTGCTTTCATTTCTGAAGATCCCGGCGCCACCGGTTCTTTTGAAGAATCTCCTTTTGCCTGATGTCCAGGATCAATAACTATAAGCTTACTGTCCGATTGTGCTAAATCTTCATCCACATCGCCTTCGACATTGACAGCATCTTCCGTTTCAGGTATATCCTTTGTTTCTTCAATTATTTCATCTGTTTCTAGTTCATCCAGATATTCGATCCTATCATCAAATCCAACAGTTTCAGGAACATCTTCCTTTAAAGAACACCCATTAATGATCAGGCACACTATAAAGGCTAAAACATATACTGCTCCATAGTGCCATTTTTGATTTTTAGTATGTAACATCCGGATTATCAATTGCTTCTTGGACAACTCTCTTATTTTCCTCCAGCGTTGGTGAACTTGGATAACGACTCATCTGGGCCAAAGCTGTTTTTAAAACAGGCTTACTGAGTGCAAGATCATAATCTGATAACACTTCAGTGGAAGCATTAGGGAAAATGTCCTCCGTCTCCATTACATTCTTTTCATAATTCAAAATAAAATTTGTATTCTTCTGCTCAAGAGCGGATAAGGGGTCCGGATTATTCTTATCAAACTCATCCGGAGCATATTTATATGGAATGCTAAGGTACCAGTTCTTAGAATAGAACCACTGATTAAGCAGCGGATCCTTGAACTGTCTTCCGTGCCTTGCAAAGATTTCGTTTCTGGCTATTCGAAGCTCAGCAAGGCTTAAGTTTGCCAGATCAGAGTTTGTAACCTCTCTTGTCGAGGAGAAATCAAGAATATTATCTTTATTCATGTACTCTTTAGAGAAGGCTCCGTTGATATCAGATACCGGAACATAGCTTTTTACATAATGCCCTCTGTACTCAGTAGTTTCTGATGTATCAATTACAAGATCTCTGAACTCTCCCATGTTTTCCATGTTTGAAGCAGTATACTTAAACACATAGTAATCCTGCTGTTCCTGATAAATACCGATATAGATATCTTCAAGAATGCTCTGAAGGTCAGAGTCATTAGCAGAGTAATATCTACCGGAACACTGAGTAGCCAGATCGCGCAGTGGTGTAGAATCGTAAGAAGTATCGCCAATTCCTATGATATAAACCGGTATACTTGTGTTTCTTGCAATATCTACTACATCTTCAAAAGAATAGCTGCTGGCATTTTCTGCACCATCTGTAAATGCAATTACACACTTTGCGCCATTTTCATAGTATGTCTGATATACACCTGCATAAAGTGCATCATAGAGCGCTGTCTGTCCACCAGGACTGATTCCATCAATGGCAGTAGCA
>JAEEGL010789753.1_pt1 | contig 14046 bp, 7 predicted proteins | sample 9134231 | NCBI WGS metagenome assembly JAEEGL01 (sample SAMN16246548, study PRJNA631951) | gut metagenome | biome: gut microbiome; feature: rumen; material: fiber-attached | host: Bos | place: Iran: Karaj | collected 2018-10
GGCGTCCGTTACGAGCTGGAAACCCCGGTCCGGACGAAGGTTTGCCTGAACGGTGAAGCAAGATGGGTGAATCCGGGAAAGTATACCTTCTGGACAGCGGAATAAAGGAGGTCAAAGTCGTGCGCAGCATGAAAATCAACCGGGACTGGGATTTCGGACCGGGTCAGCTGGAACTGGGGAACCGCCTTCGCGGGAAATATGGGGACCGGAAGGTCAATCTTCCACATGATTACATGATCGAAAGCGATGTATACGCCGATGCGCCTTCCGGCGCAGCCAGCGGCTATTACAACGCGGGTGTCGCTCATTACGCGAAAGAGATTGATATCCCGGCGGACTGGGAAGAGGACCGGGTTTTTCTGCGCGTGGACGGTGTCATGATGAATGCCACCGTGGAGGTGAACGGTGACAAGGTTGCCATGAGGCATTACGGCTACGCGCCTTTTGAGGCAGATCTTACGCGGTTTGTCTATCCCGGTCAGAAGAACCGTATCGTGGTCACCGTGAATCCCAGCATGCAGCCCAACTCCCGGTGGTATTCCGGAGCAGGCCTGTTCCGGGGCGTGAAACTGGTGCATACCCCCAAGCTTCATGTAGCCTTCGGAGGACTGTCCGGTTACACGAAAAAGATCGAATTTGATGAGGCCGGGAAGCCTGAAACAGCCTTTTTGCAGGTTTCCGCGGAGATCCGGAACGAGTGTGCGGAGAACCGGCTGGCGGAAGTCACCTTTGCCCTGGTCGACGACAAGACTGGCGAAACGGTCAGGAGCAGTAAAACGCTGACACAGATCGGGGCTTTGTCTATGGGAACGGCCTGTATGACGCTGACCGTGGACCGCCCTCTGCTTTGGGACGCGGAGCATCCCGATCTTTACCGCCTGCAGGCCACCGTCAAAGATGCGGGCACGTTCAAAACGCATATCATCCCAAATGATCGCCCCACCGAGGACACCGAGAGCGTCCTGTTCGGCATCCGTACCATTGAGGCGGACGTGAAGCACGGGCTGAGGATCAACGGAAAAACGGTCAAGCTCCGGGGCGGATGCCTCCATCATGACAATGGGCCGATCGGCGCCGTGACGGTGTACGATGCGGAAGCCCGCAAGGTCAGGAAACTGAAGGAAATCGGTTTCAATGCCATACGCACCACCCACAACCCGCCTTCCTCCGCCCTGATTGAGGCGTGTGACCGGCTGGGCATGTATGTCTTCGACGAGGCTTTTGACGCCTGGGGCATGGGCAAGCAGCCCGGCGACTACAACCAGTTTTTTGAAACCGATTGGGAGAAGGACATGACGGCCTTCGTGAAGCGCGACCGCTGTCATCCGTGCGTCATCCTCTGGTCCACCGGCAACGAGATCACCGAGCGCGGAGGCCTGGGCGACGGCTATGTGCTGGCGGTGAAACTGGCCGACGCCGTCCGCAGACTTGATCCCAGCCGTCCCATCAGCAACGCAATCTGCTCCTTCTGGAACGGGCTGGACGATATCGTGATGGCCGATCAGATGAAAAAGCGGACGGAGGGCCTTTCTGGCGGGCTGCAGAACGCCGACATCGGCGGCAAGAAAGATCTGCTGTGGGAACAGTACACCGAGGCTTTCGCCAATGGTCTGGACGTGGTGGGCTACAACTATCTGGAGAACAAATACGACGCGGACCATGAAATGTTCCCCGAGCGCGTAATTCTGGGAAGCGAAAACTATCCCAAGGAAGTCGGCATGCACTGGCCCATGATCGAGAAGACACCCTGGGTGATCGGTGAGTTCACCTGGACAGCCTGGGATTACATCGGCGAGGCCGGGTTAGGTAAAGCCACCTTCTATGAACCCGGGGACCCGATGATCGGCAATCCCTGGGGCGCTGGCTCACCCTTCCCTTGGCGCACAGCCAACGACGCGGATTACGATGTCACCGGACAGATCCGTCCGCAGGGTGTTTACCGCCGCATCGTGTGGGGCAGCCGGGAGACCGGTCTCTTCAGTTATGACCCCGCCGTCATCGGCAAAGTGGAGACCCTGTCCAACTGGGGCTTCCCCGGCGTGTGGCCTCGCTGGAACTGGCAAGGCCGGGAGGGCAAGCCCGTGGACATCGCCGTGTTCAGCAGCGCCGAGGAAGTGGAGCTGATCGTGAACGGCGTCAGCCGGGGCCGTCAAAAAGCGGGTGAGGCACCGGTCCACGACATGCCCCTGACATTCCTGTTCCGCACGGAATACCAGCCGGGAACGCTGGAAGCAGTGAGCTATACTGGTGGCGAAGAAGTCTCCCGGGCATCACTGACATCCACTGGCAAACCTGTTTCGATCCGTTTGACCGCTGAGACGGAAACCATGAAGGCTGATGGCGAGTCCCTGTGTTACGCGAATGCGGAACTGCTGGATGAGGAAGGCCGGGTGGTGCCCGACGCTGATGTCCCGCTGTCCGCAGAAGCGGAAGGCGCGGCGCAGCTTCTGGGCTTCGGCAGCGGCAACCCCGTCACGGATGGAAACTACAGCAAAGGCCGGTTCACCACCTGGCAGGGCAAAGCCCTGGCCGTGCTGCGCGCGGGTTATGAAGCCGGAGATGCCAAACTGACAGTATCGGCTGAGGGACTCGGGAAAGCGGAGATCATTCTTCCCGTGCAAGTGTAAAAGGAGCGTGGCGGATATGCGCACCATTATCCCTTTCAACGAGAACTGGGCATTCCTGAAGCCGGGAGAGGACCGTGTACCCGTCACGCTGCCCCATACCTGGAACGCTTTGGACGGCCAGGACGGCGGTGGCGATTACTGGCGGGGCGAATGCGTCTATGAAAAGGTTTTCATCGCTCCGGACAGAAATGCGAACGATGAAGTATACCTGGAGTTCGACGGTGTGTCCGCCTCTGCGAAGGTCTCCCTGAACGGCGTTCCCGTCGGCGAGCATCACGGCGGATACAGCCGGTTTCGCTTCAACATCACGGAACACCTGAAGGTTGACGAAAACCGTTTGTCCGTGTCGGTCAGCAATGCCGCCTGTGACACGGTGTACCCGCAGAACGCCGACTTTACCTTCTACGGCGGCATCTACCGGGCAGTGCGGCTGATCGTGCTGCCGAAGATTCACTTTGACATGGACACCCTGGGCGGCTGCGGCATCCGGGTGACGCCAATGGTGCTGGCCGATGGCTCTGCGAATGTGCAGGTCTCCGCCCGCATCACCGGCGGTCAGGCCATGTTTGCGTTGAATGGGGAAACGCTGACGGGAAACGAAGTCACCTTCCATCTCGAAAACCCCATTCTGTGGCAGGGCCGGAAGAATCCTTATCTGTATACGCTGACAGTTCGTCTGTACGATGGCGATACTCTGTGCGATGCGCTGGATATCCCCTTTGGGATCCGCTCCTTCCGCATCGATCCCAATGAGGGCTTCATTTTGAACGGCGAAAGCTACCCCCTGCGGGGCGTGGCCATGCACCAGGACTGGCTGGGCAAGGGCAATGCCATATCCGAGGCGGACATGGAAGAAAGCCTGAGACATGTCTTTGAAATGGGCGCTACCACCGTTCGCCTGGCCCATTACCAGCACGATCAGCACACGTATGACCTGTGTGACCGGCTGGGTCTGGTGGTGTGGACAGAGATTCCATATATCAGCGAGCATATGGACAACGCCCGGGAAAACGCCCTGAGCCAGATGCGGGAGCTGATCGAGCAGAATGTCAATCATCCTTCCATCGTGGTCTGGGGCCTGAGCAACGAGATCACCATGGCCCGCGGCGATCAGGAAACCATCGTGCCTTTTCACCGGCAGCTGAATGACCTGTGCCATCGGATGGATCCGACCCGTCTCACGACGATGGCGTGCATCTCGCCCCTGCCGACGGATCACCCGTTGATTTCTGTGCCGGATGTCTTGTCCTACAATCACTATTTCGGTTGGTATGGCGGGCATCTGGAAGACAACGGGCCCTGGTTCGACCGTTTCCACGCCATGCACCCCGACCTGCCCATCGGGGTCTCGGAATACGGATGTGAGAACAGTCTGTGGCATTCCTCCCATCCGGAACCCGGTGATTACAGCAATGAATATCAGATGATCTACCACGAGAGCCTGATTAAACAGCTGTTTTCACGCAAGTACCTGTGGGCCACCCATGTGTGGAACATGTTTGATTTTGCCGCCGACGCCCGGGAGGAGGGCGGCACCAAGGGCCGCAACAACAAGGGCCTGGTGACCTTTGACCGCAGGACCCGGAAGGACGCCTTCTACGCCTACCAGGCCTGGCTGACGGACGAACCCATGCTGCATCTGTGCGGCAAGGAATTCGTCAACCGGGACGGGGATGAGACGGAATTCGTGGTATACAGCAATTTGCCGGAAATCACCCTGACAGTGAACGGAACGGAATACAGAAAGCAGGCAGAAGATCATTTCTTCCATTTCACTGTGCCCCAGCCGGAAGGCGATTATACCGTCACCGCGTCCGCGGGGGATCTCTCTGAACAGGCGCGGTTCACGCATGTGGCCGAGCCCGATCCCTCCTACCGTTTCCAGCAGGGCACGGTGCTCAACTGGTTCGACATTGAGACACCGGAGGGCTTCTATTCCGTCAAAGACCTCCTGAAGGACATTTCCCTGTCCCATGACGCCGCGGCACTTGTCAAGCCCCTGCTGGCGGAAATGACAGCGGCCCGCGCGGCGAAGGCGGAACAGAAGGAAAGGGAAACCGGGCGCGAGACCGTGAAGAGCGGCGAGGGCATCAGCGCTGCCGACCGCATGGCTATCACATTGCAGTTCAGCCTCCTCCAGCTCATCCGCATGGGCGCGCCTGACATGCCGAAGGAGCGTATCCTTGAAATCAACCGACGGCTGAACCGGATCCCGCGCGTGGCTCTGCCGAAAGACGTGGACAGGGAACAGATGGAGAAGGACGGACAACGGAAAGAGAACGCCTATGCCCTGGATGACCGCTTTGTGATCCGGGACGGGCAGCGGCATCCCTTCGCGGTTATCTGCCCCGGCGGCGGCTATACCATGGTGTGCAGTTTTATTGAGGGCGTGCCCTACGCACGGAAACTGAACGAGATGGGCATTTCCGCCTTTATTGTGTACTACAGGGTGAAGGAAGCGGCGCGCTTCCCCGCGCCTCAGGACGATCTGGCCCGGGCCGTTCGGGAAATCTTTGCCCGTGCGGACGAATACCGTCTGGACACCGCCCACTGGTCCGTGTGGGGTTCCTCCGCCGGCGGGCATTTGGCAGCCAGCTTCGGCACTGCCAGCATGGGCTACCCGCATTACGATCTGCCCAAGCCGGAAGCTCTGGTGCTGACTTACCCCGTCATCAGCATGCGTCCGGATTTCACCGAGCAGCAGACCCATAACATGCTGCTGGGCGATCCCGCCAAACCATCCATGGAAACCTTCGCCAGCGTGGATGAGCAGGTGGACGCGGACTATCCGCCCACCTACATCTGGTGCGGTGACGCGGATCAAACCGTAAAGCCGGAGAATACCCGCCGCATGGCCGAAGCGCTGAAAAAGGCCGGCGTGCCGTATCAGTGTGAAATCTTCCCAGGCGTGGATCACGGCGTCGGCCCCGGCACCGGAACGGCAGCCGAAGGGTGGATCGGGCACGCGGTGACCTTCTGGAAAAAGTAGCGGCATTGACTTCTTGTGCATGAATGGGAGACGCAGTCCATGAAAGCGATTCATCTGCGGACAGAGCACATGAAAAACCCTCTGGGGCTGCAAACCGTAGCTCCTGTCTTTTCCTGGCATACCGACGGCGGACTGCAAAGCGCTTATGAAATCAATGTATTCATAGGGGAAACAGCTGTCTGGCAAAGCGGAAAAGTGAAAAGCTCCCGAATGTTGGCTCCGTGCTGCTATGATGCCATGCCGCGGGAACATCTCACCTGGCGCATTCGCCTGTGGGATGAAAACGATCACCCCGGAGAATGGAATGAAGCCTGGTATGAGATGGGGCTGCTGCATGCTTCATCCTGGCGGGCAAAATGGATTTGTCCGGAGATGACTCCTGATCAGGGAAGGCGTCAGCCGGCGAGCTGTCTGAAACGCATGTTTTCCCTGAATCGCACGGATCATGCCCGGTTGTATATCACCTGCCACGGCTTGTATGTCGCTTACTTGAACGGGCATCGCGTGGGTGATTTTGTGCTGGCCCCGGGCACGGATGATTATCATCAGCGCCTGCAATACCAGGTATATGATGTTTCGCCGCTGCTGCATGAGGGTGAAAATGAGATGCTGGTTGTTCTCGGGGATGGTTGGTACCGGGGGAATAACGGCATTGACGGGCTGAACCATTATTACGGGGATGACCTGGCGCTGCTTTGCCAACTGGAGGTCGGTCATCAGCCGATTCTGATCAGTGATGAGTGCTGGCAGGCCAGTCAGATGGGGCCGATCCGGGAGAACGATCTGCAGCTGGGCGAACACTATGATGCCCGAATGGAACAAATCACGGATTGGCACGGGGTTATTCCGATCAATGCCGGCTATGATCATCTGGTTTGCTCCGACAGCGTGCCCGTGCGGGAGCAGGAGCGATTCCCCGGGAAAGTATTCAGAGCGCCCAACGGGGATACCCTGATTGATTTCGGACAAAACCTGGCCGGGTATACGGAACTGCGTGTACAGGCAAAAGCCGGACAGAAAATCGTCCTTTGGCATGGGGAAACGCTGGACGAGAACGGCAATTTCACCCAGTCGAATTTCGCGCCGGGTGAACGCAACAAAAACGGCGGCGTGCCGCAAAAAATCGAATACATTTGCAAGGATGGCCTCAATCGGTATAAGCCCAGCTTCACCCTTTTCGGCTTCCGGTACGCAAAGATCGAAACGGACGTGGATTTGGCGGATGCGCGGTTTACGGCCATTGCCGTCTATTCCCATATGCCGCAGACAGCCTTCTTCACTTGCGGAAATGAGGCGGTCAACCAGCTGTTCCGCAACAGCCTTTGGAGCATGAAGTCCAACTTCTGCGATATCCCCACAGACTGTCCGACCCGTGAGCGGGCAGGTTGGACAGGGGACGCGGCAGCCTTTGCTCCGACGGGTGTGATGCTGACTGATTGCTGGCCCATCCTGCGCAAATGGCTGGCGGAATGCCGCCTGGCTCAGGCGGAAAACGGCTTGATGGCCAACATTGCCCCGATCAATGACAGCCGGGACCGGTTCTCTTTGCTGCTGCAGGGTTCAGCCGGCTGGGGCGATGCCTGCGTGCTGGTACCTTGGGCGCTGTACCGTGCTTACGGCGACACGGCTATCCTGAAAGAGAACTATGACATGATGCGCCGCTGGATGGGCTTTCTGGAGGAACGAGCCCGGGAAACCAGACCGGAAAACCGGCAAAATCCGTGGAAAGACGCCTTACAGGATCAGGGCTTTCACTTTGGCGAATGGCTGGAGCCGGACGTGAACAGCATGGACGCCCTGCGCAGGAACGGCCTGGAAGGTGCGCCGGAAGTGGCAACCGCCTATTATTATCATTCGGCGGACCTGATGGGGCGGATCGCCATCATCCTCGAAAAAAACGAGGACGCGGAAAAATACCGAAGAATCGCCGGCATGGCCCGGAAAGCATATCGTTATCACTGTGTGAAAAACGGCAGGATTACCTCTGACCGCCAGTGTGAATACGTGCGCCCCATTGCCTTTGGCCTTTTGGACGCGGAGGAAGCCCAGGCTGCTGCGGATCGATTGGCCGGCCTGGTGAAGCAAAACGGGAACCACCTGAACACAGGCTTCCTGTCCACGCCTGACCTGTGCCGTGTGCTGTCGGAGTACGGGCACACGGACACGGCCTATCGGCTCTTGCTGCAGGATACCAGCCCGGGCTGGCTGTATGCCGTCAAAAAAGGAGCGACTTCCGTTTGGGAGACCTGGGACGGGATCCGTCCCGACGAAACTGTGCACGATTCCCTGAATCATTACGCCTATGGCGCGATCTGCGGCTGGCTCCTGGACAGTGTTTGCGGCATCCGGCTGGAAGCGGGAAAGCTGACCGTCCGGCCCTGCCCGCATCCTTCCCTGGGACACGCGGAAGCGCATTGGGATTCGCCTGTCGGGCCTATCGGGAGCGCTTGGCAATACGAAGGGAACCGACTGCATCTGCGCGTACAGGCACCGGTCCCGGCGGAGATTGACTGGCCGGACGGAAGGCACGAAACCGTACGGCCCGGTGTCCATGTCCATGTCGTGCCCTGATCCCGGAAACAATGGAGCGCAGCAATGAATGCGCCTTCTACCGCAAGGGGAAGGGCATTCCTTTTTATTTGGACGGATGGACGCACCAACGATGTCGGATTTGTGTGAATTGTCATCGGAACACAGGAAGCGTCTCTGCATCGGAAAGGCTAAAATCAGGATGCAAGAATGTCATTGAGGAGGTGCCGCATGATGCCGAAACCGACCATCAAACTGGGCTTTGCTCCTACCCGCCGGGCCATTTTCAGCGCGCCGGCCGCCGTGGAATACCGCAATCTGACCGCCAATCGGCTGCGGGAGATGCACATCGACTTTGTAGATATCGACGATATCAACGAGGAAGGTCTGCTCTACGACGACGCAGGCCTGGAAAAGATCATTGAGAAGTTTCAGCGGGAAAAGGTGGACGGTCTGTTCCTGCCCCATGCCAACTTTGGCACGGAGTATGAGTGCGCCCGGCTCGCCAAAACCCTGAATGTTCCCGTGCTGCTCTGGGGTCCCCGGGATGAGCGGCCGGATGAAAACGGCATGCGGCTGCGGGACAGCCAGTGCGGCCTTTTTGCCACGGGCAAAGTGCTGCGCCGCTTCCGGGTGCCCTTCACCTATATGAACAACTGCAACCTGACTGATCCGGAATTTGAACGGGGCATCAGGAACTTCCTGGCGGTGTGCAATGTAGTCAAAGTATTTCGCCATACCCGCATCCTGCAGATCGGCCCCCGGCCCTTCGATTTCTGGTCCACCATGTGCAACGAGGGCGAGCTGCTGGAGAAATTCAATATCCAGCTGGCCCCCATTCCGCTGCCTGAACTCTATGCCGAAATGAAGAAATGGCGGGAGGAAAAGACGGAGGTCCGAAAGGTCGTCGACGATTGCCGTGAAAACATGATCTGCAAAATTGAGGACGACTATCTGGCCCGCGTGGCGGAACTGAAAGTGGCGATGAAATCCCTTGCTGACAAGTACGGCTGCAACGCTATCGCCATCCAGTGCTGGAACGCCTTGCAGGACGAGATCCACATCATGCCCTGCGCCGCCAACAGTCTGCTGAATGAAGAGGGCATTCCCGTGGTCTGCGAAACGGACATTCACGGAGCGATTTCCCAGTTGATCACTGAAGCTGCCTGCATGAATGAGCGCCGGGTCATGTTCTCCGACTGGACGGTGCGCCATCCCGATAACGATAACGGCGAATTGCTCCAGCACTGCGGTCCATGGCCCATTTCCGTGGCCAGGGAAAAGCCCACCATCTGTGTGCCGGTCGCTTTCCCGGAAAACGGCGCGGTGTCCGCAGAGGCTAAGCACGGTGCCATGAGCCTGGTGCGCTTTGATGGCGACGAAGGCGAATACAGCATCCTCCTGGGTCACGCCCGGGGCATTGACGGTCCCTGGACCCGCGGCACCTATGTGTGGGTGGAGGTCAATAACCTGAAACGCCTGGAAGCCAAGGTGGTGGAAGGCCCGTATATCCATCACGTGGCGGCCATTCACGGCGACGTGGTGCCCGTTGTGTACGAGGCCTGCAAATACATTGGCGTGAAACCTGACCTGTATGACCCGATCGAGGAGAAGGTCAAGGCATACCTGCACGGTGAGAATGTGGTGTTTGATGAGGTGTGAGGATGAACGCTTTAGCTTTGAAAGCCTATGACCTGCGCCGGGACGTCCTGGACATCATCGTGAACGGCGGGGGCGGACACATCGGCGGCGATATGAGCAGCATGGAAATCATGCTGGCCCTGTATAGCCGCATGAATGTGGATCCAAGCCGTCCTGACGATCCGGACCGGGACCGTTTCGTCCTCTCCAAGGGCCATTGTGTGGAAACACTATACGCCGTGCTGGCGGATAAGGGCTTCCTGGATATCGGGGAGGTCAAGGCCCGGTTCTCCAGGTTCGGCAGCGAGTACATCGGCCACCCCCATAACACACTGCCGGGCATTGAGATGAATTCCGGATCGCTGGGACACGGTCTCAGCGTCTGCGTGGGTATGGCGCTGGCAGGGAAAATGGACAAGAGGAATTACCGCGTGTATACCCTGATGGGGGACGGTGAGCTGGCCGAGGGCTCCATCTGGGAAGCCCTGATGGCCGCCGGCCATTACAAACTGGACAATCTCTGTGCCGTTGTGGATCGCAATCATTTGCAGATTTCGGGGAACACCGAGGACGTGATGGGTCACCACGACCTGCACGCACGCTTTGCCGCCTTCGACTGGCACGTGATCGATGTGGCGGATGGAAATGATGTTGACCAGCTCAACGCGGCTTTCGACGAAGCAGAACAGACCAGAGGACAGCCCACCATCATCATCGCGAACACCGTCAAGGGCAAGGGCAGCACTCTGATGGAAAACAAGGCATCCTGGCATCATCATCTGCCAAACGCAGAAGAATATGCGGCGATCCGGAAGGAACTGCAGGAACGAAAGGAGGCGTTGCTTCATGAATAAGATCGCCAACCGCGCCGTGATGTGCGAAGTGCTGAAGGAGGCCGCCTCCCAAGACCGCGACGTGATCGTCCTGTGCAGCGACAGCCGGGGCAGCGCGAGTCTGGCCTCTTTTGCCGAAGCCTATCCCGAACAGTTTGTGGAGGTTGGCATCGCGGAGCAGGACCTGGTGAGCATTGCGGCCGGCCTTGCCTCCTGCGGGAAAAAAGCTTTTGCCGTCTCTCCCGCATCTTTCATTTCCACCCGCAGCTATGAGCAGTGCAAAGTGGACTGCGCCTATTCCAATACCAACGTAAAGCTGGTGGGGATTTCAGGCGGTGTCAGCTACGGCGCGCTGGGCATGACGCATCACTCTGCCCAGGACATTGCTGCCATGAGCGCCATCCCTGGCATGCGGGTCTATCTGCCATCGGACCGGCATCAGACACGGAAGCTGTTCGAAGCACTGCTCCAGGATAAGCAAACCGCCTACATCCGCCTCGGCCGGAATCCGGTGGAAGATGTATACGAAGAAGGAAGCGTGCCCTTTGAAATGGATAAGGCCACCGTGCTGTCCGAAGGTACGGACGTGCTGTTGGTGGCCTGCGGCGAAATGGTGAAGCCAAGCCGGGATGCGGCAGAGCTGCTGAACGGTCAGGGCATCTCCGCTGGTGTGTTGGACATGTACTGTGTCAAGCCCCTGGACCGGGAAGGCTTGCTGAAGGCCGCAAATGGCAAAAAGCTGGTGATCACGGTCGAGGAACACGCGCCCTTTGGCGGCCTGGGTTCCATGGTAGCCCAGGTGATCAGCGCAAACGATCCGAAACGGGTCATCAATTTGGCTCTGCCGGATGCTCCTGTGATCACCGGTACCTCTCAGGAGGTCTTCGATTATTACGGTCTGAACGCGGCAGGGATCGCGGACACCGCGAAAAATGCGCTGGAGGAGTGAACTGTGGCGAAGTACGTGCTGTCCGTGGATCAGAGCACTCAGGGCACCAAGGCGCTGATCTTTGACGCGGCGGGCAAAATGCTATCCCGGGCAGACCTGCCCCATCGGCAAATCGTCAACGCTACCGGATGGGTGTCCCATGATCCGGAGGAAATCTATCACAACACGCTGAAAGCCGTGCGCATGGCCGCGGAAAAGGCAGGCGTTGACGCTTCCCATATCGTTTGCATGGGCATCAGCAATCAGCGGGAAACCACTGTGGCCTGGGACAAGGTCAGCGGCAAACCCGTCTGTGACGCCATCGTATGGCAGTGCGCCCGTGCTGCGGATGTTTGCGCCAGGGTGGAGAAAACCGGGATCGGCGATCTTGTGAGGGATTGCACCGGCATCCCCATCTCGCCCTATTTTCCGGCGGCCAAAATGGCGTGGATCCTTCAAAACGTGCCTGAGGCGAAAACCCTGGCGGAAAAGAATCAGTTAGGCATGGGCACCATCGACGCCTGGCTGGTGTGGAAGCTGACAGGAGAGTACAGGACCGATTATTCCAATGCCTCGCGTACGCAGCTGTTCAACCTTCACACGCTGGCGTGGGATGCGGATATCTGCGCCGCCTTCGGCATTCATCCCGACAGCCTGCCCGCCGTGACGGATTCCGACGCTGTCTTTGGCGAGACGGACCTGGACGGCTGGCTGCCCGGGAAGATTCCTGTCTGCGGGGTGCTGGGCGACAGCCACGCCGCGTTGTTCGGCCACGGCTGTGTCGGCGTGGGTATGACCAAGGCGACCTATGGTACGGGCTCTTCCATCATGATGAACATTGGGCCGGACTTCATCGCCTCAAAAAACGGATTGGTGACTTCTCTGGCCTGGAAATACAAAGGTCGGGTCAGCTATGTGATGGAGGGAAACCTCAATTACACCGGCGCGGTGATTACCTGGCTCAAGGACAGTCTGGGGCTGATCGCTTCGGCAGGCGAAACGGAAGCCATGGCAAGGCAGGCGCATCCGGCTGATACCACCTGTCTGGTTCCTGCTTTCTCAGGGCTTGGCGCACCGTACTGGAAGAGCGATGCCCGTGCCTTACTCTGCGACATGGGCCGCACCACGGGCAAGAACGAAATTGTTCGTGCGGCTCTGGACAGCATTGCCTTTCAGATCTATGATGTGATCACTGCCATGGAAAGAGACACCGGCATTCATCTGCCCGTCCTGCGGGTGGACGGAGGCCCGACCCGGAACGGCTATCTGATGCAGTTCCAGAGTGATCTGCTGAACACACCGGTCAATTGTCCCAAAGCGGAGGAACTGTCCGCCATTGGTGCGGCCAGAATGGCAGGGGTTTCCTACGGTCTTTATCCTGATGCTGCGCACTGCGCCTTGCAATATACCACTTACACTCCGCGTATGCGGGACGAAGAGCGGCGTGAGAAGCTGAAACGCTGGCAGACGGCCGTCGGTCGACTATAACCGAAGAAAAGGGCGGTTTGTTTCCGAATGATCCCGCCATGACCATGTATCCGACAACAGTACCACAGGAGGGATATCTTGAAGTACAGTCTGGCTATCGACATCGGCGCGTCCAGCGGCCGCCATATTGTGGGCTGGCTCGAGAACGGTGAACTCCGGACGGAGGAAGTCTACCGCTTTCCGAACGGTGTCTCCGAGCGGGACGGCCATCTGACCTGGGACGCCGAAGCCCTGGAAGCCCATGTGCGGGCCGGCATCGACGAAGCGCTGAGGCGGTATCCCGGCATCGAAAGCCTGTCCGTTGACACCTGGGGTGTGGATTACGTGCTTTTGAAGGGTGATGCGCCCGTCCTGCCCTGCTATGCCTATCGCGACAGCCGCACGGAGGCGGTCATCGCTTCGGTTCACGAAAGGATGCCCTTTGCGGAGCTGTACCGCCGGACGGGCATCCAGCTCCAGCCCTTCAACACGATCTACCAGCTGTACGCCGACAAGCTGGCCGGACGGCTGGACAGCGCGACGGATTTCCTGATGATCCCGGAATACCTGATGTACCGCCTATGCGGGGTGAAAAGCCACGAGTACACCAACGCCACCACGGGCGGCATGGTCAGCGCGAAGACGGGGGAGTACGATGAGGCGATCATTGAAGCCCTGGGCTTGCCCAAACGCTTCTTCAAGCCCCTGCAGCGGCCGGGCACAGTGATCGGGACGTACAAGGGCGTCAAGGTCGTTCTCTGCGCCACCCACGACACCGGCAGCGCGGTAGAGGGCATCCCCATGGAGGATGACGCGCTGTACATCTCCTCAGGCACCTGGAGCCTCCTGGGCGCGAAGGTTCCAAAGCCCATCACCGATAAGGCCAGCCGCGCCGCGAACTATTCCAACGAGGGCGGCGTGGGTTATACCCGGTACCAGAAGAACATCATGGGCATGTGGATCGTCAACCGTCTGCGCGCCGAGCTCTGCCCGGACAAACCCTGGGACGAGATCACCGCGGAGGCGCAGGAA
>JAEEGL011770744.1_pt1 | contig 14046 bp, 11 predicted proteins | sample 9134231 | NCBI WGS metagenome assembly JAEEGL01 (sample SAMN16246548, study PRJNA631951) | gut metagenome | biome: gut microbiome; feature: rumen; material: fiber-attached | host: Bos | place: Iran: Karaj | collected 2018-10
ATACGACCGGATCGAAGCTGGGGGGCAGAACGTCCATTATAGCCAGGGTCTGTTTGTTGAGCGATACTCTCGAACCCGGAATGAGATCCTCCTTGGATACGTAACTGGAAATGGAAACTACAAAGTCCGGGCCGGTGGTGCTTTTGATGACGGCCCTTCTGTTGGGGAGGACTTCTCTCAGGGATCCCATGATGAGCGGGGGGCACAATATGGATTCGAGCTCCCTTTTAGTTCTGGACAGATCTTTCTGAAGCTTGTAGTTCTCGCTCTCGATGCTGCGTTTCTCGTTCTCGACGTACTTGAGATCCTCCATCAGCCTGACTTTCTCTTCCTCTAGAGACGAAATCTTCGCTTTCAGTCCGGATACATCCTCTGCGGTTTCGCCGTAAGTCATTTTTCCTCGGGTTAGGTAAGTAAGATCTTATATAAGAATTGAAAAGGTCGGAGCGCCTGGAAGCGTACAATAAGTTGCACTGTCAGGAAATTTTTGTATATTATTCGGAACGGCGGGAAAAAGGTCCGCGCGCCCGCAGAGGAGTCCTGTGTCTTTGACATTACCAAGATTTTTTAACTGGCTTATGATCGGAGTATCATGATTTGCGAGATGTGCGGCAAAGAGGTTCCTCAGACGAGACCGGTAATCGTGGAAGGAAGCAGGCTCAACGTCTGTCCCGGATGCTCCAGATTCGGAGAGGATTACAGAGCGTCCTCTTCCAAAGGCGCTCCGGTTACCCAGTCCGTCATCGAAGAGAGGCTGGAAAAGCGCGAGAGAAGGATGAAATCCAAAGACATCTACGCCGGATCCGCCTCGGTGGAGCTCGTGGACGATTACGGAGGGGTTATACGCGCCGCCCGCGAAGCCAAAGGCATGGATCAGGAGCAGTTCGCGGCCTCCATCCTCGAGAAGAAAGGGATCATCGCCAAGATCGAGTCCAACAGCCTGATCCCGGACGACAAAATCATCAAAAAGATCGAAAAGGCTCTCGGCATAAAACTCACCGAAACCGTCCAGTCCGGAGCGGTGGTCGGGTCGGGGGCCGGAAGCAAGAGAATGACTCTCGCCAATTTCATCAGGAAAGAGTGAGATCCGTATCGCAGATCTGCTTGTAAACATCGCCGGCGTAGGGGCCGATGTCCCCGCCGGCATCTCTTAACGCTATAAGCCCGGCCGCTTTTATATCGACGCCGAGGCTCTTCTGGATTCTGTTGCTGCTCTGGATGAAGTCTCTTTTTCCGATGCCGGCTTTTTCCGCCGCTTCCATCAGAACCGGGAAAAGATCCTTCTGGGCGGGCTCCGGCTCCTTTTCAGCATAGGATTCGATAAAGTTTATGAGATCCGGGGAAGGGCGGAAAGCTATCGGAAGGTCGGAAACCTCCGTTCCGGGGGCGAGACGGATGTAGCCTCCTCTGGACGCGACTATGTTCCTGCTCTCGAGAATCTTCAGGAGCTTTTTGGATTTGGACGGCGGCATCCATTTCAGTTCCAGGGATGTGGTCATGACGAACTCCTCCTCGGTCGCGACGTCTTTTCCGGTTGTTCTGAAGAATGCTGCGGCGCAGGTTACGAGCTCGTCCATGTCCGGGGGTAGGGGGTCCGGTTATAATATCTGTCGGTGCGCGCCGGTTTAATTGCGGAATCGGTTGGGAACAAGAATCAACAGGTAACTGTAATATTTTTATATCAGGTACCTGTTATACTTTTCCGGAGGTAAAGAAATGTGCGAAAACACAAGTTCCAGAGCGCTGACTATGAAAGCAATGCATCTCTCCCGCATGATGCGCATAATCCGCGAGGAGAGGATGAGGGAGGCGGATCCCAGCGCGTCGCCCGGCCGCGTGCTCGCGTTCCTCAGGCTCGCAGGGGAAGTATCCGTCGCGGATATGGCCATGATACTCGGAGCCAGACCCTGGTCTCTCGGGAAGACCCTCGCGAAGCTCGAAGAGGAGGGATTCATAACCCGCGAAGAGGGAGAGAGGAAGCATCTCTGCAAGGTAAAGCTCACGGAGAAAGGACTCGACCCCGCGAACAGGCCCCAGGGCAGGATATCGAAGGTGTTCGACACTCTCAGCGAAGAGGATCGCGCCCGGCTCGCGGCCATATTTGACAAACTGAATTCGGAATTCGAGAAGGAGCTCGGGCTTCCCGATGATCCCGCGGAGCGCAGGAAAGCGCTGCACCAGAAAGCGGCCGTCTGGCATCACGCATGCGGTCCCGTTCCCCCCGGACGCTTCGGACCCGGTTTCGGACCCGGAATGTTCTGATCCGGAAAATGCCGAGGCAGGAAACGCCCCGGCATGACGTTTAAATCATGCGCGTCCGGAATCCGGAGAAGATTCCGGCCGTCATGGGCCTTTTTATATCGTTTGGATGCTATCTGCCGGAGAGAAGATGAACAGCGGCACCGATTCTATGGAATTACCGATGAAGATAGCCCAGCTCTCGCGCCTGATGCGTCTTTCCCGCGCCGAGAAGACGGGCGGGGGAATGGATCCGCTGGCGGGGCAGGGGCGCGTCCTGGCTTTCCTGAAGATAGCGGGAGAAGCTTCCTCGGCCGATATGGCGGTCATACTGGGGATAAGGCAGCAGTCCCTGAACCAGTCGCTGATCAGGCTGGAGGAGGAAGGATATGTTGTTCGCGCGCAGGCCGAGGACGACAGAAGACGCATCATAGTCAGGCTGACGGACAAAGGCCGCAATGCCGAGGCTCCTAAAAACAACGCCGTCCGCGCGTTCGAAGTTCTTACCGACGAGGAGCGGGATCGGATGTCCTCGATGCTGGATAAGCTTATAGGGGAATTCTCGAAGGAGCTCGGGCTTCCCGACGATCCCGACGAGCGCATGGAGGCCGTCCGCAGGAGAATGGGCGAGGAGCGTTTCCGCAGGGCTATGATGTTCCACGGCGGCGGGATGCGAAGTTCCGGAACGTTTTACCGGGACGATATTGTATATCAATGTATTCTTTCGTTCATTTATCCTCGCGCGCGTGCGTTTTTTGAGTAATAACTAACTATAATAATAAGGGACGGCAAATCTTTAAATAATAAAGGTTTGTGACCAGTCCCGGTATTAATTATGGCAGATGATGATATCAGCATACCGGCGGGAGTCGAGCTCCTGGTTCCGGAAGACACGTACCTCACATCCGGAGTACACATCGGAACGCAGCAGAAATCCGCTGACATGAAGGAGTTCATTTACAAAGTCAGGCAGGACGGTCTTTACGTTCTCGACGTCAAGAAGACCGACGAGAGGATCAGGGCCGCCGCCGCTTTCCTCGCGCGCTACGATCCCAGACGCATCCTCGTCGTCTCCGCGAGGCAGTACGGGCAGAAGCCCGCCAGAGAGTTCTCCAAAGCTATCGGAGCCCCCGCTTTCGCAGGACGTTTCGTTCCCGGAACCCTCACCAACCCCGCGAACCCCGTGTTCATCGAGCCCGAGATCCTCGTGGTCACAGACCCCGCCGCGGACAAGCAGGCTCTCAACGAAGCCCTCAACCTCGGAATTCCCATCGTCGCTCTCTGCGACGCCAACAACGAAACCCGCAACGTGGACCTCGTCATCCCCACCAACAACAAGGGAAGGCGCGCGCTCGCCTGCATCTACTGGGTTCTCGCCAGGGAAGTCCTCGTCGCCAGGGGCGCTCTGAAGGATCCCGCGGACTACACTTACGAAATCGACGACTTCGAAGCCAAGCTCGTCTGAGATCGTTTCGCAAACCCTTTACGCTTCAAACCCTTTTCCTTTTTCATGAGATTTCCCGCAGTCGCCGGCAGGTTCTATCCTTCGGATCCCGATGAGCTGAGACGGTGCATTTCATACTGTTTCACCCATCCTCTGGGCCCCGGAATGCCCGGTCCGGAGGGATCTGACAGAAAAATATCCGGGATCATGGTCCCCCACGCCGGCTACCTGGCATCCGGGATGAACGCCGCCCACGCGTACCGCCGCGCGAAGGAGGACGGGCTTCCGGAGGCCTATGTGATAATAGGTCCGGATCATTACGGAACCGCCGGAGGGACGGCGATATGCTCTGACCATTTTCTCACTCCTCTGGGAGAATGCGGGACAGATGCGGATATATGCGGAAAGCTGTCGGAATACTACCCGGACAGCCTGCAGGCCCACCGCTTCGAGCATTCGATCGAAGTCCAGATCCCTTTTATCCAGTTCATAGACCCGGATCCGGCCGTCGTCCCGGTGATCATGGGCCGCCAGACCCCCGGAGAGGCTTCGAGGCTCGCCGGAATTCTGGAGAAGGCTTGCAGGGGCAGGGATGTCATGATCGTCGCGTCCACGGATCTCTCCCATTACATCCCGAAGGAGAGGGCGGAGATTCTCGACGCCCAGGTGTTTAAAGCGGTGATGTCCTCCGATCCCGGGAAGCTTTTCGATACCGTCCGCGAAAAAAGGATAACGATGTGCGGATACGGGCCGGTGGCCGTCGCGATGGAGATGTGCGGCGCCCCGGAGATGCTGCTCCACTCGGATTCGTACGATTCCCTGAAAACCGATCCCGATTCGGTGGTCGGGTACGGCTCCGCGGTTTTCGGAAGGAAATAAAGGACGGAGCGGGCGCCCCGTCCGGATCAGATGCGTTTAAGGTACCTGAGGTTCGGCTCGTAGACCAGGCCTTTGTCCATGAGGCTGTTCGAAATCTCTTCCAAATCTATGCTGCTGATCCCCATGCTCTCCGCTCTTCTTTCGAGTTCGTCCCTCGGGGCGCCGCGGCCTCCGGAATCCAGCTCCTCCAGCAGCCTCAGGATTATGTCCTCCTTCTCCGCGCTGCTCTCCTGCGATCCCGCCGGGGGTCCGGAAGGCTCAGAACCGGCGGAGTCCGGGAATCCGAAGTCGACGTCCTCTCCGGGAAGCAGCCTTCTCAGAGCGTTCTGGATGCTTCTCAGGTAAACTCCGGAGTCGGGGGGATCGTCGTTGTCTATAGCATAAATTATTCCTTCGGCCTCGGCGGGATTCACGCCCGCTCTGATCAGAGCTTCCGCGTCCGTATCCGGCGAGGAGCAGGCCCTCTTCATATTCCTGAGGCGGTCCCAGGTGGAAACGGCGGTGTCCAGAACCCAGTCGAGATACGTGCTCTCGTCGATCTCGATGATGCGCTCCGGCCTGACGCTGATCCCGGTGCTGCCGTCGGTGTTGGTGTACATTCTCACCTTTCCCACGGCGGCCGCGTAGCAGGGAACCGTCATCGACGAGAGCGCCGCGGACGCTTCGGGCTGGAACCTCCCGGCGTTCACGAAGAAGTGCCCGGAAGTGTCCTCTATGCGGCAGATCCACATGTGCTCTTCCTCGGTTCCCCTGTCCTCCTTTTCGGTGAGGGTTCCGGCGATGAGGATCCTGTTTATCTTGGCGCCCAGGGGCGTCACGACGTACGACGGCATCTTCTCCTCTGCCGCTCTGATTTCCAGCTTCGTGGCGTTCAGTTCCGAAGAGAACACCCTCCACGCCGTCTCTCTCGATTTCGGCCTCGCGGGTCCGCGGGTCTCCTGAGGCATGTAATCGCCTCCGCTTCTGAACGGATTGTCGCTCATGACAGATTCGCCTCCACTTCGGAAAGGAGTTTCCTGGCTTCCGCCTTCGTATCCGTTTTCAGCGTCTCCAGGGATCTGACCGTTATGCTGGGCCCGAAGTCGTCCACGATGACGTTCCCGGAGGCTCTGACTTTGCGCATGAGCGCTTTGGACGCTATCTCCGCCAGGGCGGCGCTCTCCCCCAGCCTGGAAGCCAGAGCTTCCGTTTCGCTGAGAGTGATTCCGGCCAGCTTCTCGGTGTCCTGCCTTCCGATCACCGCTCCGATAGCTCCGGTGCTGTCGTCGATCACGGCTTTGAGCCTGAGATCGCTGACCCCCTCGACCTGTCCGTGGATCTGGCACATGCCCCCCAGCACGGAGCGCCTGCATTCCGGACAGCGCTTTATCAGGCCGCTTCCGGCGCGGATGTCCACTATGGTTCCGCTTATGGTTATGTCCACCCCGCCGCCGTTCATGAGGATGTCCGCCACGGTTCTCGGGGTTCCGTCGTCGGCGGGTATTTCGAAATCGGAATCTATCGCGCTCACGGCGCAACGCTCTCCCAGATTCAGCTGGGGGATCCCTCTCCAGGACCTCACGTACGCGTTCTCGATGAGCAGGCTGTCCCTCTCCTTGATGCCGAAGTCCTTCCACGCCGAAAATTGAATCTTTCCCGTCTCGTCCGCCAGCATTCCGGACCATACGGTGCGGGTCTCCCCTTTGATCTCCACCTCGCGCTTCTCGCATGAGATTACGGACGCCCTCACCGATATGCTCCCAATCCCCTCGCGGATATCCTTCACCTTGCACTCGGCGGGATTCGCGATGAAGGTCCTGTCGGATACGTCTATGTTCCTGTCCAGGGGCTCCGCCGTTCCGCGGTTCATGTTGATCTGGATGGTATCGTTCCAGACTTTGCAGTAGCAGTTTCTGAACGTGTACGCCGATCCCTTCTCGATCTTCAGCCCCTCCGTCTCCCAGATCGTGAACGGGACCGTCCCGGTCTCGTCTCCGGCTATTCCGGATATGATGTCTTTCGGGGCTCCGCGGATGTTCACCGTCCTTATATCGGAGGCGAGAATCTTTACTTCCAGATCCACGCTGTTCTCCTTGCCGGTGAGCTCTGATATCTTCTTTTTCTCCCCCGGGGCGGAGATTTTCGGGGAAGGCGTGTACCCGGAGACCTCGATGTTTTCGGAGGAGGGGGATACCGTCCCGTTGTTTCCCAGGTTCAGCTGGATCTGATCTCTCCAGATCTTGCAGTAGCACCCGGCGAAATCATATACCGATCCCGTCTCCAGATCTATCCCCGAAGAGTTCCAGATCGTGAACGGGACCGTCCCGGTCTCGTCTCCCAGCACTCCGGATATGATCTCCTTGTTCTCTCCCCGCGAGAACACCGTTCTCCTCTCGGACTCCATGACTCTGGCGGTTATCTCGGCGTTCTGCTCGCTTCCGCGGAGGTATCCGATCTTTTTCTTCTCGGCGGGAACCGACGCGGCCGTCTCTTTAACGGAGATGTCGCTCTCCATGGGCTCTATGCGCCCGCGGCTGCCGACGTTCACCTGTATGGTCCCGTTCCAGGTCCTGCAGTAGCAGTTTCTGAACGCGAACACCGATCCCGGCGGGAGCTCGCTGTCTCCCGGCTCCCATACTGTGAACTGCACCGTCCCGGTCTCGTCCCCCAGCACTCCGGAGATCACGATCCTGCCGTTCTGGCCCGCGGCTCTGCGCTCGGAGGAGACGATTTTTCCGATTATATCCGCGTTCTGCTCGTTCCCCGTGAGGGTATCGATCTTTTTCAGAACGGTCCCGCTCAATACGGCGGAGCTGTCTATCGCTCCGTATTTGCGCAGGATGCCCCTGCGGGCGGCCTCTTTATCCACGTGGTATTCGTTCAGGTATTTGTCCAGCTCGCTTTTCAGAGTCTCTTCGTCGATTTTGTCGTTAAGCACCCTTTTTATTTCTTCCAGAAGGGGTGTCAGTTCTTCTTTGTCCATGGTATCGACTCCGTACCGTATATACGGCGCTCCGTACGATCGTTTGACACTATTTAAGGGATGCCGGAGGGCCGCCGAATGTGGGATATTCCGGCCGGCACAGGCATCCGCGCAGATAAATCGCCGTCATCAGACCGCTTCGTCCTCTGTTTTTATCGGAAGGCTGCACGCAGTTCGGTTTCACCGCATTCAAAACGCACGGTCTCTCCCGGAGACTTTGTACATTTTTGAAAAATATACGTAAAAGCACGTTAATTTTTCAAAATGTATTTTAACCGCCGGCCCATTCATTCTCCGGGGCGGTACTGCGGAGATTGAACGTCCGGAATATCTGAACAAACTCATTGCAGCCAGGGACAACGGGCTCGTGAAAGTGATTACCGGCCTCCGCAGATCCGGAAAGACATACCTGGTGAAGAAGCTGTACCCCGACTGGCTCGCTGCAAACGGGGTTCCGGAGGAAAATATTGTTTACCTGGCTTTAGACAGGATCTCCAATGCCGGATACCGCAACCCCCTCATGATGGCCGAATATCTCCGCAACAAGATCTCGGAACGCACAGGCAGATGCTACGTGATTATCGATGAAATACAGTTCTCCGTACCCGTAGACAATCCCGCATTGCCCGTAAACGTCAGGACGGAAGAGAATCGCCTGACCTTCTACGATGTGCTTCTCGATCTGATGGACGACTGCGACCTCTATGTCACCGGAAGCAATTCGAAAATGCTGTCCAAAGACATACTGTCGGGATTCAGAGACAGGGGCCGCGAGATCAGAGCCCATCCGCTTTCGTTTGCGGAGTACTATCGTTCCGCAGGAGGGGACAGGAGAGACGCATGGACGGAGTACCTGCATCACGGCGGGATGCCGATGACGCTGTTATTCGACGATCGTCCGTCCAAAGACTCCTATCTGAAGGAACTCCTCTCCGAAACATACGTTAAGGACATAGTCGAGCATAACGGAATCAGAGATTCCGGAGATTTGATGCGCCTGCTTGAAGTGATGGCTTCATGTTCGGCCTGTCTCACCAACCCGACGAACATCGCCAACACCTATCCCGGAAAAACGATGTCAAGGAATACGGTAGACAGGTACATCGGATTCTTCAGGGATGCTTTCCTGCTTGAAGAATCGAAGAGATTCGATATCAGGGGAAGAAAAATCATCAACGGCCAGCAGAAGTACTATTTCGAAGATCTGGGTCTTATGAATGCCGTTCTGAATTTCAGGGAGATGAAGATCCGCGTGCTCATCGAAAACGCCGTGTACAACGAGCTTATAACAAGGGGATACAGCGTGGATACGGGCCGCGTGGATTACCGCAAACGGATAGGCGGAGCCAATATGACGGTCACCCTTGAAACGGATTTCGTAGTGAACAGGTCGTTCGAAAGGTTCTATATCCAGGTGGCAGAGGGAATCGACGACCCCGGAAAACTGGAACAGGAAGAAGCATCTTTGCTGCGCATAAGAGACGGATTCGGGAAGATGATCCTGGTGAATACGGACGTCCCGAAGCACTATACCGAGAACGGCATATGCATCATGTCCATACTCGACTTTATGCTGGACAGAGACTGTCTGGAACGTATTTGAAAAATATGCGTAAAAGCACGTAAATTTTTCAATACAAAAATCGGAACGCGGATCTCCGCCGGTTCTTACAGGGACAGAGAGATCGGCTTCACGGCATGAACGAAGGGAATCTTTATTATCGGGAAAACAATAATAGTCTATGGTTCCAAAGAGCAGAATAGACGAGATTCTGGACGGCTACGATCCGGCAGATCTTACCATTGCGACCCTGTGCTCCCATTCGTCCCTTCAGATTTTTCACGGCGCCAGGAAAATGGGATTCAAGACTCTTGGCCTGACGATCACCCACAGCACGAAGTATTACGACGCGTTTCCCCTCGCGAAGCCGGACGGGATCATAAAATACTCCGACTTCGACGAGATGGAGGAGCGCATCGGGGAGCTTCACGACAGGAACGTCATCATCATTCCCCACGGCTCGTTCGTCGAGTATATGGGCTCCCGCAGGTTCTCGGAATACGAGGTCCCGTCCTACGGAAACCGCGCGGTTCTCAATTGGGAATCAGACCGCGACAAGCAGAGGCAGTGGATCACCTCCGCCGGAGTCCCCATGCCCAAGCTCATAACCGATGCCAGAGAGATCTCCGAGCCGGTGATGGTCAAATATCACGGCGCCAAGGGCGGCAGCGGATATTTCATCGCGAGGGACTACATGGACTTCAAGATGGCCGTGGACAACACCAAGCCGTACACCATGCAGGAATACTGCCTGGGAACGAGATATTACATGCACTTCTTCTACGATCCCCTCAAAACCGACGGATACCGCTGCGAGCAGGGGGGAACGCTGGAGCTTCTCTCCATAGACCGCAGGGACGAGAGCAACATCGACGAGATGTACAAGCTGGGATCCATCGAGGAGTCCCGCCGCCACGGCCTGAACCCCTCGTTCGTGGTGACCGGGAACACTCCGGTGGTTATCCGCGAATCCCTCCTTCCCAAAGCCTTCGATATGGCGGAGAGGGTCGTGAACAAATCCTACGAGCTCTTCGGAGGGATGTGGGGGCCGTTCTGCCTCGAAACCGTGGTGAGCGACAAGCTGCAGTTCAAGGTTTTCGAGATCTCCACCCGCATAGTGGCCGGAACCAACCCGTTCATATCCGGATCCCCGTACGCGGATCTCATCTATCCGGGGCTGAGCACCGGCGCGAGGATGGCTATGGAGATAAGGGACGCCGCCGCGGCCGGGAAACTCAAGGAGCTCATGTCCTGAACGCGTTTCCTTTTTGGGCAACCTTTATTATACGCTCCCGGATCGGGGCACGGACAGAAGGCGAGTCTGCATGGTTTCGAAGAGGCTTCAGGAAATACCCGCATCCGGTACGATCGCAATATCCAATCTGGTAAGCCAGATGAAAGCGGAGGGCGCCGACGTGATATCGCTCTCCATGGGCGAGCCGGATTTCACCACTCCGGAGAACATCATCGAAGCGTGCTGCGGCTCCCTCCGGGAGGGTTTCACCCATTATACCCCGTCGGCCGGGATTCCCGAGCTCCGCAAAGCTATAGCGGACTCCGCGCGCCTGGACGGGATTCCGTGCGGGCCCTCCAACGTTCTGGTGACTCCCTGCAAGCAGGCCATCTTCATGACCGCTCTGGCCTACATCGATCCCGGCGACGAAGTGATTCTCTTCGATCCGTCCTGGGTATCATACGAAGCGTGCATCCGCCTGGCCGGAGGCGTCCCGGTGTACGTGCCTCTGAGTTTCGAAAACGGCTTCGTTCCGGATCCAGCCGCCGTGGAGGCCGCGATCACCCCGAAGACGAAGATGATCATAATCAACACCCCCTCGAACCCCACCGGCTGCGTGATTCCCGCCGGAGTGCTGAAAGAGATTTCGGACATCGCCGTGTCCAGAGGAGTCAGGATTCTCTCCGACGAGATATACTCCAGCATAGTCTACCGGAACAGGCATACCTCGATCGCATCTTTTCCGGGCGTCTTCGATAACACTATCGTGGTATCGGGGCTGTCCAAATCCTACGCGATGACCGGATGGAGGCTGGGATGGGCTCTCGCCCCGGAGGCCGACATCTCCGCGATAAACAAACTGCAGTCTCATTCCATATCCTGCGCCGTCTCTTTCGTTCAGAAGGCCGCGGTGGAGGCTCTGACCGGGCCCCAGGATTCCAAAATCGCCATGGTCGCCGAGTTCAGAAAGCGCCGCGATCTGGTTTTGGATCTCCTGTCCGAAATACCCGGATTCCAGTGCAGCGTTCCCGACGGAGCCTTCTACGTGTTCCCGAAGTACAACAGGGACGTCCCCTCCGCGAAACTGTGCGAGATTCTCCTCAGGGAGGGGCATATCGCAGTCACCCCCGGAACCGCTTTCGGTCCGGGAGGGGAGGGATTTTTCAGAATTTCCTACGCCGCCTCCGAGGATCAGCTCCGGGAAGGAATAGGCAGAATCAGATCCGTGATCTCCGGCCTCTGATTCCTATATCTATTTTTCTGTTTTTCCGGTACAATCCGGATAATCAGGGAGCGTAAGCGCTCTTCCGGGACGATGCCGGATACAGCCGGGTGCGCTTACGGGCGGTATTATATAATGCGTAATTTCATTTGTCAGTATCCTCCGGCCGGACCGGGAAACCGCCGCCGGGGAGAATGCGCCCGGCCAGAACTCCGAAAGTCAGCGCCGGACCCAGGTGATAAAAAATGAAAAACTTTGCAGTTTATCTGTCGGCGATCGTGTTCGCCGGTGTGTTATCTGCGGCAGGCGTGCTGGTGTTCAGCGACTCTGAAGACAACGCCTTCGCGGATGCGGCTCCGGGAGACTTCGCCGGGATAGAGATAGACGGGCTTATCTACACGCTGACTTCCGAAGGGAAGGCCTCGGTTACAGGCTACACCGGAAGCCCCGCGGATGTCGTAATCCCGTCTTCCGTAGAGTATGAAAGCGAGTCATATTCCGTGACTTCCGTCGCCTCCAAGGCGTTCTATCAGTGCGCATCGCTGAAATCCGCGGATCTGGGATCGGTCACTTCCGTCGGATCGTCGGCGTTCGCGTACTGTAAGAACCTCAGTTCGGTCGATCTCGGAGACTCCATGAAGACGATCAGCTCGTACGCCTTCAACAGGTGCATCAAGCTCGCGGAGATCGCAACCGCCGATTCGGCCGGCACCCTCTCCGCCATAGGAAACTACTCCTTCAACCAGTGCAACAAGATCTCCGAGATCTCGATCCCCATGGGAATCAAGACCGTTTATTCCAAAGCGTTCAGCATGACTTTCAAAGACCTTGACGGCAGCGTTCTTCCCGTCAGCGCGGACAGTCTCAGGGGATTCACCTACGCCAACGTCGACGGCGATCTTTTCCGCATATTAGATATCATGCCCGGAACCGAGTTCCCCATCGGATCCCTCGTGTACACTGTTACCTCTGTTGATCCGTACAAAGCCGAAGTGTCCGGCTACATCGGAAGCATAAAGGCTGCGTACGTCCCCGAAACGGTATTATTTGAAGGTATCGAGTTCAAGGTGACATCCATCGGCGAGAAGGCTTTCTACAAGTGCAAAGCCCTGAAGACCGTCGAAGCGCCCTTCGTCACGTACATCGGAAAGAACGCGTTCGCGGTCTGCTCCAACCTGGAAAGCGTCTATCTTGAGAAAGTCAAGACGATCGATCAGTGGGCGTTCTCCTACTGTTCCAAACTCTCCGAAATTCATTTCGGAACCGCTCTTACCATAATCAAGGCCAGCGCGTTCTACAAATGTTACAGCATCACATACGCCGAACTTCCCGATTCTCTGAAGACCATCTCGCCCAGCGCGTTTAAAGAATGCAGCGGGCTGATCTCGGTCCAGTTCGGATCCTCTCTCAAGTCCGTTTCCCCCACCGCTTTCGCGGGAATCACCTTCATGGAGAGCAACGTCGCCGTCAATGACGCGGACAGTCTCCGCGGAAAGCTGTTCTTCCAGTCCGGCGACCCCGACTCGCGTATTCTGAAGTGCCTTGTTGATTACAAGATCCTTCTCATGAATACCGTCAGCGGCGACGACAGTTCCATCAACGGATGGTACTACGCGCAGGCGACATCGCCGGTCGAAGCTCTCTGCATCGCTCTCGATACCGCGGAAATCGAATACATAGGGTTCGATTATGATACCGAAAGCGTGTACTTCAACTCCTCCCAGACGATCAGCGACTGGTCGTTCGGAGAGTGGAAATCCGACGGAACCTATTTCGGAGCCCAGATGGCAGTATGGAACTACAACGAAGAGGACGGATGGCACCTCGGCGATTCCTTCGGAGCGCCCTGCGGAGCGTATCAGCCCGCCCACAAATCCGGCGCGATCGACACCGTGTTCATCCTCTCCCACGAGAACTACCCCGACGTCGACGGGCCCGCGGCAGCCGAGATGGGCATCAGCAACGAAGGCGTCTATCCCGCAGTCGCTGACTACGATCTCGTATACGACGGAGTGACCGGCGGATACGCGGACGCCGACGCGGCGATGATCGCGTGGTACAGAGTCGTGTCCTGGTCGATGGGATACATAGTCCCCGATCTCGAAGAGTACGGCATCTCTCTTGCGGAGGGATCCGATTACGACGACGCCGAAACCGCCGCCTTCGACTGGATGGGAGAAATCGACGTCACCGCATACACGGCCGTTCCCGGATGGAACATCGACAACGCCCAGTACGGATACGCCCAGCTGGCGCCTCAGGATTACTCCGCCGTTCCCGAAGATCTCGTCTTCGGACCCGCCCTCTACAAGTTCCTGCTTCTCAACTCCGTCGAAGGCGACGACAGCTCCATCAACGGGTGGTATTCCGGTTTCGGTTCATCCGTGATCGACGCTTTCTGCAACGCGATGGACGTCGCGGGAATCAAGCACCCCGGAATCATCAACGGCATGGAAAGCGTGTACTTCAACCCCTCCGCGACGATCAGCGACTGGTCGTTCGGAGA
>JAEEGL014242707.1_pt1 | contig 14046 bp, 10 predicted proteins | sample 9134231 | NCBI WGS metagenome assembly JAEEGL01 (sample SAMN16246548, study PRJNA631951) | gut metagenome | biome: gut microbiome; feature: rumen; material: fiber-attached | host: Bos | place: Iran: Karaj | collected 2018-10
CAGCATAAGAACTGTAAGCTCCAGTTAGGCGGTAACGACCAGTGGGGTAATATTACCACAGGTACAGAGCTGATTCGTCGTACACTGGGTTATGAGAACGAAGCTTTCGCCCTGACATGTCCGCTGATTACCAAGAGCGATGGTAAGAAGTTTGGTAAGACCGAGTCGGGCAATATCTGGCTCGATCCCAAGCGTACTACCCCTTATAAGTTCTATCAGTTCTGGCTCAACGTCAGCGACGATGATGCAGAGAAGTATATCAAGATCTTTACCTCGTTGGAGAAAGACGTCATTGACGCTCTTGTTGAGGAGCATAAGCAGGATCCCGGCCGTCGTGTTCTGCAGAAGCGTTTGGCTGAAGAAGTGACAGTTATGGTACATTCTCAGGAAGCCCTCGACGCAGCCATTGAAGCTTCTAATCTTCTGTTTGGTAAGTCAACCAAGGAAGGATTGGAGAAACTTGACGAGCAGACCTTTCTTGATGTATTTGATGGTGTCCCTCAGTTTGAAGTTTCTAAGGCTCAGTTAGGTCAGCCAGCCATCGAGATGTTCACTACTGTAGCTCCTGTATTCCCCTCAAAGGGTGAGATGCGTAAGATGGTGCAGGGTGGTGGTGTCTCTCTGAATAAGGAGAAACTGACAGACCAGAATCGTCTTGTTACTGCCGAAGACCTGATTGACGGCAAGTACCTGCTGGCACAGAAGGGCAAGAAGAACTACTATCTGCTGATAGTAAAATAATAAAAAATTACGAAATATTTGGCGATATGCCAAATATTTCGTAATTTTGCACCCGCTAATAAGCAAACGGTGTCCAATGGTGTAATGGTAGCACAACAGGTTTTGGTTCTGTTTGTGGTGGTTCGAATCCGCCTTGGACAACTTTTACGAAAAAAAGAGTGGTATTTGCCACTCTTTTTTCATAAATAATGACTACCTTTGCAGCAATAAACTATTTAAATGTAATTATACTATGCAGAATCTTTTTTCTTTAGAGGGTAAGGTGGCCTTGGTGACGGGTGCTGCCTATGGTATTGGTTTCGCAATGGCTGAGGCTTTGGCCAAGGCAGGTGCTGAGATTGCTTTTAACTGTCGCGGTCAGGAGCACATGGATAAGGCTCTGGCAGACTATGAGGCGAAAGGCATCAAGGCGCACGGCTATCTTTGTGACGTCACTAATGAGGAGGATGTGAAGAAGATGGTGGCTGATATCCGTCGTGAGTTGGGACATATTGACATCCTGGTCAACAATGCAGGTATCATCAAGCGTATCCCGATGCATGAGATGACACGTGAGGAGTTCCAGCAAGTTATCGACATCGACCTCGTGGGTCCGTTCATCATGACTAAGGCGGTGATCCCTGAGATGATAGAGCGTCGTGAAGGTAAGATTATCAATATCTGTTCGATGATGTCTGAACTGGGTCGCGAGACGGTGAGCGCCTATGCAGCAGCCAAGGGCGGTCTGAAGATGCTGACCCGCAATATCTGTTCGGAGTATGGTGAATATAATATCCAGTGCAATGCCATTGGTCCGGGCTATATCGCTACGCCACAGACTGCTCCACTGCGTGAGCGCCAGGCTGATGGCAGCCGTCATCCGTTCGACTCGTTCATCTGTGCCAAGACGCCTGCAGGTCGCTGGCTTAACCCCGAGGAGCTGGGTGGTCCTGCTGTATTCCTGGCATCCCATGCCTCGGATGCCGTTAATGGCCATATCCTCTATGTCGATGGTGGTATCCTCGCCTATATCGGTAAGCAGCCGAAATAAGACGATAACAGCAACAAAATACGATGGACTTTCCACAGCAAGAAGGTGTGGAAAGTCCTTTTTCTTTTGGTTATCGCAAGTTTCCCGTTGTGTTTTTTGGAGGATTAGTAGAAAAGTTGTACCTTTGCCGCCGAATGGTGATGTGCTGGTGTTTCATCAGCGCATAAAAGGGAATCAGGTGAGAGTCCTGAGCAGTGCCCGCTACTGTCATCTCCATTATGGGAAGTCCATATCAAGCCACTGAGCGAACCTTGGGAAGGCGGACTTTTCGGAGAGAGCCAGGAAACCTGCCATGTCAAACGAATTGAAGCGAAAGTCCCGGGAACAGGGCTGAGCGGATGAGTTATGAGAATGAATATGAAAAGACTGCTGATGGTGGGCGTGCTTAATGTGTGTTTCATCGCCGCACTGCATGCTCAAAATATAGCTAAAGAGGCTTCTTTGCAAGAGGTCGTTGTTACTGGTACGGGTACACGGCACTTGTTGAAAGATGCTCCTGTTCAGACGGAAGTTATCTCGCGTCGTATGCTCGACAGCTATGGCGGCAAAAGCCTTGAGGAAATATTAAGCGGATTGACAGCTTCTTTCGCATTCAGTGAGGGTGATATGGGCAGTCAGATGCAATTGGGTGGCTTGGGTAACTCCTATATTCTGATATTGATAGACGGCAAGCGTATTCATGGCGACGTGGGTGGCGAGAATGACCTTTCGATGATAGACCCTCATAATATTGAGAAGATAGAAATCGTCAAGGGCGCACAAAGTGCATTATATGGTAGTGACGCGATGGCAGGTGTTATTAATATCATTACCAAGAAGCACGCTGAGAAGGGCGTCTATGTTGACAATACGACGCGATATGGTACGCACAATGACCTTCGCCAGCATAATACCATAGCCTTGAATATAGGCCAGGTATCGAGCCAGACCAATTTCCAGTTGCAGCGCAACGATGGTTGGCAGAATACCGCTGAAGAGTTTGCCGAGGGTATGGTGCTCACCGACAGTAAGAACAAGACGGTCAATGAGTTCCGCAACTGGCAGTTGTCTGAAAGGCTGACCTGGCAGCCCATGTCAGCATTACAGCTTTATGCGGAAGGGTCGTACTACAAGAAGAATATCTGCCGTCCCCAAAACGGCAATCACCCCAGCTGTGATGTCTATACCTATGACTTGCGTTACAATAACGCGTCAGCCTCAGTAGGAGGAAAGTGGTATCCGAGATACGAGCAGCATAGCAAGAGTGGTAAGCGTGATGTCGTGACGCTTGATGTTGATTGGAACATGCATGCCTACTACTACGACTATATTGCCAGACACTACGACTATGTATTGTTGCAGGGTGAGGAATATGGCGAGATGAATGGCGAGTGGTTCTCCGTAGCGATGCAGCCAGGACAAAGCAAGCTTCAGAGCGACCAGCGTCGTCTGATAGGACAGCTGAAGGGTATCTTCTATCTGCCATACGATAATACGATCAATGCTGGGGCAGAATATCGTTATGACTATCTGAAAGCCCCTGAGCGTACAGAGACAGGTACAGCAGATGACTGGACGGCAGCCCTGTTTGTGCAGGACGAGTTTAACCTGCTCAAATGGCTGAACATCACCGCAGGCTTCCGTTTGGTCAACAACCGTAACTTCGGATACCACTTTACGCCCAAGGTGAGCACGATGTTTTCTGCTGGCGATTTTCGCTTCCGTATGGGGTGGAGCCAGGGCTTTAAGGCACCTACCGTCAAAGAACTGCATTATCGCTATCTGCACATGATGGGAAGCAGCACCTTTTATAATATCGGTAATACCCGCCTCAATCCCCAAACCAGCAACTACTACTCAGCCAATGTGGAGTATCGCGGACGCAGGTTCACGGCATCTGTCACAGGCTATTACAATCAGTTGGAGAATATGATAGCACTGGTCAATGTGTCGGAAGGTGAGATTCCTGCAGGAGTCACCACTGCTTACCTTGGTGATGGCAGTAATAAGGTGCAGGCGCGAATGTATAAAAATATGGATGACGCACGCACCTGCGGTCTTGATGTGACACTCTCCTACAAGCTGATGAAGGAGCTGACACTGAATACATCCTATAGCTATCTTGATACCAAAGCGCATTTGTATGATGAGGAAAGCGAGCAGATGAAGACTGTTGTCATAGATGGCTCGGCATATCACAAATGGAGCGCTTCTGCTATTTACAGCCATGTCTTCAGCCCATGTTATAAGTTGGGCGTCAGTCTGACAACCCGTGGCAGCAGTACCCGCTATTATCAGAATAACGGCAACGGCAAGGCTTTTCAGATATGGCGCATCAATACCACTCACGATTTGGGACGTACGGGTAAGCTGTTCTCGTATCGTATGGAGCTGGGCATTGACAATATCTTTGACTATGTTGACCGGACCATGCATCCCTACCACTTGGGCAATAACACATCGGGGAGAACGGTGCATGCCACACTCAGCATCAAATTCAATTACGGAAAGAAATTTAAATCAAATACTTATTCACCAAAACGAGTTAATAACAATGAAGAAGATTAAGTCTTTTTTCCTGGCTGCTGTAGCATGTGCTATGGTAGCTCCCTTGTTCACTGCATGCGGTGACGACAAGAATGAAATTGTAGAAAACATTATCTCTGAGTTCTCTGTCAACGACAAGATGGTCGCTGCCCAGAAAGCCCAGTCGGGTAAGAACGAGGCTGTCCTGCTGGTCGCTTTCGGTTCTACATGGGACAATGCCTTCAAGGCTTTTGACAAGACCAAGGAAGCTTATGAGAAGGCGTTCCCCAATGCTGATGTCTATGTCAGCTTCTCCAGCGATATCTGCATCAATCGTGCCAGCGTCGGAGAGAATGTTGATGACAACGGCAAGCTTGTACAGCGTGACTATTACGAGCCTCGCTACCTGTTGCATGCCATCGGTGCTGCTAAGTATAGCAAGATTTATGTCCAGTCGCTGCAGGTGATCCCTGGTGAGGAGTTTGCTGCTGTTGTTGCCAGCGTCAAGAAGTTTATGAATAATGGCTATGTTGCCAATGCCCACCTCGATGATGCCTATCTGGCTAAGTTGGCTGAGAACGAGGCTATCTATCTGGGTATGCCTCTGCTGAGTAACCCCCAGACTGATGTTCAGAAAGTTGCTGAAGAGCTGAATAAGCTCTATAAAGATGAGGCAGCAAAGGGTGTCGTCGCTTTCATGGGTCATGGCAATCCTGACACCTACGATACGTTTAAGGCCAACGTCAGCTACACCCAGCTGGAGGAAGCTCTGCAGAAGTTCAATACCAACTACTTCGTTGGTACTGTTGACATGCCAGACAACTATAAGCAGGATGTGCTGGAACGTATGGTAGAGCAAGGCAAGACAAGTGGTAAAATCTATCTGCACGCCCTGATGTCTATCGCTGGCGACCATGCCCATAACGATATGGCTGGCGAAGGAGAAGAGTATTGGACCCCGATGGCTCCGGAAAGTGAGGATAACAGCTGGTTTGAGTTCTTCAAGAACAAGGATTATGAGGTGACAGTGCCTGTTGTCGGTAAGCATCCGCAGGGCCTGCTTGAGCTTGAAGGTGTTCGTAATGTATGGATTGAGCACACCAAGAATGCCGCATTCTTGGAGGATGCTTATCACTCAATGTATCCCGAGGAATAATTCTCCCCATGAATAAAAAACTGTTTTTCCTTTTGGTAGCACTCCTTTCGGGGAGTGCTGCTTTTTCCCAAATACATAAGATGGAGCGCAAAGATTCATCTGCAGTCCATCGTACCTATAATCTGAACCCTGTTGTGGTGACGGGCTCTGGACACCATCAACGGTTGAAAAGCACAGCAACCCCAGTGAGGGTACTCTCCAGTCAGGAGATTCGTGAACAGGGTATCACCACCTTTGACGGTGCCCTGACACGTATGATGCCCCAGGCTTCTATGGCTCCCAATAGTATGGGAACCTTCTTGCGTCTGAACGGTCTTGGCAATAAATACATTCTGATATTGGTCAATGGTCAGAAACTCTCTGGTGATATTTCAAACAATGTCGATTTGAATCGCATCAATATGTCGCGTGTCAAGCGTATTGAGGTCCTTGACGGAGCGGCTTCATCGCTCTATGGGTCGGATGCCATAGCTGGAGTAATCAATATCATTACTGACCAGCCGACTCAGGAGATGATCAGTGTCACCAGCGATACACGAGTCTCTGGTCATGGCGTACTGACTCAGTCTGTCAGTCTGGATATCTACAAGAATGGTTTTGGTTCATATACCTCCTTCTCTCATGATCGTGCAGACAGCTATCGCAATAACGATTTGGAGTATAAGAAAGACTCCGAGACTGAGACGCAATCATCGATTGCTCCTTTGTTTACGGGCTATCGCTCGAATGTCTTCGGGCAGAAATTCACCTATGCCCCCAATCAGCATCTGGCATTGAATGCAGGATTGGACTACTCTTATAAAATCACAGACCGCCCTGATACACGTGCTGACGTAACGGGGGGTACAGACTATGAGATGCGCTATAAGGGATTCCGTTGGAACGTTGGTGGCATCTATAAGTTTACTGCCAAGAATTCGCTGCAGGCAGACTTCGTCGTTGATCGTTTCCGATATGGTAAGGAATACGATGTGGAAACGAAGACGAATCAGGTAGGTGACTATGTACAGTCGAAGAAACAATGTATGATGGAAGGGCAGTTGAAGGCGATTTTAGGCCTCACAACAAATTCTACCACCATCTTTGGTGCCAATTGGCGCAAGGAATACCTCGCGGCAACCAGTGGCAATATCGACCAGCATGTCTCTACATGGGCTGCCTATGCCCAGCATGAGATGAAGTTCCTGAAGGACTTTACAGCTACTCTTGGCTTGCGACTGACGCATCATGAGACCTTCAACCAGCATCTCACGCCTAAAGCGACACTGATGTATGCTCCTGGCAACTTCCGATTCCGCTTGACCTATTCTGCTGGTTTCCGTGCTCCTGGCCTCGACGAACTCTATTACCATTATTTCTCTGTGAATCGCGGAAAGGCCCAGATCAGTTTTGGCAATAAAGACTTGAAACCTGAGAAGAGCAATTACTTCTCGCTGAATGCGGAATATCGCACACAGACTATTGCTGTCAGCGTGACGGGCTATCTGAACCGTATCAACGATATGGTGGTCAAGCAGAATGTCGATATTGATGATGCCAGCAGAAAGATGCTGATGGCTGAGTTCCCTGAGATGACACAGGATCAGGCAGACAAGATGGTCAGCTATGCACTCTACAAGAATAGCGACAAAGGTGATGTGAAGGGTGTACATGTCAATGTCTCTAACAATGTGCTCAGAGACCTGAACCTCTCTGCCAACTATGTCTATACCTATGCCAGAACATGTAGCGGAGACGAATGGACCGTGTTGGAACGTAGCATTCGCCATGCTGCTACAATTGCTGCCAATTATCATCATACTTGGGGTAAATATGGCCTCAATGTCAATCTGAACGGACGCTTGCAATCCCAGACTTACTATACTGGCAGCTATGAGGATGCACCAGGCTTTGGCGTGTGGAACCTCCATACCACCCATTCGTTCGATATGCTGAAGTGGGCGTATCTTGAACCATCCATTGGTGTAGATAATCTCTTTGATAAGGTTGACAACCGCATTGACTCTTCGACACGTAAATATGCGCTCTATTCGCCTGGGCGCATGCTGGTGGTAGGACTGAAGGTACAGTTTAAGTAATATGAACAACGCTTTCTTAATCGCAGCACCTACGAGTGGCTCTGGCAAGACAACAGTCTCGCGAGGGCTGATGGCGTTGTTGACAGCCAAGGGGCATCAGGTGCAACCCTTTAAGTGCGGCCCCGACTATATCGACACCAAGTTCCACGAAGCGGTGTGCCATCGTCCCAGCGTCAACCTCGATACCTTTATGGCTACGCCGGAACATGTCAGCGAACTCTTTGCCCGCTATGGTGCAGATGCTGATATCTGTATCGTTGAAGGTATGATGGGACTGTTCGACGGTTACGATCGCGATAAGGGCTCGTCTGCCGAGATAGCCAGAGTGTTAGGCCTTCCTGTGGTATTGGTAGTCGATGCGAAGTCGGCAGCCTATTCGATGGCTCCGCTGTTGCAGGGCTTTGTCAATTTCCGCAAGGATGTGCATATCGCTGGTGTTATATTCAATAAGATAGGCAGCGAACGCCACTATCAGATGCTTCTTCAAGTATGCGACGACTTGGGTATCACATGCTTTGGCTATCTGCCCAAGCAAACTGCATTGGAGCAGGGCTCGCGCTATCTTGGCCTTGACTATTCAAAAGAGGCAGAGAGCTGCGAGCTCGTCAACCTCTTGCAGGCACATGTCGACTGGCAAGCCCTAAGTACGCTGACAGTCCGAAGGCGTCGGACTGTGAGTCCGAAGGCGTCGGACTGCGAGTCCGAAGGCGTCGGACTGCATGCAATGATAGCTCGTAACAGCGACTCCTTTGCTTTTCTCTATCAGGAAAGAATGGATGCTTTTGCATCGACCCGCTTTTTTGACCCAGAGAAGGATGTGCCTTGTCTTGACAATATTGATATGCTTTATCTGCCTGGAGGCTATCCCGAGAAGCATTTGGAGGCTCTGGTGGCTAATGAGGCTTGCCGCAAGGCCATCAAGGACTATGCAGAACGGGGTGGGCGAGTGGTTGCCGAGTGTGGTGGCATGATGTATCTCTGCGAGGCCATTGTGACCGATGAGGGCGAGTATCCTATGTGTGGTGTGCTGCCCTATCGTATCACAGCCCGTCAGCCAGACAGAAAACTCTCATTAGGCTATCGCCGTTTCGAACTCGATGGCAAGGAATACCGCGGTCATGAGTTCCATTATACGCAGTTCCTGGGCGAGAAACCGCAGTCAGTCACCCAGGTGTATAATGCCAAGGGAGAACCTGTGGAGACCCCCGTCTTCAAGTATCAAAACGTGCTGGCGAGCTATACGCATCTCTATCAGCTATGAAACGACTTCATCCTATCATGTTGGCAGGTACAGGCAGTGACGTGGGTAAGAGCGTCATTGCTGCAGCACTTTGTCGCATCTTCAGGCAGGATGGCTACAGTCCGGCTCCTTTCAAGGCTCAGAATATGGCGCTCAACAGCTATGCCACGCCTGATGGCCTGGAGATAGGACGCGCCCAAGCGGTACAGGCAGAGGCTGCTGGCATCTCCTGTCATACGGATATGAACCCGCTGCTTCTGAAACCCAACTCCGACCATACTTCCCAGGTTGTACTCAATGGTAAGCCTATTGGTAACCGCGATGCGTACGACTTCTGGCGTCGAGGTGAAAAGGGTGGGGTGCAAGGAGCAGGACTTGACTTCCGCAAGGAGGTCTGCATGGCCTTCGACCGCTTGGCTTCTCGCTACAATCCAATCGTGATGGAGGGCGCAGGCAGCATCTCTGAGATGAATCTGAAGGATACCGACCTCGTGAATCTTCCGATGGCCCGTCATGCTGGTGCTGATGTCGTCTTGGTGGGTGATATTGACAGAGGTGGTGTCTTTGCTTCCGTCTATGGCAGCATCATGTTGCAGACACCTGAAGACCGCCAGCGCATCAAAGGTATTATCATCAATAAGTTCAGGGGCGACATGCGCCTGTTCGATGAGGGGCGACGCATGCTGGAGGACATCTGTGGCGTCCCAGTCTTAGGTGTCGTGCCTTATTTCAAGGATATCTATATCGAGGAGGAAGACTCAGTAAGTCTCGAAAAGAAACAACGCGAACTGGCTGAAGGTAAGGTGAATGTCGCTGTCGTGCTATTACGTCATATCTCAAACTTCACTGACTTCGATACATTGGAACGCGATCCTCGTGTCAACCTTTTCTATACCAATAATGTGGCGGACATCAGTCGTGCTGACATCATCATCCTGCCAGGTACGAAATCCACCTTGGATGATTTGTTGGAGCTGCGTCGTAATGGTTGCGCACAAGCTGTCCAGCGTGTCTATCGTGAAGGAAAGATAGTGATTGGAATATGTGGAGGCTATCAGATGCTGGGACAAACGGTTAGCGATCCCGATGGTATTGAGGGAAGTGTCACCAGTCTGCCAGGTCTTGGACTTCTACCCATCCATACGACGATGACTCCAGAGAAGACGACTCGTCAGGTTACTTTCCTGTTCGAAGGACAGACTTGTCAGGGTTACGAGATTCATCAGGGTGTCAGTGATACCGACAATGACATCCTGCAGACAGACCATTGTATAGGAACATATATCCACGGCTTCCTCGACAATGTCCCAGTGATAGAGTATATTCTGAAGGGAAAAGGAAAAGTAAATAGTGAGAAGATGGACTCCGCAATGAACTATAGCGACTTCAAGGAGTTGCAATACGACAAGTTGGCCGACCATGTACGCCAGCATGTAGATATAGATAAACTCTATCAAATCCTATCTAGCGATGATTAAAGGACACGGTGACGACTCATATCAGTATCCGCACATTGAGACGGACTTCTCGTCGAACATTTGCGCTAGTCACAGCCATCAGGTGCTGATGGCCCACTTGGCTACATGCCCGCATCTTGTTGGTCATTATCCTGAGCCTGAAGCGTGGTCGTTGGAGCGGATGATTGCCGAGAAGCATGGGTTGGATGCTTCACAAGTCATCGTTACCAACGGAGCTACTGAGGCCATCTACCTCATTGCTCAGGCTTTCCCTTTCTATGCTGAGATTCCCAAACCGACCTTCAGCGAGTACGAAGATGCCTGCACTATGTTCCCAAGGACAGACAGTGAGCATCGTATGTTGTGGCTTTGCAACCCAAATAACCCGACGGGTGATGTCTATGATCAGTCGGTCATCGATAAGATGATGGTGAAATACGACCTGCTGGTGGTCGATCAGTCCTATGAGTACTATACCGATCGCTTCGTGATGAATCCACGTTGGGCAGCTCAGACGCCTAATTTGATTCAGATCCATTCTCTCACCAAGACCTACTGCGTGCCAGGTCTGCGATTGGGTTATATCACCGCTCATCGCTCGCTGGCAGATCATATCCGTCTCTTCCTGCGCCCATGGAGCGTTTCAGCACTCTCTATTGAGGCTGGTAAGTTCCTATTACATCACGACGATTTACGCTGCATGCCGGACTTGAGCGAAGCCATGCGCCTCAGAGATATGTTGCAGCAGATTGATGGCATTATGACTCAAGAGACGAATACCAACTTCATGCTGTGTCAATTCGAGTCGGGCTCAGCAGCTCATTTAAAGGATTACCTGGCGCGTAAGCATCATATGTTGATTCGCGATGCATCGAATTTCCGCGGACTTACATCTCGCCACTTCCGCATCGCAGCACAGCAACCCCATGAGAACGATGCTTTAGTGGAGGCTATCAAGACATATATGAAGGAGAAGGAACTGGCATGTATGAAGCGCTAATACCCATTTTGGCTGCCATCGTTTTGGACTGGTGCTTAGGCGATCCTGTGTGGTTGCCACATCCCATCGTGGGTTTTGGCAAGATGATTGCCTTTGGCGAGAAGCGTCTCAACAAAGGCCGTCATCGTCAGTTGAAAGGTGCCTTGATGGCTCTCTTCCTGATTGCCGCAGTCTTTGTTGGCGTATGGTCTCTCCTTTTTATCCTTCCGCCGTATTGGCGGGCTGGGATAAGTACCCTTCTCATCTTCTTCTGTCTCGCAGGAACCACCCTCATTCGTGAGGTTCGAGAGGTATTTCGGGCTGTTGACCGTTCCTTGGAGGAGGGCAGAAAACAGGTGGCTCGTATCGTGGGACGCGATACCTCAGAACTCTCTGCTCAGGAGATTCGCACAGCGGCACTGGAAACATTGGCTGAGAATCTGAGTGATGGTGTCATTGCCCCTCTGTTCTGGTTGGCTGTGGGCGGTGTGCCTGCTATGGCAGCCTATAAGATGGTCAACACGCTTGATTCGATGATAGGCTATCAGACAGAACGCTACAAAGATTTTGGCTGTTGGGCTGCCCATATCGACGATATTGCCAACTATATCCCTGCCCGTCTGACGGCTCTGCTGATGGTAATCGTCGTTGGGCGACCGCATCTTGCAGGCTTTGTAAGGCGCAATGGTCGTCAACACGCCAGTCCCAATAGCGGATATCCTGAGGCTGCCTTGGCAGGTATTCTCGATTGTCGCTTCGGAGGTCCTCACTATTATTTTGGCGAACTCTTCGACAAGCCCTATATCGGCACCAACGGGCGACTGCTGACCACTCAGGATATGAAAACTGCCGTATGGGTGAACCGTACGGCAGAAATATTGATGATTGTCTTGGTGGCTGGTGTGCTCATGCTCAGAAGTACTTGGTAATCTTCGCATTGTCGAAGTTGTTCATCTCGTTGACCATTCTCACTGCACTGTCAATGATGGGGAAGGCACACAATGCTCCTGTTCCCTCGCCCAGTCGCAGTCCCAAATGAAGCAGAGGCTTGGCATCCACGATGTCGAGCATCCTTTTGTGTCCACTCTCGTCACCGCAGTGGGTGAAGATCATATATTCTTGAGCAGCAGGGTAGAGGCGGATGGCAGCAATGGCGCAGGCAGTCATAATGAATCCGTCTATTAAGACAACCAGATGTTGTTCAGCAGCCCGTAACATTGCCCCGATAGCTGCAATCATCTCAAAACCGCCAAAGTAGCGGAGGATAGCAGATGTCTGATGTTTGATGTCTGAAGGGCATCGCTCTAAGGAAGTGCTCAGTACCTCGTATTTATGACGGATGCCATCGTTGTTGAGACCAGCGCCGGCACCAATACACTCATCAAGAGGGATGTTACCAAAGAGGTGCATCCAGATACTGCTGGGCGACGTGTTGCCAATGCCCATCTCTCCGATGCTGAGTACTTGGCAGCCTTCAGCGATGCAGTCATCCACCAAATCGCTACCCACTCTGATGGCTTGGTCGTATTCCTCCTCCGTCATGGCGGGCTCGCAGAGGAAATTCTTCGTGCCTCGGGCTATCTTGCGGTCGATGATTCCTTCGATAGGCGAGAGGCCATAGTCCACACCGACATCAACGATGCGCAAATGAAAACCATGCTGGCGACAGAACATATTGACGCCTCCTCCGCCACGTGTGAAGTTTATCATCTGTTGCCAGGTAACCTCACGCGGTGACACACTGACACCTTCACGTTCGATACCGTGGTCACCACCCAATAACAGATGACAGGGATGTGCCAACGAGGGTTTCAGCGTATGTTGGATGAGACAGATCTGTGTAGCCAGCTCCTCCAAACGTCCCAATGAACCCTTAGGCTTGTTCAGATTGTCGATCTTTTGCTGTATCTTTCCTGCTATTGACTTGTCTGTAGGTTGTATGTCGAATGTTTTCATTTTACCTTTACTGCTATGCCCGATACCATTAATATTACCTCATCTGCTTTTTGGGCTATATATTGGTTTATCCACCCTTGCAGGTCAGTGAACTTTCGTTGTATGGCATTGTCGCTGACACCTCCCAAGCCAATCTCGTTGGTTACGAAGATAAAAGTAGCATCCTGCTTGGTGAAGGTGTCCAGCTCTGCCTTTGCCTCCTGCAACGACTGCTCCACGTTGGAGTCGTTGGCGAAGAAGATATTGGTCAGCCACAGTGTCATACAATCTATGACTGCTACGCGTCCTGTCAGGTCTATACGGCTCAGCTGACGTTCCTCTTCGATGTTGGTCCACTCTGGCCCGCGACGCTCCTGATGACGGCGCACCCGTTCGCGAAATTCATCGTCCCATATATGGGCTGTTGCTACATAGACAGGTGTCTTGCTGAGGCTGAGTGCTAGCTCCTCTGCCTTGCCGCTCTTTCCTGAGCGCTGACCGCCAGTAATCAGAATAATTCGTTTCATATTGCGCAAACTACTAAATAGACAGTCAATTCCACCAGCAGGTATACCGCTCCGCAACAGTCACCGGTATAACCTCGCAGCCTGTTCCATATGAGCAGATAGAGTAGGTACATCACGAGACAAGGCAGGAAGATGACCAATTGCCAGTCGATGCCCGTCCACCATAGGTATACTATCATGGGAAGCAATCCCTGAATAGCTAGGCTGATGCCGGCTGGCCAGTTCATCTTGCGGTAGATGGTTTTGTTTTTTGCCTCCTCTTCCGTTCGGGCGTAGGGCAACATCATGATGAGTTGTGCCGTCACCATCTTGGCATAGGGGTCTGCTGCAGCAATAGTCATTGCCGCCAGTTGTGGTGGCAAACTATAGAGCGCTGCTGCCAATAGTAGCTCGTAGAC
>JAEEGL015672120.1_pt1 | contig 14046 bp, 12 predicted proteins | sample 9134231 | NCBI WGS metagenome assembly JAEEGL01 (sample SAMN16246548, study PRJNA631951) | gut metagenome | biome: gut microbiome; feature: rumen; material: fiber-attached | host: Bos | place: Iran: Karaj | collected 2018-10
AAAAGCCCTCAAAATTCTCCGCGGTAGAAATGCGTTGCAAAGATAAGCGGATTTTTGAGAACCACCAAAAAGCAAGTCCGAAGTGTTAAAATCTAAAAGTGACTGAAATACAGAGCTTTATCTCTATGTGTTTTTCATTGTTTATGGTTGTTTAGAGGTCTCTAAATACAACCTGTAAAAACACAATCACCGATTGATGTCACGCTTTCAGGGATTGTAATAGAGGTTAGACTGGTGCATTCATAGAAAGCAGAAGAACCAATTGATGTGACACTATTGGGGATGGTCACAGAGGTCAAACTGCTGCACCCATGGAAAGCAGCCCCTCCTATGGATGTGACGCTGTTGGGGATGCTCACGTAAGTCAAGTTTTCACAGCACCAGAAAGCTTGCTCGCCGATGGATTTGACGCTGTTGGGAATGATTACAGAAATTACGTCACTGTTTTCGAAGGCTTTACCCTTAATGGATGTGACAGGATACTGCTTCCCATTATATTCTACTGAAGCAGCAATGGTAACTCTCGCAATGCCATTACCGCTGACTAGTGCGGCTTCTCTTCCATTTTTAATTTCATATTTGAGACCATTATAATTAAAAGGAAGTTGCGAAGGAAGTTGCGCCGAAACATGGAGTGAGAACAATGCCACCAGCACCATCAACACATTTTTTATTATTATACTTTTCATAATAATTTACAGGATTATGTTTGCCTTTTTAAGTTTACAAATACTTTTTTGCTAAGGAAGGTGTCATTTCGGGCTCAAAACCACCAACATTCTTTTCATGACTTATTGCCTTTTTTCGCATTTCTTTCTTCAACGTTTCTCCGTTTTTACCTGTAGTCTTAGCAAGTTCCTCTAAAAGAATCTGTACCTCGCAATAATAAGCAATGACTTGCTGAGCTAATTCTTTCTTCTTCTCATTTAGTTTTGCCTTTGCCTCTTCCTTGCGTCCACGTATATAAGCACTAGCAGAAATTAGCGCTACGATAATAGTACTAATTGATGAAATGATTGTCACAGTTATTTCCATTTTTCTATTATTAGTGTTGGGGGTGTATGATTGATTAGATTAATAAAATGGTTCGTTCTATCACTACACATAACGTGTGTAAGCCTTCCGGCATTTCCTTTCAGGAGATACGGAGAAAGGATAATCATTTGTTTACATAGTAGTCTTTTTTTCAGTTAATAATAGATTGTTCAGAGAATAAGGCACAAAAAGAAAGGTGTGAGCCTGAAAGGTTTGCCTATTCTCTGCTTGAAGGTACTGGACTGACCTGTGTAATGAAGAATAGATATCAGCTCACACCTTCGAGAGACATATACGATGGATGTATATATTCAATCGAAGGGGAGCGAGTGACGTCTTTTTCCCATTACACATGGTCAATGCCATGCATAATTCCCTTTCCAAACGATGAGAAGTGTCCAGTTTCTCAAGCAGGAAATAAAGCGTACGCGCTTCCTTAATATGTCTTGAAAACTGCCATCAGCAACTCCGAAAAGCCACCTTTGGCAAGTTATCGGGGGCAAAATAAGTGAATAAATATGAAACTTCCAAATTTTTCCCAACTTTTTTCACTTTTATCTTATTTTCCAGCCTTGCAGTGAGATAAAAAACACGCAGTGTCGGGTGGACACTGCGTGTGGAGTTGCCTTGTACAAGGCGTTAGGGCTTTTTTTCGTGAATCGGGCTGGAGTTTAATCCTCCTTGAGGTGAAGAAGGTCTCTCACTTCGATGTTGATGTTCTGCATGTTGCAGATGGAACGGAGGTGGTGCTTGGGCCAGAAGCGGATGTACTTGCGGTTGATGTTTTCGTCAGAGACCTCTTCCTCCTGTTTGGCGGTTTTGGTCTTGAACTGCATGCCGAAGGTGCCGATGCCTGGTACTTGCACAGCATGTCCGTTGACACAGAAGTAGTTGATGGCGTCGAAAAGCGCCTCCTCTGCCATTTCTACGGTGCTTTCGGGCACATGTGCCGCCTTGGCTGCGTAATAGACAACCTCCTTGTTGTGGATGACGTGGTTAGGCATGTGGCAGATCTGGAACACCTTGTCCTTCTCCTCACGGTAGTTGAGCGTGATCTCTTTGGGGTACATGAGAATACCGCCTTTGATTTCTTGCACAGTTACGTTCATAATTCGTACTCCTTTCTTTTTTAAGTGAAACATGTTGATTAAGTGTTGTTGAGTGTGGTGACTTTCTGCACCTTGGCTCGGTTGACGAGACTCGCAAGATGCTGGTTGGCACTGAATCCGATGGTCATGCGCTTGATGAGGCTGGTGTCGCACTCTTCCAGTGTTTTCGATGTCTTGGTCTTGATCTTCAGGTAGAAGGAACCAAAGGCGTCGAACGTTACTTGGTGACCATTGATGACAAAGTAGATGATTGCCTCGGCGATGGCGTAGGTGCAGGCTTTGACGGTGCTCTTGGGAAGGGCTGCCGAGTTTGCCATGTACTCGATGAGTGCATCTTCGTTAATGACTGGGAAAGTCAGTTTCTGAGCTTTCCATACCTGAGGCTTCGTTTCGATGTAGCCAAGAACTTGCTTGACTGTTCTGTACTTGACGCTCATAATGTTTTCTTTTTAAATTAATAATGTGAATAATTTTGTTGATTCTGAACTCTGAATTTGAGATGTTGGAAGAACCCCTCCGGATGAGTGCCTCGCGCCTCTCATTTCTGAAGTTCAATGCAAAGGTAGTGAGTTTATAAAAGCGATTTTGATTCGTTTACATATTACCCTTTCCGTGTTAACGGGAAATTGTGTTTTGCATCCTCTTCAAACGGTCAGAAACGTACTCTCCTGGTGCTCACCAGCATTCACACAAGGCGCTCGGAAATGTTCCCCTCGATACCTCAGTCGTTATCTCTCGGGAGATGACGAGCGTCAGGGCTGGGAGATGACGAGTGTCAGAGTTGGGAGACGACGAGCGACAGAGCCGGGAGATGACGAAAGGGAGAACGAGGAGATGGCGAAAGGGACGAAGCGGAGAATACGAGTGTGACAAAGCAGAGATTACGAGCGTGAGGAAGTGGAGGATACGAGCGAGCGTGAGCGGAGATGACGGATATGAGTTCCGTGAGATGGCGTAGAGGGATGTTTGATGTATAAAAAGAGGGTGGGTAAATGGCAATTCGAGGGTAAAAAATGTCCGAAGTGTTAAAAGTTTTCGAAATGTTAAAGAATGTTACCAGAAAATTTGGATGCGAACGAAAGAACAACTAATTTTGCAGCACAAGACCCCCGTACATTAATTACAACACCCTTTTCGGCAACCAAGTCGTTTCGCCGATTTTTTCCATCAGCATGATATTTGATAATGTCAAGCTGAAAGGATGTTCAATGATTTTTCCCTTTTTTATTCATTCAATCAAAAATATATCTGCTATGAAACAATTATTAATTGCCATAAAAACTTTTGCCGACCAGATTGGCGAAAAGTTATCAGACCATCCTTTGTATGAGGTGTTGGAATCCCCGATTTCTCTTTACGAGGATGTGGTCACCCCATTCAAACTGACATTGGAGCAATTGTTCTATGTCTGTCTGTGGGTTCTTAACCGTGTACGAACCGACAAGTGCAATTCGGATGAAGATAGCGATTTCATGTATCATCATTTGTATGAAACTTATGAGCAAATGGTTTCTGGGCATATCTCACCCAAGAGCATCTCTTTTGCAGCCTTGGTTTCATTGAAGAGCGCTTACTTCTGCCTCAATGCCATCACGAATGATGTTCCTTCGGAATATCGGGACTGCATGGAATATCTGAAAAGCACCATAGAACGTCATGGGGATTCACGTCAGAAACAGAGTCTGGAGGCATTCTTCAATATTGACCAATACAGAAAGGATCTTTTATGGAAATATGATTTCCTTCACTTTCTGAAGGGATATATGGAAAGGAACGAAAAGGAGTCCGTCTATGAGGAAATTCCAACCTGGCTCTATCTCTTGGCAAACAAGAAGAATGATGGTGCTGAGGACGAAGTGAGCATTTTGAAGAATAAAATCAAATTACTTGAAACACAAGTGAGGGATTTGGAGGAGGAGTTGAAGACTCCTGAAGAGACGACAGGAAACCCAAACGAGTATTTCACCATTCGCCATGTCGCCATCCTGTTTGAGGCTCTCTTCCAGATGGAGAACCTGACATCCAGTTGCATTCATCGTCAGGCTTTTGCAAAATTGATAGGCAAGGTTCATCAATGCAATTACAGAAGCTTTTCTTCTCAGATAGACGCACGAGGTTTGGATTATAAAAACCATGACACCCGTAAAAAGGCTAAAGAAGTGATCCGCTATTTAGAAGAGGTGTCGCCAGAGGTGGCGGAGCGTATCAGGAAGAAGTTGACAACTCCTCCAAAAGAGGGGAGATAGAAGGGCTGCATCATTTTTACACCACTTGTACACCACTTTATACACCACTTTTTGTTAGGACAGCATTTCCCTTCTTCCTAACTTTGCACTCGAAATCCAATCACAGCGGTTTTCGGGTGCAATGTTTTTGTGCTCATTTCATAAAAGACAAAAATAAACAAGTGGAATATGATGAAAAAGATGATCTACATCGACAAAGAAGATAGACGCAAACTGATGGAGCATTTCGGTGTGTCGAAAGCCGCCATCACACTGGCGCTGACGTTCCAACGCGACTCTTTGCTGAGCCGCCAAATCAGAGCATATGCCCTCAACCATTTCCCCTATGCGGAAATCACGAATGAATTCTGATGATAATAGATTATGTGAAATCAACTAAAAACAAGACGAATTATGAATTTCAAATTAACACGTATCGAAGGAAACAGGACGGCAACAAAAGGAATGTTGACTGTCCCCACCACCAACTTTGCCGCCTACACCTTGGAGGCACAAGACCCTGAGTATGCCAGAATCCGCACCAAATCGCTGTTGGCGCTGCCCGATGGCATCTACCGACTGAAGCTCTTCTATGGGAAGACGGGCTACTCGCTCCGCTTTTCGATGTCGGGTGCTTATCATCTTGCCCGTTTCGAGGAAGGCAATGAACCTGCTGACGTGGCATCTGGAAGCATTATCCTCGGTGTGGGATTTGACGGAGAATCCTGCATCAAAGGCAGCAAGGACACCATGAAGATGTTCGGCAATTTCCTTGAATTACTGTTGTCTCAGCAGCGTTTCGGGAAGAAGAACGAAGACATCACACTGACCATCCAGCATGCCCCCGACTATGTTTACAACGACATCACGGAACCGGTGGAAGACGCTTTTGATGTGGGAGCTGACAACTGGAACGTGATTGCAGACAACCCCGATGTCGAACCCTCTAATAATGACTCATTATGAAAATTGCATATCCCTTTAACGTCCTGAAAGTAATGGGACTGAACAGTGTCGGCAGCATCAAGGACTGCTATCTCGGCACACTCAAACTGATCTATGGCGAGTTTCCACGCGGATATGTGGAACCTTATGTGTTGCTGTTTCTGCTTTATGGGACTAAAAATGAATCCGCCCAACAGTTCTTCTTGAATCGCCTACCCCAAGAAGCCGTCTTCTTCATCAGACTCCCATGGGGCACTCCAGAGTGTGGCTCACAAGTGCGCATGCTCTTCACCCTGCTTCATTTCTGCTTTGCCTCCTATTCCAACCTCTTCCTTGATGAATATGCCTTCGATGTGGCGTACCGTGAGTTTGAAGAAGGAATCATGGAATGAACACCCGTTTGCCGTCTTTGATGTAGATGCCCTTCGTGGGGGTGGTCACGGGTACACCTTGCAGCGTATAAAACCAGCCCATGCGCTGGGCGTTTTTCCTTTTGTCAGGTGACAACGGGATGGCTTCTATCTCAGAGGTGAATTCGTTGAATTGCCACCAGTCCCAATTAAAGAGGGTGCTGGTGTCAGTGCCCGTGAAACTGAAATGGATAGCATGGGTTCCTGTGGGGACGGTTGTGAGGTCGAAGGTTTGTTCTGCCCACACATTATCACCTCCTGTGGCTGCGATGGGGATGCGCGCAAGCAACTTGCCCTTGGCATGGTCTTGACGGATGACGAGTGTACCCTTACCGTTGGCAGAGGCAACACGGAGGGTGATGGACTTGGCACCTTCAGTACCGAAATCAAGGTTCGCCACACGCATGGAATCACCTGCATGGATGCCTGTGACATACACACCCGTATCTTCATTACCAACCACGCTGATGCCAACTGCGGCATTGAGGGTCTCAGCCTGCTGAGGGATGTAAGGACTCATGGTACGGAGGGCTTTCACCCCTTTATGGGTGGCTGTGATGGGTTTGATGGTACCATCATCATTAAAATGCATTTCTTCCACTGCCATGCTGCGATTGAAACCACCACCCCCTTTGGGTGCCCAACCTGTGTGATAGAAGAAATAGTCCTTGCCCTGATAGTGCACCATACCGCTGTGGTTGGTGAAAGAACCTGTGTCCTGCTGTTTCATCACAATGCCCTTGTACTCCCAAGGACCTTCAGGACTTTTACTCATGCTATATGAAATATGCTCGGGCACACCACCTGCTGCATACATGAGGTAGTAGTTGTCACCTCGTTTGTCGAGCCAGGGACCTTCTTCGTAGCAGTCCTTGCCTGTCACCTGATCATCCACTTTCACACCCCCGAATGCTTCTTTTGTCAGGGGCACCTCAACAATGCCGTTCTTGCCAATGTTGGTGTTGATGGAAATCATCACACTGCTTAATTTGGCATAGCGCAGTTTGTTATTGCCCCAATAGAGATAGGCTTGTCCATCGTCGTCGATGAAGACGGTAGGGTCGATGTCACCTCCTTCGCCTGTATCGAAGAGAGGTTTCTTGAGTACATCTTTGAAAGGGCCAGAAGGCTTCTTACTTCGTCCCAAACCAATGTAGTGACGCCAGTCGTTAGGTTTGGAGAGGCACATATACCAATAGTAATAATCACCCTTCTTAACGCACTGACTTGCCCAACAGGTGCCCTCATCTCCCCACTTGAAAGCGGTACGCGGCATGGCTTCACCGTGGTCTGTCCAATTGACCATATCAACCGTGGAATAGACACGCCAACGCTCCATGTAGTAGAAGTCGTTCACACCTGGCACGTTCATGTCTTCATCGCAATACACATAGAGGCTGTCGTTGCCTTCGAATACCATGGGGGCAGGGTCAGCCGTATAACAATGGGACACGATAGGGTTTTGTGCGTTGAGAGAAACAACGGACAACAGACTACAGACTACGGATACTATTTTCTTTTTCATAATCTTCTTTTTTCGAACACGAATCTCTCGAATTAAACGAATCTTATTTAATCACGATTATTTTACCGTTCACGATGTATGCACCTTTCTCAGTGGGCTTCCCCTCCAGTTTCACACCACTCAGCGTACACCAACTGTCCGTTGTCTGTTGTCCGTTGTCCGTTGTCGAATCGGAGATGTCCTTGATGTCAGAACCAACAGGTGCCACTTGGTAGGTCTTGCCTGCCTCGGTGGCGATGTCGTACTCATACACGGTCTTGACGGAGAGTTTGGGGGCTGCACTCAGCGACTTCGACAGCAATGGGGTCTTGATGTCGGCAGGAGCATAGAGCGGATTCGGGCACTCACCCTTGGCTTCGGTCAGCCCTTCACCTTCAAGAGGCACATAAGAACGCAGACGAAGCACACCACCTATCGTGGAACGGATGTTTGCCACTTGCAAAGAGCCTTCATCCCATACCATATCCACCTCGAAGCCACCACGAGCACGTAAGCCCGATACGGAACCTTTGGTCCACTTGGTGGGCAGAGAGGGTAACAGATGAACGGCACCATCATGGCTCTGCAACAGCATCTCGGCAATGCCTGCCGTCGCACCGAAATTACCATCTATCTGGAAAGGTGGATGAGCATCGAAAAGATTGGGGAAGGTGCGTCCATCGGGATATTTCTTGGTGTCAGCATCCGATTCGGAGGGCAGGAGTTTGAGCATGTTGCTCAGGATGGTCATAGCATGGTCACCATCGAGCATACGAGCCCAGAAGCATATCTTCCAACCCAAACTCCAGCCTGTTGCTTCATCACCACGATCCTTGAGGGTCTGCTTGGCAGCAGCAAAGAGTTCGTTGTGGGAATAAGGACTAATCTGGTTGGAAGGGAAGAGTCCATAGAGGTGAGAGATGTGACGATGATGATATTCACTGCCATCAGCATCAATGAGCCACTCCTGCAACTGCTTGCGACTGCCTATCTGCATAGGAGGCAACTGAGCCAACGTTTCTTTGAGTGTCTGCTGATAAGCAGCATCCTCGCCCAGTATCTCAGCAGCTTTCAATGTATTGGACAGGGCATCGAAGACAATCTGGTTGTCCATGGTGCATCCTGCCGTGATGGGGGTTGACTTGCCTGAAGGACCTTGTTCGGGACTGACGGAAGGAACCACCACGAGCCAATTGTTGTAACCAGGATGGGGTTGCATATAGTCGAGATAGAAGTCAGCAGTACCCTTGATAACAGGATACCACTCGCGAAGAAATTCCTTATCGCCTGTGTAGAGATAGTGCTGCCACAGATGAGTAGCAAGCCAAGCACCTCCGTTGGGGTACATGCCCCAGAAGGCACCATCGACAGGACCTGCAATGCGCCAGATGTCGGTGTTGTGGTGTGCCATCCAGCCATCGCATCCATACATCTGCTTGGCAGTCACAGCACCTGTCTCGCTCAAATCCTTGATCATCGCGAAAAGAGGCTCGGAGGTCTCGGAGAGGTTGCAGACCTCAGCAGGCCAGTAGTTCATCTCAGCATTGATGTTGATGGTATATTTCGAATCCCACGGAGCATCGCGCTTGTCGTTCCACACACCTTGCAGGTTGGCTGGCTGACCACCTGGCTGTGAGGAGGAGATGAGCAGGTAACGTCCATAGTTGAAGAGCAGCGCCACCATGCCCCAGTCCTTACTGCCCGTGAAGGCATCCAGTCGCTTGTCTGTAGGCAAATCGCTGTTGGATGTGGATGGCAAGGAGAGGTGTACACGATTGTATTGCTTCTGGTATGCCTCGATATGACGAGCCAACAGAGTCTCATAGTCATATTGGGCGGCATCTTCCAAATACTTCTGGTTCTTCGCCATTGCATCGCCTGTGACATCATTGTAACTGACAAAATTGGTCGCAGCAGAGATATACAGGGTCGCCGTCTTGGCGTTTCTTACATAAAGAACACCAGAAGAGCCGTTGACGGTCACCTTGCCGTCGCACTCCACTTTATAGACACATTGTGCCTTCAGTTTGCTGTCAACACCTTCATGTCCCACACCCTGAATGGTGGCAATAATGCCGTCCAATCCCTTCTTGTAGGTGGTATTGAAGGTGCAGGAGTGTTGAATCATGAAGTTCATTTCCTTATCAGACTCCAAACGCATGACTATCACACCATCAGCCATCGAAGCAAAGGTGGTTCTCGAACAATCATAGTAAGAGCCGTCGCTATCTTTCACTTTGAAGGTCACTTTCGAAAGGGCTGTCTGCAAGTCCAGTTCACGACGGAAGTCTGTCACATTGTTGGCAGAAAAACTCATGTGGGTCATCTTCAAACTGCCCAAAGTGAGATACTTCATGCCATGAGGACCTTTAACAAACTGGTTGTTGATAAGAGTCTCAGCCTGTGACTCCTTGCCACTGAAGATGAGGTCTCTGACCTGATCCAAGTAATTGAGGGAGGTCTTGCTGTTGTTGTTGTGAGGACCACCCGACCAGAAGGTCTCTTCGTTCAACTGTATCTCATCGGTCTGAGTGCCTCCATACAGCATCGCCCCCAGATGGGAGTTGCCAATGGGGAGTGCTTCCAGCCATATTTGGGCAGGAATGTCATACCATAGTTTCTCTGTGTTTTCATTTTGTGCGTTGAGAGAGACAACGGACAAGAGACAACTGACTACGGATACTATTATTTTTTTCATTTCTTTGTGATTGGTTGTCTATTACTTAATACTTTCCAAGAAATCGCGGAGCTGTTCAGCATCCACATCTCCCATCTGATATTCTTTCTCTGCATCATCCTTGACCATCTTGAGCCACAAGGAATAGGCTTCTTCCGCTTCCTGCATCCAATGGTCACGGTCAATGAAGAGGCTGTCGCCACAGTTCTGCATGATGAAGTTGGCATAAGCCTGCTCATTCTGGTTGTAATTGCGATGAATCTGCATGAGAATCTCCTTCAAATCATCAATGGTGCTGATGACGCCACTCTCCAAATCACGCACCACGCCATCCAACTCACTCTTCGGAGCAAGCATTCCCATCATATCCACCCAACGACCGCCATTGCTCTCTTCAGTGTCGGCAGTGTTATTCTGGAAACAACGGTAAAGGAAGAGCTTGAGCACCAAATCATAATACTGGATGCCTTTCAGCAAGGAGGCACGTTTCATCTTGCAGCCATGATAAGTGAACACCTCCGTATTCTCAGGATTTTTCTTCAAGAGGTCTTCAAGGATGGTCTTGCCATCGAGAACAGACTGCACGATATAAGGATTTGGAAAGGCGAAATTGATGATGTCATTGCGCGAACTGAGCGGGCGCTTATCACGTTTCGGCCATTTGCCCACATCGCGCCATGTGCCCACGGTGCGGATGTTGATGCCCGGCACCAATGCCGTCTCACGCCCTTCAGCAATGACATAACTGAAGGGGAGTTTCTGCACCTGCGGGTGGTTCTGCACCTTACCCATCACCATGGAGAAACTACCAATATGGGCAGGCCAAAGAATGTGACTGCCCGAAGCCGTCTTGCTACCGCGGTCAAGTGTGCCCCAATGGATAGGACCCATTTTGTAGGCATGGTTACTTTGGTTGGTGCCCGAACCGGCATTATAGAAAGAGAAGGCGCCACCAATGAGGAGGGTGCTCTTGTGATGACTCGTAGCGAAAGGACCACAGAAGGCTGCACAAGACTCGCCATTGTCCATATAGCTATTGGCAAAGAAGACGCTCGCCTCGGAAGAGAAGCCTTTACCTATATGCACCGACTCACCGACAAAGCTGCAATACACCTTTGCACCATCAATGACACTGGCACCAGCTGCCACGATGCTGTCTTCGATGATGACATCGGAGCCAATGAGCGTGCCTGCATCGTCAGTGCTGAGAATCGTGCAATTGGTCAGTTTGCAGCTGCCCTGCACTTCACACCCCTCGCCAATGCGCACATTATTCATCTCCTTCACGCCCACCACACGCGAACCAGCCCCAATGTGGGGAGTTGAAGGTTGAGAGTTGTCAATTGACTGTTTTGCCAACTCTTTCGTCTTGGGGAAATTCACCATCAACCATGCCAATTGTGCCGTCAGCCCCTCACAAATAATGATGTTGGCATCACCTCCCTCGTTCAGCACAGAAATCTCCGTGCCATTACCGAAGGTGCTGTCCTCCTGATTCGTGATGATGCCAATGTTTGACACATAGCAACGATCACCTATCTGTGTGTTGGAGATGTAGCCACGCACATTCTCCACCAGACAGTCGTCGCCAATAATCACATTGCGCAACGTGGCATTCCGCACACAGCAACGGCGACGGAATCCTTCTTCCACTTCCACAGAGCCGCTCAAACCGCCAATTTCCACATGGCCATAGAGCAGAACGTTCGTCATTTGCGAAGGCACAAAAGCCTCATCCACCAAGATGTCGGTCCAGTCATCAGCCCAACATCCACGCTCTTCCAACTGAGCGATTTCATTTACTGTCAGTTCTCTCATTCTATTTCTCCGTTTGTGTTATAGTTGTCATACAAAAAATCGTTGTAAGGATACTTCTGCACATGCAGTTCACGCACCCGTTTGTAGAGCAGTTCCCTGAATTCATCCATGTTCTCCCGCTCTTTTGCCGAGATGAAGAAGCAGTTCTCGTTGAGCTTCGCCATCCACGTCTTCATCAGTTCATCCAACGGGATATTTTCCTTTGTGCGGGGAGTCAGGTCATCCGCCTCCTTCTCCACCCAGGTGTAGGCATCAATCTTGTTGAACACAATCATCTGTGGTTTGTCAGCACATCCGAGGTCGCCCAATGTCTTGTCCACCACCTGTATCTGCTCTTCAAAATCAGGGTGACTGATATCCACCACGTGCAGCAGCAGGTCAGCCTCCCTCACCTCGTCCAGTGTGCTCTTGAACGACTCCACCAAATCGGTGGGCAGTTTACGGATGAAACCCACCGTGTCTGACAAAAGGAAGGGAAGGTTCTCGATGATGACCTTCCGCACCGTCGTGTCCAATGTGGCAAAAAGTTTATTCTCCGCAAAGATGTCACTCTTCGAAAGCAAGTTCATCAGCGTGGACTTTCCCACATTCGTATAGCCCACCAGAGCCACACGGATGAGCCTGCCACGATTCTTCCGCTGGGTGGTCTTCTGCTGGTCAATCTCGACCAAACGCTGTTTCAAGAGGGAGATGCGATGACGGATGATACGTTGGTCCATCTCCAGCTGCGTCTCACCAGGACCACGAAGTCCCACGCTACCACCTCGCTGGCGTTCCAAGTGTGTCCACAATCGTGTCAGTCGGGGCAGCATATAGCGATACTGCGCCAGCTCCACCTGCGTCTTAGCCGCTGCCGTCTGGGCACGCATGGCAAAGATGTCGAGGATGAGACTGGTGCGGTCCAATATCTTCACCTGCAATGCCTTCTCAATGTTCCTGATTTGTTTGGCAGACAACTCATCATCGAAAATGACCATCCCTACAGGGTCTTCCTCATCGTCTTTCTGCTTGATGAACGCAGCAATCTCCTCCAGCTTTCCTGTGCCAATATAAGTGATGCTGCTCGGACCGTTCACTCGTTGTGTGAACCGCCGAATCACCTTCGCCCCAGCCGTCTCCGCCAAGAACTCCAGCTCGTTCAGATATTCCGTCGTCTTCCGTTCGTTCTGCTGAGGCGTGATGAGACCCACAATGACCGCAGTCTCCACTTTCGTCTCAGATATGATAAACTCTTTCATGCACGTTTTTTATTTGGTTGCAAAGATAGTTATTTTAATTAGGAATTAGGGATTAGGAATGAGGAATTGTTACTTTTTCAACGAAAAAACACCCTGAACAGCAAATAATTCCTCTTTCATTTTCTCATTCTTTCATTTTCTCATTTTTTTCCCTACCTTTGCACCCGATTTTGAATAATGAGAGTCCTCATCATCAACACATCTGAACGCGTCGGAGGTGCAGCCATAGCAGCCAATCGCCTCATGGAAGCCTTGAAAAAGAACGGAGTCAAGGTGAAAATGCTTGTGCGCGACAAGCAGACCGACCGCCTCACCGTCATACCCGTGGGGAACGGCTGGATGCAACCATTCAAGTTCGTCTGGGAACGGCTGTGCATCTTCATTGCCAACAACTTCAGCCGAAAGAACCTCTTTCAGGTGGACATCGCCAACACAGGCACCGACATCACCCGGCTCACCGAGTTTCAGAGGGCAGACATCATCCACCTGCATTGGGTCAACCAAGGATTCCTTTCCCTGTCCGACATCAACCGCATCTTCCAGTCGGGCAAGCGGGTGGTCATCACCATGCACGACCAATGGTATTTCACAGGCATCTGCCACTATTCAGGCGACTGCCAGAAATACACAAGCCAATGCCACGACTGCCCACTGATGAGCGGCAGCCTCTGTGGCGACCTCGCCAAGAGAGTGTTCCTGCAAAAAGAGAAAATATATGGCACAGCATCCCTCACATTTGTCGGGTGCAGTCAGTGGATGGCAGACTTAGCCAAGACCTCACGGCTCACTCAAGGGCACAAGGTGGTCAGCATACCCAATGCCATCAACACCGAGCGCTTCCTTCCCATGGACAAGACAGCAGCACGTCAAGCCTTCCGTCTGCCACAAGACAAGCAGCTGCTCCTCTTTGGCTGCCAACGCATCACCGACGAGCGCAAGGGGTTCACCCTGCTGGTGGAAGCACTCCAGCTCATCAAGAAGGCACACCCCGACGTTGCCCAAGCCACAGAAGTGGTGGTGGTGGGAGGTCAGGCAGAGTACGTGCGCAAACAGGTGCCCTTCGACATCATTCCCGTCAACTACGT
>JAEEGL016415924.1_pt1 | contig 14046 bp, 12 predicted proteins | sample 9134231 | NCBI WGS metagenome assembly JAEEGL01 (sample SAMN16246548, study PRJNA631951) | gut metagenome | biome: gut microbiome; feature: rumen; material: fiber-attached | host: Bos | place: Iran: Karaj | collected 2018-10
AACGAAAACATCGACCTTGCCGCGCTCCATGTATTCCTTCATCACGTTCCTGATATTTGCTTCGAAGGCAGAGAGTTTCCTCGGAAGCTTCACCGTAGCCTCCAGGTATCTGTGGTTGACCGCCTTGATCTCCACAGTGAATTTTCTGTTATTCTCAGTGACTTCGCCCCTGCCGAAGCCTGTCATGCTTTTTATCATATCCATCTTCCGATATTCATTATTAAATAAATGCCGTCACAGCATCACCATCAGTTCAGGTACTGTAAATATTTATTCTACACCCCTCTCAATTTCTTTGGCAAACTGCCGTCTGAAGCTGCACCGGCATCAAGGTCTTTTCCGGCCTTCGCAGGTGAAACTTTCAGCTCCGTCTGCGGTCGAGATCTCTGGATATCTTCATCCCGAGATACTGGAACAGCTGCACCAGCAGCACGAGGATTATGACGCAGGGCCAGAGGATATTGGGCTGCCATCTGTTGTAGCCATATCTAATGGCTATGCTTCCGAGGCCGCCTCCGCCCACGGCTCCTGCCATTGCCGAATATCCAAGTATAGTTCCGAAGGCGATCGTCACACCGACAAGCAGAGATGTCCTCGCCTCCGCCAGCAGGACATTCCAGATTATCTTAAAGGTTCCGGCTCCCATTGACTGCGCCGCCTCTATCACGCCGTGATCGACTTCCTTGATAGAGGACTCCACCATACGTCCTATGAAGGGCGCTGCCGCGATGACCAGCGGCACTATAGTCGCTGCCGTGCCATAGCTCTTTCCCACTATGGCTCTGGTCAGAGGAATAAGAACGACCAGGAGAATGATAAACGGAACGCTTCTCAGCACATTCGTAATAACGTCCAATATTTTGTACAGCATCGGATGGGGCTTGATCCCGTCTGTATCTGTGACCGCAAGGAGAACTCCCAGCGGCATCCCCAGAATATATCCGAAAAAGGTGGATACTCCGACTATTATCACAGTCTCCCACAGTCCCTGCAGTATCATCAGGATCTCCTGTTCAGTCCACATAGTTTACCTCCTCTGCTCCGAGATTCTTCTCCTTGAAATATTCTACCATCTTATCAGCGATCTCCTTATTGTCAGGAAGCTGCAATATCATTTCACCCTTCGCATTGCCGTTTATGGTCTGTGTGTTCGCATAAAGGATGTTGACGGGAGTGCGGAGCTCGAGTGTTATATTCCCTATGATCGGCTCGAAAGCGCTCTTTCCGTCAAAGACGACCCTGATCTGTCTGTCCGAGTGCATATGTCTGATATGCGCGGTTTCGGAGAATACAAGCTTTTTTGCCTCCTCCGTCTTCGGAGCACGGAAAAGCTCCTCCACTGTGCCTTCTTCGACTTTATTGCCATGGTCAAGCACAGCCACTTTATTGCATATCTCCTGAACCACGCTCATCTCGTGGGTTATGATCACCACCGTGATGCCCATGTCGCGGTTTATATTCTTTATAAGCTCAAGTATCGACTTGGTAGTCTGCGGATCCAGGGCCGAGGTAGCCTCATCGCAGAGAAGGATCTTGGGATCAGATGCCAGGACTCTCGCTATGGCGACTCTCTGCTTCTGTCCGCCGGAAAGCTGGGCAGGATAGGAAGCGGCTTTTTCCGTAAGGCCCACTATGTCCAGATATTTCTTTGCTTTCTCCCTTGCGGCCTTCTTAGTCTCGCCTGCGATCTCCAGAGGAAATGCCACGTTATCAAGGACATTTCTCTGCATCAGGAGATTGAAATGCTGGAATATCATGCCTATCTCGCGGCGCTCGACCGAGAGTTCCTTATTTGACAGGCTCATCATGTCCTTACCGGCCACATAGACCTTGCCTTCTGTGGGTCTTTCGAGCAGATTAAGACATCTTACCAGTGTCGATTTTCCTGCGCCGGAGAGTCCTATTATGCCGAATATATCACCCTTTTCTATTTCGAGATCGATGTTCCTTACGGCTTCGACCTCACCGCTGCCGGAAACGAACGTTTTGCTCACGTTTTCCAGCTTTATCATTACCTCGCCCATTTACGCGCCTTCTTTCCTGTTTTTCACAATATACTACCACATAATAAAAGCACTTTGCGAGTGTTTTGTACTCGCTTAGTGCGTATTATACCTGATCACTTAACGAGAGCAAGCTTTTGCGCCGCTCGAGTTTAGTGATCACGGTAAACACTAAGCTCCGGCGCCAGATGCGCGTGGCGCATCTATACGGCGCTCAAAATGTGCCAGATGATAATTCTTATGGTTTTTTCTGACTGATTTTCCTTAAATAATCTTTTAGCTTAAACGCACAAAAATATGGAAATGTATAAATATCGTTTGTATGTCCTACATTGAAATCACCAAGTTTAATTCCATACGTAATATCTCCATAATTCTTGTTCTTAATTAAAGTGGACAAAGACTTTGACTGATTACTATTAGATTTAACCTCAACTGGAATAAGGTCATTCTGTGTTCTTACAAAGAAATCTTCTTCCAATGTGGAATTTTCCTTCTTGTAGTAGAATAGCCCAAGTCCCTGCTTTACAAAAGCTTCAGCTACAAAGTTCTCATAAAGAGCGCCTTTATACACTCCAAGATTTTTATTACCTCTTAAATCCTCCTGTGCTTCCTCGTCTAAAGCTGAAACCAGCAATCCTGTATCAGGATAATATAGTTTATATTTGCTTGCCTCGATATTCCCCTTTAGCGGAAGTTCGGGGAACTGCAGGCAATTACACTCTGTTATAACCCCGGCATCAATAAGCCATTCTATACAGCCTGTGTATTCTCTTGATCTTGCATTTTTCTCAATCTTATTAAACTGAAACTTCTTGTTGTCTTTTGCAAGTTGTGCAGGAATACTTCTGTATACACTAATGATTTTTGTTTGATCAAGTCCCTCCGCATACTTTCTCACATCTTCTTCATAATCCAGCCGGATCTGCTCCTGAATATCCAGTGTTCCCGAAAAAGTGCCTGTTTCTATATATGATTTAACAACATCAGGCATCCCGCCAAGAACACAGTAGTCCAGGAATAAGCTTTTGAAAACTGATAATTCATTCTCATTAAATGGTTTATTCTCCAGCATATGATAAAGAATGGAATCAATCTGCTCCTGATCATATCCTTTTGCCCATAGAAATTCTTCAAAATCCATCGAATACATTTCATAGTCGGATTTAGCACCCACACTATTACTATGAATCTTTTTATAATTGATTCCTAACATTGATCCGCTGCATATCACATCGTATCTTCCATCTATCTTAAAAGACTTAAGTGTAGTGGCAACATCCGGATTCTCTTGTATTTCGTCAAAGAGAATTATTGTTTTATCAGGTACAAACTTAAAAGATGGATTAGCCAAAGAAATATTCTTTATGACACTATCTACATCATATCCATCCGCAAGAATTTGAATAAATTTCTTCTCTAAGGCAAAGTTAATATATACAACATTCTCATAATTATCCGTAGCAAAATGCCTGATGGATTCTGTCTTTCCAATCTGTCTCGCACCTTTAACTATAAGAGGCTTATGCGCTGGATCTGCTTTCCAACTATTTAAATAATCATCAATCTTTCGTCTATAATACATTTCTCCACCTCTAAACATATGTTATCACATAATATGAGGCACTTTCAATTATTATACACATTTTATGAGGCACTTTTGCGCAGGTCCACACATTATTTTACAGGGACTGATTTTGAAGCTCTCCACATAATCATAAAGCCCGCAGTGTTTTATCACCGCGGGTTTTATGAAATATTCCGGATCGATCAGTTCTTATAAGGAACAACCGCTCCGTCATAAGTGTCGTTGATATATTTTACGATATCATCTGACTTAAGGACATCTACAAGAGCCTTGATCTTATCATCATTCTCATGTCCTTCCTTGACCGCTATGACATTCACATAGGTAGCCGCTGCCTCCGAATCCTGCGCCTCATATGCGAGAGAATCCTTGCCGACGGAAAGACCGGCTTCCAGAGCATAGTTGCCGTTAAGGACAACGAAAGCTGCATCGGGAATGGCATCCTTTACGCTCTCTGCTGCAAGCTCTACGATCTTGATATCCTTTGAATATGATTCTACATCATTAACCGTGGCAGTAAGACCGACTCCATCCTTAAGCTTAAGCACGCCGTTTGCCTCAAGAAGGAGAAGTGCTCTTGCTTCATTAGTCGTATCATTGGGAACAGCGATCTCATCTCCGTCAGCGAGCTGTGAAAGATCTGACTTCGTTCCGGGATAGATACCGAAAGGCTCATAATGTATGCCGCCTGCATTCACAAGATGCGTGCCCTGCTCCTCATTAAATTCATTGAGATATGGGATGTGCTGGAAGTAGTTTGCGTCAAACTCCTCGCTCTCGACCACATTATTGGGCTGTACATAGTCATCAAAGATGGTGACTTCAAGGTCGTAGCCTTTTTCCTTGAGCAGCGGCTTGGCCTGCTCCAGGATCTCCGCATGAGGTGTAGCGCTGGCAGCTATGGTAATCTTGTCTCCCGCTCCGCCGGCAGCTCCCTTCGATCCGCAGCCTGCAAGCACAGATGCAGCCATTATACCGGTCATAATCAATGCTATTATCTTTTTCATAATCATTTCCTCCTCTGTTCCGCTTATTCCTACTAAGTTAATATGAATAATAGGTCTTGTGCGGTTTCATAGTACTATACAATCATTCTATTACCCTTGTCAAGTATTTTATGATTATAAAATAACCGTCCTCAGACCAGCTTATGAATGATTATGCAGTTCCCGGAATGGAATTTTTCCATAGGACCGTTCATTACGATGGTCCCTTCCTTCAGATTCATCCGGAAGAAAGAAATGGTGCTTGATTCGTTATTGATCGAAAGCAGATATTTATCATCATCCGAAATAGCGATATCCTTCGGGAAATCACCGGAGATCGGAAGAGTGAAGATCTTGGTGAGCAAACCGGTCTTTTCATCCCGCTCAAAAGCTGATACGGAATTGTCTCCCGCATTCGAGCAGTACATATGCTTCCCGTCGCTTGAAAGCTGAATGGCATAGGCTGCCGAGTTTCCGGCATGATAATCATTGACCGTGCTTACCGACTGAAGCTTTTCAAAATCAGGAGTCCCGTTTCTATCCTTGTAGGAATAAACATCGATCTTATTCTTCATCTCATGAATGATATAGGCAAATTTACCGTCAAGAGAAAACTTGATCTGATGCGGCGCCGACTCTATATCAGACCTTATGATATCCGCCAGAGTAAGTCTTCCGGTATCATGATCCAGCTTGTACACGCGCACATGGTCCATTCCCACGTCCGTGGCGCAGAGATATTTATTATCCCTTGTCATCTTCACGCAGTCGATGTGAGGCATGAAATTTCTCTCTCCCACAGAACCAAAACCTTTGTGATATATCTCTTCGCGGATCTTGTCTATGGAGCCGTCCTTCTTAAGAGACAGCACCGTGACCTTGCCGTCATGATAACCCGCCACGAAAAGAAAACGGTCCTCGTAATCCGTGGAGATATAGCAGCCACGCATGCCATTGATGCCGGATTTATTAAGAAAAGTCAGATTGCCGTCAGCTTCTATCTTGTATGCATGCACTCCTTCATCCGTGATGGAATAAAGAAATCTTCCGCCATGCGCCACCGAGATATATGAAGGATTGGAGATCTCCACCTGTGACTTAAAGCTTATGCGTCCTTTTGCAGGATCATAATCATAGATCCATATCCCATGCTTATGATCTCTTGTATAGCCTGCGGCATAGACCACATACTTTGCAGTCTCATTCTTTTTAGATGTTGTTTTTTTTGCCTGTGTCTTAGCTGCTGCCATATTTCATACCTCTTTCAACCGGTTGTCAGGGTTTCCAGCTTATCCCCCAAACCTGATATAAGCGCATCTGCTGCTACAAGATAAGCCATCGCCTCCACTACCACGACAGCTCTGGGAACTATGACAGGATCATGCCTGCCGCGGATCATTATCTCCTTCGGATTGCCGTTTTTATCCATCGTCTGCTGCAGCATTGATATGGAAGCCGTAGGCTTAACCGCGCATCTGAATATAATATCAGCCCCGTCCGAGATGCCGCCCAAAACTCCTCCGGAATGATTGGTGGCCTTGATGATGCCGCCGTCCTTATCCGGAATAAATGCATCATTATTGTCTATGCCTGTAGCCAGGGCAGCGCCGAAGCCGTCCCCGATCTCAAAGCCCTTGACCGCCCCGATGGAGAGCATTGCGTGGGCAAGCAGGGCATCAAGCTTATCAAATACGGGATCGCCCAGTCCTGCGGGCACGCCAAATATCACGCATTCTATCACTCCTCCGGCGGAGTTTCCCTCCGAACGGAGCCCTTCGATATATTTTGCGGCCTTTTCATAAGCATTCCTGTCCGGCATGTAAAGATCATTTTTCTCACTCTCATCATAGCCTGAAATACTGATGGGACCAATGGACTTCGTATATGCCTTTGCACTTATCCCATATCCCGAAAGAAGCTTTGCTGCCACAGCGCCTGCGGCAACCCTCGCTACCGTCTCTCTTCCGGAGGATCTGCCTCCCCCTCTGTAGTCCCTTATCCCGAACTTACTCTGGAAGGTATAATCCGCATGCCCCGGTCTGAAGACATCGGCTATGTCACTGTAATCCTTAGAATGCTGATCCTTGTTTCTGAAAATGATCGCTATGGGAGTTCCTGTGGTCTGGCCTTCAAAGACCCCCGAAAGGATCTCCGGCTCATCATCCTCACCTCTTGCGGTCGTAAATTCTGACTGTCCCGGCTTCCGCCTGATCAAAAAGGGCATCAGATCATCCACGGAAAGCGAAAGTCCCGCCGGACAGCCGTCTATCACGCAGCCAAGCGCCGCGCCATGCGATTCGCCGAAGGTGGTCACTTTGAAGTTTTTTCCGAATGAAGATCCTGCAGCCATTAAATATCCTTAAAATCCCGCGGTCAAATGACTTTGACCCTGATAACATCATAATTATAATACAAAACCGGGAAGATTGGAAAGAACAGGGGTCAGAAAGCTCAGTATACGATCGACTCTATCATAAACTCTTTTCCCGTGCCCTCTACAAGCCTTCCCATACTGCCGCATTCAGGGCAAAAAAAATCGCGGCCATGATCAAACTCGTGACCGCATTTTTCGCACTTAAATCTTGCCTTTGTATGTCTGAAATTAAGCACAGCCCCCTCGCAGGCGTGACCCTCGGACAACAGATCAAAATACATCTGCACGCATTCGCCCACATAGGACGAGAGCTCGCCTATTACGATATTAATCTCCTTTATCCCTGAGATCTCCTTCTCCCGCGCCGTCTCATCAAGAGTCCCTATCAAATCCTCAACGGCTGGAAGCTCATGCATCAGGAGAGCTTCTTTCTTATGACGAAGATATTCTGCCCATCCTTATGCTCATATTCCACATTGTCCATGCTCTTCTTGACCATATAAATCCCGAGACCGCCGATAGGCCGCTCCTCAGCAGGAAGCGTGATATCCGGATCCTCCTTTGCCAGCGGATCATAGGGGATACCGCTGTCTGCAAAGCGTATGGTCACCTCCAGGGGATCATCAGATACCTCAACTCCTATTTCAGCATTGCCCTTCTCCGGAGAATATGCATAGCTCGCAATATTAACAAATATCTCCTCCACCGCAATGTCGATCTGTGTCTGCACTTTCATTGGACAGTCGTTTTCTTCAAGTCTCTGATCCACAAAAGCCAGAACCTCGTCAAGATTATCCAGAGCTGCTTCAATCTTTAGTACATCCATCTCGCAAATACCTCTCCTTTATAAATTTAAAGGTTCTTTCCTCTCCGAATATGGCTATCATCTTAAGGAAAGCATGAAGCTCACGCTTCGTATTTTCATTCATGAATATCTTATTCATGGATCTTTCAAAATACTTAAGCGGCATATCATCCGTGTAGTGTCCCTTATTATACACCTTTGAAGCCGCAACCCTGTCGCAGATCATCTCCACCAGATATCTTCTCGGCATCTCGACCGGCACCATCCCGCCCGTCTCGGCGTTTGAAAGCGAGACCTCGGAGCAGTAATCCACCCAGTACTCATAATGATGCCTGTTTCTGCCCTTATGATGGAGCCAGGCTTCAGAATATCCCTTATTCTCGCGCTCCGCATTATTCGGACTCCTGTAGCCCTGATAAAATCTCGCGCCGTTCAGGAATTCCACCGGGGCATATTTCGAAAGATCATGTGTCAGCCCCTGAAAGTAAAGTCCGCATTTGAAGCAATACTTCATCACCTCAATGCGATGCTCCGTTATCGTAATAAAATGCCCTATCAAATCCATGCCATATCCCTTATCACAGCAAGTGTAAGAAGATGCAGAGGATAAAAGAGATAAAAAGCGATCTTAATGACTCTGCCCCTGCTCCCTTGCGGGACACCACTCCTGCCATTGTAAAAGTGAATCGGAATAAAAGCAGCGACCCCGGCATATTCTATCTCATTTGTAAAAAAGGGTAGCATAAAAAACGCTCCCGATGCAACCTTTAATATCTCTGCGTCATGAAAAATATAGAATCCCGATATCAGACCCACGCCTATCCATCTGTAATCCGTATGCAAAAGCTGCGCCACGACACCGAAGGGCACCGCTGATGCGGCCTGTATCAGAATCCTGATATATATATTCTCAAAGTTCACCATACTCATGACCGACACGGCCATAAGCCCGAAGAGCAGCGTCCAGAATACATTCTGATGCTCGATCGTAAATATTTTACCATATAAGGCAAGATCAAAGGGCACTTCCGACACAAGGGCCGATATCAAAAGCCTTATCATATATGCCTGAAGATTCCTTGTATGAATAAAACCTTCCACCAGCAGGAAGCAGAATATGGGAAAGGCCAGCCTTCCGATATACCGCATCCAGAACTGTCCCGGGAAAAGCACATGCCCCATATGATCTATAAGCATTGCTGCCGCCGCGATCAGCTTTAAGGCAACTCCCGTCATTTCGCCCTTAAGACCACAATACTCCTTGCATATACCGCAAGCTCATTCTTTTCGGGATCAAAGATACCGGCTTCACGGCCGTTTCCTGAAGAAACGCATATCTCCCACTTCTTTCCCTTGGAAGGCTTGGGAGGATGGAAACGGTGTCCGGTCCAGTGCATATTGTAGGCCACATAAAAGTCATCATCCACGGACTTGTCAGATATCTTCTCATATGCGCCGGTATACATCATGGCAAAATGCCTGTTGTAATTCACAAAGCTCTGATTCCATGCCTGATCCCCATGGAAGGATACATCCGGTGATCCGCATGAAATATAATCATACATCTTTTTGGAATATCTGGAATGAAATACGGGATGCTCCCTTCTGAGGCTGATAAGCTCTTTAGTAAAATCAAAGAGCTCCTTATTCTTCTCCAGATCCTTCCAGTCAAGATAGGATATCTTATTATCCTGGCACCAGGCATTATTATTGCCCTTCTGGGAATTGCCAAACTCATCTCCGTATCTTATCATCGGCACGCCCTGTGAGAGCAAAAGAAGCATAGCAGCATTCTTCATCTGGCGTAGCCTCAGCGTATTCACCGCCTTCTTCCTGCTGGTGCCCTCATCACCGCAGTTCCAGGAATAATTGTAATCCGAACCGTCACTGCCGCCCTCTCCGTTCTTTTCGTTATGCTTTCTCTCATAGCTTACAAGGTCCTTAAGGGTAAAGCCGTAGTAGCTCGTGATATGGTTTATGACCGCCGTCCTGTCCGGATTGGCAAGGATATGCTTTGACACGGAGTGAAGCATGTCCTCATCGCCTTTAAGATATTTTCTCATATCATACATAAAGGGATCATTTATTATCCCGATATTCTTTGCAAGAGGAGCGCTCCTGCCGTAGACATAGTCGGGATCAAATTCCGTAAAGAAAAGCTTCACGTCGGAAAGATAAGGATCCTTCGCGATCTCCTTTGACGGAAGATCGGCCCCCATCACCTCAAAGCCGTCTACATTATAGGTCTTTGCCCAGTATCTCAAAACCTCAAGGATAAAGCCAGGAGCATCATCGGGCATGAAATAAAACTGCATGATAAGCTCCATCTTATTACCATGAAGCGCATCGACAAGGGCTGCGAACTCCTCAATCGGATCTCCTGCCGCATATGAAGGCTTGGGCACGAAATAATTGCCCGGGACATAGCCCCACAGATTAAGTCTCGACATATGATCCAGATCAGTCACCTCGTCAAAATCATATGCAGGCTGGAGCATAAGTGAGGTCACACCCAGATCCTTAAGATAAGGGATCTTTTCCCTGAGTGCATCAAAGGTTCCCGGATGGGCAGTGCCGGAAGAGCTGTCTTTGGTAAATGCCCTCACATTGAGAAGATAAGCTATCATATCCTCCCATTCTGTCAAAGGTCTTTTATTCTTTAACGACGGCGCGGGAGTATCAAACCTTCCCAGGCCGTCACGCTTTCCGAATTTACGGTTGCCCTTTATATTCCTGACATAAGGATCGGTATACTCCTTCCTGCCGGACTTAAGCCGGTAAAGACAGGAATCAGGATCAAGCCCTTTAAGCTCTATAGAATATACTGAACCCATACGGTATTCTTTTGGAAAGTGAATCGAAGAAACCCTTTTCCCGTCCGGCTCCGAATAAAGCTCCAGACTGAAGGGCCGCGTGATGTCTGCCGCGGCAGTCACAGACACTGAGTTTTCCTTAATGCCGGGACCCTGCTTCTCAAAGTCCCCCCTGCTTATATCAATTTTTTTCATGCGAATATAATACCACTTTTTTCAATGAAATACACTATCGTGAATTTTCCGTCCTCCAGAAAAACAGCCCGAAGGTGCCGGGACCTGTAGTAGTGGATATCGCAGGCGAGGCCTTATGGAAATAGATCTTTTCGAAGGAAACATGCACCGAGACCTCCTCCTGTATTTTTAAAAGATCCCTTCTCGAAAGACCTACATGGGTTATTATCAGAACGCCCCTGTCTATGGTCTTTTCATTTCTGAGAGCATAAGCTATGTATTTCTTCCAGGCATGCTCTCTTGAGCCGAAATAAATCCTGGACAGCTGCATCTTTCCGTTCCTGAAGCCAAGCACGGAGCGGATCATGAATGCCCTGGTGATCCCGGCAACGATAGGACTGACCTTTTTATTTCTTGACAGTAGGTCCATATTGTCCACGATAAAGCTGGTAACCACCTCTTTTTTAAGCTCCTCCAGCTTATTGATGATGGCCTCAGGTCCCATGCCCTCTGCCGCCATACGGGCTGCAGTATAAGCCATAAGCCCCTGACCCGTGGAGATCTGTCCCGTATCCACTATCCATACATTGTCAAAGGTTCTTGCTGCGTCCAGAGCCGCCTTGTAGCTGTTGGCCTGGACTCTGGAAGAGACTGATATGTGTATGATATTATTCGCATACTGCAGCTGCTCTGCAAAGAAGGATTCATATTCATCCTGCCTCAGCTCATTCATATGCGCTTCCCTTCCCTCGTCCACCATGTAGGAGAGGACGCCGTCGGAATCAATATCCACAGAATCCCTGAAAATCCCTTCCTCCGTCTCGATAGTAAGCGGGATTATGGATATATCATATCTCTTTATGAAATCCTCCGGTATGTCAGCCACGCTGGAGGTAGTGATGACCACAGAAGCCTTTTTGCGCTGTCCCGATATGATCAGAGTACCGTCGGAAGAAAAGCCCTCCGCTCTTGACTCCGCCGAGATCAGTTCCGCCGGAAGCAGCCTTCTGAGCTCTGCTTCTATTGTCTTTCCCCTGACGGGCTTTACGAGGTATCCGTCAAAGCCTTCCTTCTCATAGAGGGCTTTATTCTCTGTGCCGGCATTAGCCGTAAGAGCCACAAATGCTGCGCTTCGGCTCAGTCCCCCGGTCTGATTCCTTATCAGATGCATGCACTCGATACCGTCCATCTCAGGCATCAGATGATCCATGAATATGACATGATAGGCTTTCTCAAGGGTAAGCTCCAGAGCTTCCCTGCCGCTCGTTGCGGTATCAACCTGAACCTTTGTTTCTTTAAGGAGCTTGCTCGCTACCAGCAGGTTGGCAGAGGCATCATCCACTACAAGGACTCTGGCATCCGGTGCTTCGAAGCTTTGATGGTACTCCTGCTCTTCCAAAGCAGACCTTCTTTCCGTGGGATCTATACTGCCAATGGGAGTATCGTCCACTATGGCCTGAGGGATCTCTATGATGAAGGTCGAGCCTTTTGTATAAACGCTGTTGACCGTGATCTTGCCGCCCATCAGATCCACGAACTGCTTCACTATGGACAGGCCGAGTCCTGTACCCTCTATATTCCTGTTCTTTTCCTCATCCATCCTTTTGAAAGCGGAAAAGAGATCATCTATACTCTCCTTCCTGATGCCTATGCCGGAGTCACTTATGGAATATATCACGGTCACCTTACCGTCATGCTTTATGCCGCACTGCACGGAGAGCATCACGAAGCCGTCCGAGGTATATTTGATGGCATTATTAAGCACATTGATCAGGATCTGTCTTATGCGGACCTCGTCCCCGGAAAGCACGGAAGGGATATCCGGCGCCACATTGACTATGAATTCAAGCTTTTTATCCTTTGCCTGGACCGAAAGCATGGATACCACATCCATTATCACATCCTTGGGACTGTAAGGCGTCTCGGAGAGCACCATCTGTCCGGACTGGATCCTTGACATATCAAGGATATCATTCACGAGATGGAGCAGGATATTGCTGGCAGCCTGGATATTAAGAGCATCATCCCTTATCTCCTCCGACTGGCTTTCCCTTAAGATCATCTCATTAAGACCGATGATAGTATTGATAGGAGTTCGTATCTCATGGCTCATGCTTGAAAAGAAGCGGCTCTGGGCCTTGCTGAGCTTATCTATCTCATCCTTCTGGGATTTGGTGATCTCATTTTCCCTGCGGTACACATAGGTCTGAAAGCTCATCAGCATCGTAAGGATCACGCTGACTATGATGAAAGAGCCGAGCGAATCACTGAAAAATTCATAATCGTCATGGGGCATGATCAGCTCGTTATGCGTATAATCGATGTAATAGCACATGACCGCAACCGCCATCTCACAGATGAAGAAGAATATCCTGACATTCCCCCTGAGGATCATTCCAATATACAGGACTGAAAATACAAACCATATGGGTGAACCGCCGCGTATGCCGCCGCTGGTAAAATATATCAGAGGGAAGAAAATGAAGACCAGGATAAAAGCCACCACATTTGCAGTTTCCCTGATCTTGCGGTATTTATATGCAAAATAGACCATCGGAAGAAATATAAAGAAAGCTATGACAGTAGAGACCATGGACAGCATGCTCTCCCCGACTATAATATTTCCGACGAGAGCAAACAGCAGCCCTGTAAGCGCTATGGATGTAAGGAGAATGAAAAGCCTGTCCTGTACGTCCTCCCGCCAGTCATAAAGGTATTCGATTATCTTTTTGACGCCCTTGATCATTTACTGTCTTCCCCGTACAGCTCCTTTATTACCCCGCTGATCCTTCTGTACTCGGAAAGAAATTCCGGATACAGAGCCTTGATCGCGCCTTCATTCTCATCCGCCGAGGACTGCTCCAGCATGGCAGCGCTCCTTGAGAGCCGGTCTGCGCCTATGGTCTTTGATGAGCTCTTGACGGCATGAACTCTTATCTTGAAATTCTCCCAGTCAGCCGCAGCATAATAACCGTCCAGCTCACTGATCCTGCTCTCCCCGTCCATCGCATATTCCATCAGGACTTCCCTGTAGAGCTCCTTATCGTCCATGCAGTAATCAAGACCGCTCTCGACTGCAATCCCCGCTTCCCTCAATACGTCCATCGGATCCCTGCTCTGAGGCTTTTCGCCGGTCTTATTTTCTGTCGATCCCGCTTCCGCTGCATCGTCCCCCTCATAGGAGATCGCAGAAGCAGGGAATACATTTCTCAATACGCGCTCAAGCTCAGCAAGGACTATGGGCTTGCTTATGAATCCGTCAAAGCCTTCCGAAGCAAACATCTCTCGCGCCGTACTTACGGC
>JAEEGL016519284.1_pt1 | contig 14046 bp, 12 predicted proteins | sample 9134231 | NCBI WGS metagenome assembly JAEEGL01 (sample SAMN16246548, study PRJNA631951) | gut metagenome | biome: gut microbiome; feature: rumen; material: fiber-attached | host: Bos | place: Iran: Karaj | collected 2018-10
ACTTCTATCCCTGTATAGGTTCGCCAATAACTAAGTACATTCTCATTGCGGGAGTAGCCGATATACGCAATCAGTTCCTGTATGATCAAATGCTCAAAGGCATGACCATATTCCTTGGTGCCTCGTTCTAAATGTCCGCGATGAAGCAGGTGGTTTACTAATCCGACATCAAACAAATAGAACTTCGGAGCCTGTACAACACGGCGTTTCAATGTCTTGGCAAAAGCAGGGAGATAATACCCGACAAGCGTATCCTCAAGAATCGAGAAATACTCTTTTACCGTGTTTGCACTTACCCCGCAATCCGAGGCGATGTTGTTATAATTAACCATCTCGCCATCGGTCATGGCAGCGATAGAGAGAAAGCGGTTAAAAGAAGTTTGGTTTCTAACCAAGGCTTCCGCTTTTATCTCCTCATTGAGATAGACATCCAAATAGGCAGACATCAGCAAAGATGGATCCTCTGCATCGTAATGCGGTGGAAGCAAACCATGATTGATAGCTCGGTCTATATTAAAATTAGGAATCTCCGCGCTTACCAAAGGATACAAATAGTTCGGTATAGCTCTTCCGCCTAAGGTATTATAACCCTTCCGGCGCAGTTTGCGCGCACTTGAACCACATAGCACAAACCGGAGGTGTTTCTGGAAAATGAGGCGATGTACCTCATTGAGCAATTCCGGTACTTGTTGGATCTCGTCTATGATGACTTGCGTGCCTTCCGGTTCATTTTGCAACGCAGAATAAAGCAACCAAGGACGCTGCTCAAAACGGCTCTTGATCTCCATATCCAATAAGTCAAACTCCTTGGCATTTGGAAAGAGTGTTTTTAACAACGTGGATTTGCCTGTTTGGCGTGCTCCGAATAGGAATACACTGTGCTCTTTAGCCGCCTCTAATAATTGCTTTCGTTGATATAACATGGTCGTAAATAATGTTAATTGTGCTTTAAAATCCGCAGTAAGTCTGTATATTTTGATTGAAAATCCGCAGCACTACTGAGGATATTTAATTAAAATCCGCTGCAAAGGTAGTAATTTTATTTGGTATATGCAAGTTTTTCTCTAAAAAATGTCAATAAAAATGCAAAATTATTATACATTGAATGAAAACATATAGAAACATAGTAGTAATTTTATTCATGTACGCAGCTATTCCTCTTTCTGCCCAGCAGGTATCGAATATCCGTGCGCAGCAGGAAGGTCGGGAAATAGCGGTGTATTACGACTTAACGGAACGGGCGAATGTAACGCTCGGCGTCAAGGTGGATGGCAAACGCTTGAAGCCGAAGTTGTTGTCCGGCGATTTTGGCAAACATGTGGAAGCCGGTACAAAGAAACGTATCGCATGGCAAGTACTGGATGAGAAAGACGGAAAGTTTCAATCGAACAACGTCATTTTCTCTGTTCGTGGCCGTACGAACCCAAAAAGAAGGGTGTGACGCGGGCTGAATGTGTAGAGATGAACAAGATGGCAGAGGAGATAAGTGGGAATTAAGGACAAAGACGAATAATCCCAAAATAGCGGGAATTTTATCAAAATCAATAAATCTGCATCAAAAGTGCAGATTTTTTTGCATATGTCAGAAATTTGTTGTACCTTTGCAGCCGCAAAGGTTTTAATTAACCTTTCCCACTGCCACCGACAGCGTAAAAAACGGTCGTCATCTGCCCAAGACGTTTAATAGGGTGATAGCAATCCTTCGGGTTGCTTTTTTTGTTCGTCCAAAATGCTCTAAAATGATACCAAAAATGAGACTTTTCTTGCATATGTCATTTTTTTTGCGTAATTTTGCACACTCATTCACTTTGTGGGAGAGCAAAGCAGTAATTTTGCAACCGAAAATCGTAACGCACATGGAAACGAAGAAAAAACTAAAATCGTCAACTGCCTATCTTTTTAACTGCTATATCTGGCTGTTAAACACTATTTTACGCGGTCCTATTTCACGCGCGGCGATAGATGAAAAATGGGCACACTCGTCCGTTAACGAGTACAAACAAGATTATCTCCCAGAGAGTAATTTCCACCGTTGGAAAACTACTGTCGAGTTGCTCTTTGAAGTCAAAATCAAGTGCAATGGGAACAACGAGTACTACATTGAGGAGGCAACCGACCTGCGTAACGCGGATCTGCGCTTGCGCCTGCTGAATCTTATGTCTATGGATAGTCTGCTCAAGGACAGCAAAGAACTATCCGACCAAATTCTGTTTGAATCTGTTCCATCCGGTGAAAAGTTCCTTGCGCCAATTATTGAAGCTATGCGCGACAAATGCGTGCTGCAAATGACTTATCAAGGCTTCGGCAAACCGCACCCTTCCACCTTCCCAATCGAGCCATATTGCCTCAAGATGTTCAAGCAACGTTGGTATGTGCTGGCATACTCACCCGGCATAAAAAAAACATACTTATATTCTCTCGACCGCGTCCATGCCATCGAACCAACGACGCAGAAATATAAGTTGCCGAAAGGCTTCAATGCGGAAGCGTATTTCAAAGACGCTTATGGTACTGCTGATTTGAATTACGAGCCGGTTGAAGTTAAAATATCCATTTCAGCTAAGCAAGCACCTTATTTGCGTACCTTGCCTTTGCACGCTTCGCAAGAAGAAATCGAAACAAATGAAGAATATTCTATCTTCCGGTATTTTATTATTCCGAGCACCGACTTCAAGCAGGAATTATACAAATACGGTTCCGATGTTGAGGTGCTTGCTCCAGAGGATATGAGAAAAGAGTTTGCCAAAGATGCGGATAGAGTAAATAAAATGTATAACCATTAAATACTTTTCATTATGGAAGAGAAAGATTTCGTAACAGAGAATTGGATAAATGTAGATTATTATAAACCACTACTTAAACAATTTCTAAAAGCAAACAAACAACTATGCGTTGAGAGTGGATACCCTTGGGGATTATTTATTCCATATGTATTTCCCAAATACAAAAATGCTCCATTGAAGATTTTTTATGTAGGAAGAGATTCTTATTCTTGGAAGAATATGGAAATAATGCTTGAGAGTTTTGACAAAGATAACCTAGAAAGATATTTTTCGGAAAATGCATCAGCTGTATATCTGGATAAGTGTTTAGAATGGGGAAATGGTTCAGGAGCATTTTGGAGTTTTGTCAATAAATTACACTTATATATTAGAACTGGTCAGATCAAGGACTTGAATGATCTTACTGAAGAGGATAAAACAATTCTGCAAGAAGTAGGATATGGTAATGTTAATTGTATGGAATTAAATCAGACCCTATTATACAACGAAGGATGGTCAGTTGAAGATTTTGATTTAGATAAACTCTATTCATTACGTGTGCAATCCAAAATATTTGATAAGATTTCACATATAATAAAAGCTTATACTCCTGACGTGGTTGTAATTCTCAATTGGGATAACTATGCTGACTACTATTTAGATGAATTTAATTTTATATGGCAGAAGAATTTGTTCATAGATTCTAAGCAAGCTGTTTATCTATCAGAAGAAACGAAAACTAAAGTCATATGGAGTTCTCATCCAAATAGATTCAAATTTCTTGGAGAGAATCAAGAAAGTATGGTTCAACAATTAGGCGACTTGTTATTATCTTTAATTTCGTAATACAACTATGGCACTTTGGAGAATTTCAGTTAAGAGCAGTGGAACCGTTAACTGTATTCGCTTGGAGAAAGGGATGTTTGTAGAAATGATCACTCCTGCTTCTACTTCTAACCCTCTGACAACTAATCCGACAGAAAACAAACCTAAAATCAACAGTTTGTTTGTTAGCAAGTACGGCTTAGACTTATTGAAAGTCGGTTTGATCTCAACGAGCCATCTTCAGTCAGAAAAAATTTCGTAAAATTCATTCTCATCCACTTTGTGGGAGTTTGGTGTTGTAATTTTGCAGCGTGATTCCGTTTGGGTCACGCTGTATTATTATAATAATCAAATTAACTAGTTATGAGAAAAGTTATTCTATTTGGTCTGCTTCTCTTCATGGGAGTAGCAACCGCATTTGGACAAAAGTCCGCAGTTCAGGTCTTTGGTGTTCCGTTCGGGAGTACCTACGACGAGTTTTTAGCCGCTTTCAACGAAAAAGGCTTTACCGGTAAAACGTACATCTACGAAGGAAGTAATGATGTGGAGGTCAGTAGTATCTATGGCACTTTCATGACATACCCCTGCCACATTGAAATGCGCGCTACCAAACTGACCCACACCGTCTACAAAATCAAAATCTCTTTCTCTCTCCTTAAGCAGTACAAGGACATTCCCGGAATGGAACAATGCCGTGCTATCATTTCCCGCATTGAAGAGAAGTACGGCAAGACGACCTTGATTCAACGGACACACGGCAGACCTGTTGTGCAAGATTTGGAAGACAGTAGTGCGGCTATTTGGCATTTGGACGACAATATCGAATTGGAGATGTTCTATCGCGGTTGGGACGATTGCAAAATAACGTACGGCGGAACAGAAGCACTCGGTGGTTTGTACCAGAAAGAGGTGGACCAATTCAGCAAACAAAAGGCGCTTGAGATACAAAATCAACTATCAGGCAGCGATTTTTAATAAAAATTTCACCCTCTTTCACTTTGTAAACGAGTGAAGCAGTAATTTTGCAGCGTGAGTCTTATTTCGCGTAGTCGCTCAAACGATTATTTCGAATTCACGCTGCAATTTTTATATACTATGCTATCCTATCCGCAACAAATTGAACTGCTCAACTTGAAAGAGCGTATCGCCAACAATCCCGCATTGCGCCAACGACTAACGCAAATGCTTGGACAGAGTAAAGGTTGGCGCGAATTGAGTGAAGAACTTGGCTCCGACTATAGTGTCGTCCGTCACTTGAAAGACATGGCTTTGAGTGAGTTGTATTACTCCACGCGCGACTTCACGGCCCTGCGTGCCGAAGTATTCAACGAGGAAAAGGAAGATATGCTGCGCCATCCAAAACGTAAAGCGGTTATCATCCTCAACAGCCCCAATGCGGTCGTCGAACTGACCACTGTATCGCGCAAATCGTTGACGATTGCAACAGCTCGCAAGGCAACACCCGTCTCCATTGTCATGAACAACAAGAAACCCACCGAGACCCTCCAGATCTCGCATGACACCAACCTGCCCATCTATATCTTCGGCAACGTGGAAGAACTGATCTGTACCGGTCAACGCCTAACGGAATGTTACTTGGTTAATTGTCCGAACTTGTCGCGCTTGGATGTCAGCAATAACCAACTCGCCAAAATGCGTCTCTGCCAATCGATGCCCAAATTGCGCAACATCGATATTTACACCAACTGCCTACCCATCGAGGCTATCGGCAAGATGTTGCAATCGCTCTGCAATCTGTCCATTGAAAACCTCTTTGACACCGACCCGCAGATCCTCACCGACGCAAGTATCACCGGTGACCTTCGCTGGCAAGCCAAACAAATAGGATGGATTATCAAAAATGTATAATATATGACCCTACAAGAAATCAACGAGCAGCTCGAATTGCTGCGTCTTAAAGAATTATTCATGTCGGATATTAAGATCCGAAGTAAAATGGCAATTCTCCTTAGTGAAGAATGTGCCGCAGAAGTTCCGCCTTATCAGGAATTTTGCGAATTCGCACATTGCACGCCGGAGATTGCCACAATGTTCACACACATCTCGCTTTACGATGTTATTCTCACTCGGCAAGAAATTGCAGCTGAACGAAAACGATTAGAAAGGATGAAACATGATACACTACAATGACAAATTCCTTAGCAGACTTGAAAAGGAGATACGCTTTGCGTATAATGATAAGTATGATATCTTTGATGACTATACGCATTACGGCTGTTTACTGGAACTGCGCAAGAACATGCTTAACGATCAAGCACTTACGCGCAAGAATCAGGAAGAACTTCTGCCGCATATCATAGCCTTTAACGACGCACTTCATGACGCGCTTAAACACATGTATGATCGTGCGCATGAACTCTATCGCCAGATGTCCTCCATCCAGCCAAACATAGAACTGGAAGCCAAATGTTTCTTGTCGAATCAGTATCCTTCTATACACCCGTTTCAGAAGAATAATAGGCAAGAATTATGGGAAGCATTAAGTGATACCGGTTGGAATCGGCTCTATGAGAGCGGTGTTACACAAAGTTTGGATATCCATCGCGACATGGACATGTCGTTCGATGAGTTTATCGGCATGAAAAGTGGTCTGCCCAATTGGAATGAACGCTTGGATCAGGTACTCACAAAGGACCTACATCTAATCAACGCCTTCCACAATCTCTTTGACCACACCAACTTCGCCCTCACAGATATAATCTTTGTCCGCGAATTTGTTGAAGAAATAACTATAAAAATCGAGGAAACTCATTCTTTTGAACTATGCTGAAAAGAAAAACCAAAATAAAAGGACATGCTACTGGTATTGAGCAAATTGACCAAAGTTGGAGCGGCTTGAAAGACGGAGACTTATATTGTTTTTGCTGTACGTCTCACGTGGACAAGCATAATCTCTTGGCAAAGGTTATTGTCGGTCTGGCAAGCCGAGAAATGAGTGTGGTCATTTTCACGCTCGATTGCTCTCATCGTGATATGTATAAACGGTTAATCGAAGTGATCCAGAATTTTGACACTTCGCTTTCCGGAATAGACCCTTCGCAACGTGTTTTTGAGGCGACAAACAAGTTTGGTTCATATGCCATTTGGATAGAAGACACGTCTACCTTGAGTTATGATACATGAGCGACAGGCTTCAGACTCTTTGTTATTTAAACAAGAATGCTGTGGAGTGCATAATCATTGATAACGTCCTAAGAATGGAAACGGATTTTCATTCCCCATCAAAAGAAATGACGTTGGAAGCTAATTTGTATTTACTGAAGATGATTGCTAAGGAGTATAATATTCCTATCATTGCTTCAATAAGTTATGATAAGCTTTATCTGGATAGAATCTTGGAGTCCAATCATATTGACAAAACAATGATTGTTAAAACAACAGACGACAATATTGATGATGCTCTAAACTCCCTCTATTCCACAATAACCATTCCCCATAGCGATTTTGCAAACAATCTCTTTGAGTCTGTCTTATCAGTTGTTGTAGCGTGAACTGCTTTTCGATATCCAACCTGTGCAAAAATTGCACAAGTTCGAATAACAATAAAACCGGTTGCAAAATGCAACCGGTTATTTGAACATGTAAGAAATCCTTAATAGTTGATTAGAAGAGTGTTGCGTTTGCAAAATCATTTGGCTCATACTCAATGACGATGCCATCTTTTTTCTTGTCATAGAAGATAATAGGTACATCTATAACCTCTGCCGTATTCTTTAATTTATACGTGATCGCCTTAATCTGGGATTATTTTTCTGAAATGGCGGAACTTGGAGTAATCTCCGAAGATGGCGCTAAACTTCTGCCGCATATAATACACACACATACGTACGTGTGTAGTTATACAAAACATCTGTTCCTACGTTCGTCTGTTCCTCACCCCGTCACCCTCGAGGCATCATCGGTCCAATATCGATCCATCTTCGGAAGCAAATTAAAATTCTGGCAGCACAAAATTCGGTCACTAAAACGGGGTTTTAAGGTGGTTTTTGCCTACTTTTGTGCTGTTTTTTGGGGATGGGCGGAGACGTACAGACTACCTAAAAGTACCTGAAAAGTACCTTAAAACCAGCACAAAACCCCGTTTTACTCCGAAAATTTGATGTCGACGACCAGACGACCAGATGACCAGTTCATTCTATAAACCTCACACACGCGTACGTGTGTGTATTTAGAAAAACAACTGGTCTACTGGTCATCTGGTCACTATCGCTATGGGGTAGAAAAAGCCATATCAACCCCGAGCCATCATCGGTCCACTATCGGTCCATCTTCGGAGGCAAATTTAAAAAATACATTAAAACCTCTCGCGGAATTCGGAGGGGGTGCAGCCTTTCGATTCGCGGAAGAGGCGGTTGAAATGGCTGAGCGTATTGAAGCCGCAGGAGAAACCGATCTCCGCCACGGACAGTTTGGTATTGAGCAACATACGTGCGGCGATGCCCAGACGGTAGTCGATGATGTAGCGGTTGGGCGTGCGGCCGGTTCTGTTCTTGAAGAACCGCGAAAACGAGTCCGGATTCATGCAAGTCATATCTGCCAGTTCCTGTAACGAAATGTCGCGCATGTAGTGCGAAGTGATATATTCTTTTGCTTTGCGTACGCGTTCGTCTTCGTTTTCCTCCTTGGCGTCTATGAACGATGAGGAGGACAGTTCGCGTGCGTCCTCCACGAGCGAAAGGCGGTAGAGCAGGTTGAAGAGTCGCATTACGGACGCAAAACTCTCATTGCCGTGCGCCAGATTGACGTTGTCCTCGCGTAGAATCCGGATGACCGATTCCGGAAAAGCCAGACCCCGTTGGGCACGCTCAATCATGCGGTGGATGGAAACGAAAGCGCGTTTGTTCATCAGCGGACTGTAGAACAGATCCGGATCAATATGAATCGTGATCTCGTAGATGTCCTGCCGGGGGCATGTTCCCTGCTCCCATACATGCACCAACTTGCTGCCTGTCATCAGCACCAAATCCAAATATCCGATGGTTTCGTGGCTGTCTCCTATCGTCCGGGTCGCACCGGCGGCATTCTCCACAAAATTGAGTTCATACACCTCATGGCTGTGTGCCGGGTACTCAAAATAGGTCTTGTGACGCTCGCCGACATAGAAAATGTCCAAGGGCTCCAAACGAGTGATTTCGGTAAACGATTCGCGCATATATTCAAAAAGTTGTTCAAATTTGCTGCAAAGATACTACAAAATTCCCATATTTGCAAACTTTATTTTACATTTTTTCAAAAAACGCTTATTTTCGGTCGGAAAAGTATTAGTCCACGTCAAAAAAAAGCAGTACCTTTGTCGTCGATTTCAGAGATCAATGACTTCGTTGGTTCATGTCGGGATAATAATTGAAAAAATCTTTTAATATGAGCACAAAAGAATTCGGGCATTTTGATGATGCGAATCGTGAGTACGTGATTACAGATCCCAAGACTCCGTTTCCGTGGATTAACTATCTGGGAAACGAGGACTTTTTCGGACTGATCAGTAACACGGCAGGTGGTTACAATTTCTATAAGGATGCGAAGTTCCGTCGTATTACCCGGTATCGTTATAACAGCGTACCGATGGACAACGGCGGACGTTATTTTTACATAGTAGATGAGGGGTTACGGGTTACCGGTTACGGGTTACGGGATTGTATCTGGAATCCGGGATGGAAGCCGTGCAAGACTGCCTTGGACAGCTATGAGTGCCGTCACGGACTCAACTATACGCGCATCACGGGCGAAAAGAATAGTGTACGCGCGAGCGTGCTGTATTTTGTGCCGCTGGGCGTGAAAGCGGAGATCCAGCGGGTGACACTCACCAACCTTGGTAGCGAGACGAAGAAACTGAAACTGTTCTCTTACGCCGAGTGGTGCCTTTGGAATGCTGCCACGGACGGCGAGAACTTCCAGCGCAACTTATCGACCGGAGAAGTGGAGGTTGAAAGGGTTACGGGTGACGGGTTACCGGTTACGGGATGGACGGCATTGTACCACAAGACGGAGTACAAGGAGCGTCGTAACCACTATGCGTACTACAGCGTCAACTGCCCCGTGGACGGATACGATACCGACCGCGAATCGTTTGTCGGTCTCTATAACGAGCTGTCCGAGCCGCAAGCCGTGCTCGACGGAAAGGCAACTGACAGCCTCGCGCACGGATGGAGTCCGATCGCCAGCCACTTTATCGAAGTGGAACTGAAAGCCGGTGAGAGCCGCGACTTCATTTTCGTATTAGGTTACGAAGAAAATCCAGAGAACGAGAAATTTGCCAATAGCCAAGAGCCAATAGCCAACAGCCAATTGCTGACCTCCCTCGGCGAGCTCGATCATCATATTATAAATAAGGTACGCGCGCATGAGGTGATCAAGCGTTTCGCGACGGTTGAGGCGGTAGAGGCGGCGTTTGCCGAACTGAAAGCCTTGTGGGATGATCTGCTCAGCAAGTACCATGTGGAGAGTAGCGACGAGCGTCTGAACCGCACGGTCAACATCTGGAGCCAGTACCAGTGTATGATCACCTTCTGTATGAGCCGTTCGGCTTCGTTCTTCGAGAGCGGAGTAGGGCGTGGTATGGGTTTCCGCGATTCAAACCAGGATCTTGTGGGCTTTGTGCACCAGATCCCGTCCCGTGCCCGTCAGCGTATCATCGACATCGCTTCCACACAGTTCCCCGACGGCGGATGTTACCATCAGTACCAGCCGCTCACCAAGCGCGGTAACAACGACATCGGCGGCGGTTTCAATGACGACCCGATGTGGCTCATCTTCGGTACGACGGCGTACATCCGCGAGACCGGCGATTTCTCCATCCTGGACGAGATGGTGCCTTGGGACAACGAGCCCGGCACGGAAGTGAGCCTCATGGAGCATTTGCGTATCTCGTTCGACCATGTGGTCAATAATGTCGGTCCTCACGGCCTGCCGCTCATCGGTCGTGCCGACTGGAACGACTGTCTCAACCTCAACTGTTTCTCCAACGACCCGAACGAGTCCTTCCAGACCACGGGCAACAAGACCGAAGGTAGTAAGGCGGAGAGCCTGATGATTGCAGGTCTGTTCGTTTATTGCGGACGCCAGTACGTGGAGTTGTGCAAGGCGCGCAAGGCGGATCAGGAGGCAGCGCGTGCCCAGGCGCATATAGACGCCATGTGCAAGGCGGTGGAGCAGTTCGGCTGGGACGGCGAATGGTACCTGCGTGCGTATGACTACTACGGCAACAAGGTCGGTTCGCATGAGAACGAAGAAGGCAAAATCTTCATTGAGAGCCAGGGTTGGTGCGGTATGGCGCGTATCGGAGCCGAAAAAGGCATGCCGGAGAAAGCACTGGACAGCGCCGCCAGGCTGTTGGACAGCGAGCACGGAATGGTACTCAACTGGCCGGCATACACGACCTACCATATCGAGTTGGGCGAGCAATCGACTTATCCGGCAGGCTACAAGGAGAACGGTGGTATCTTCTGCCATAACAACCCCTGGGTCATCATCGCCCAGACGGAAGCCGGTCGAGGCAACGATGCGTGGAACCTGTACCGCAAGATCAGTCCCGCATGGATCAAGGATCAGGAGTTGCACCGTGTGGAGCCGTACGTGTATTGCCAGATGGTAGCCGGCAAGCAAGCCGCCAAGCCCGGAGAGGGCAAGAACAGCTGGTTGACCGGTACAGCGGCATGGAACTGGCTCACCGTATCGCAGCACATACTCGGTATCCGTCCGACCTACGCCGGTCTGATGGTTAATCCCTGTATCCCTGCCGATCTCAAGCAGTACACCGTCATCCGCAAATGGCGTGATGCGGAGTATGTCATCACGGTCAAGAACCCGAACGGCAAGCAGCGTCCGGATCAGCCGACCGTACTGCCGTACGAGCCGGGCAAGCACGAAATAGAAATAATACTTTAAATTCCTAATAGTATGAAAAAACTTTCAGTTTTACTTATCTCACTTTTGCTGGGCTTTACGGCATGTGAGGCACAGCAAGCGCAGAACTCTTCGGCAAAGCCGATGGACAACGAGGCGATCCAGTTCGCCATGAAAATGGGTATCGGCTGGAACCTGGGCAACCAGATGGATGCGCATTACAACGGCTGCTCGTATGAGGAAGGCTGGGGTAACAAGGCGGCTACGCAGCAGACTTTCAACGGCGTAGCGAAAGCGGGTTTCAAATCAATCCGTATCCCCGTGACATGGATGGGTCATATCGGCAATGCGCCGACCTACACCATCGAGAAAGGATGGCTGGACCGTGTAGCCGAGTTGGTCGATATGGCGCATAAGGCAGGCCTCATCGTCATCATCAATATCCACCACGACGGTTATGGCGCGCAGGACACCCCGAGCAAGGGCGCTCACTGGCTCGATCTGCCCGGCGCGGTGAAGGATGACGATCTGAACCAGCGTATCAAACAGGAGCTGACCATGGTGTGGCTGCAGATCGGCAAACGATTTGAGAACTACGGCGAGTGGCTCATTTTTGAGACCCTCAACGAGATCCAGGACGGCGGCTGGGGTAATGGCAACAACCGTACGGACGGCGGTGCCCAGTACCGCGTGCTCAACGAATGGAACCAGGTATGCATCGATGCGATCCGTGCGGCAGGCGGTATGAACGCCACCCGTTATATCGGCGTGCCGGGTTATGTATGCAATCCTGACCTGACGGTGGAGAACCTCGTGGTGCCTGCTGATGAGACGCCGAACCGTATCATGGTGGCCGTACACAGCTACGATCCCTGGGATTTTGCGGGTTCAGCGGCTAAACAGGAATGGGGCCACACCGGCGTGGATGTCGTAGAGGGTTCCGGCGAAGAAGCGTATGTAGGTATGCTCAACCGCTTGTTCAACATGTATATCCGTCGCGGTATTCCGGTTTATTTCGGTGAGTTTGGTGCCGTACGCCGTGCGTCAGCGGCTGACGAACCTTTCCGTCTCTATTATTTCCGCTATATCTGCAAGGCGATGCGCGAGCGCCGTATTCCTGCGCTCTATTGGGATAACGGCAACGGCAAGCCCGGCAACGACGGTTTCGGCGTGATCAACCATGCGACGGGCAAGTATATCGGTACCGGCGAGCAGGCAGTACGCGCCATGGTGGACAGTTGGGAGAACAACGACCCGAACTACACGCTCAAGGCCGTTTATGAGACCGCTCCCGAGTCGTCCCGCAAATAAGACAAACAACAACGATCAATAACACAATCTTTTTTATTAACTAAAATCTAAGTGTCATGAAAATCTTTTTCAGAAAGATGCTGTGCCTGACGGCGTTCCTGTTGGGAACCGCCGGAATGGCATTTTCGCAAAACACAGTGACGGGTGTGGTTGAAGACGCGGCAGGTCCGCTGATCGGCGCCAGTGTGCTCGTCAAGGGTACCTCTGTAGGTACCATCACGGATTTTGACGGTAATTTCTCCATCGAGGCGAACATCGGCGACGAGCTGGAGTTCTCCTACATGGGTTATGTCTCGCAGACCGTCAAAGTGACCGACGCGCCCATCCGCGTCACCATGGCGGAGAACACCGAGGTGCTGTCCGAAGTGGTGGTAACGGCAATGGGTATCAAGCGCGACCGCAAGGCGCTCGGTTATGAAGTAGGCGAGGTGAAAGGTGAAGAACTGGTAAAGGCGAAGGAGGTCAATGTAGCCAACTCGCTTGCCGGTCGTGTAGCCGGTCTGGTTGTTCAGGGAACAGCCGGCGGTGCATCCGGATCGACGCGTGTCATGCTGCGTGGTGCTACCGAAATGACCGGTAACAACCAGCCGCTCTACGTCATTGACGGTGTGCCGATGGATAACACCAATTTCGGTTCGGCAGGAACGGAAGGCGGTTATGATCTCGGTGACGGTATCTCCGCCATCAACCCCGATGACATCGAGTCGATGTCTGTCCTCAAAGGTCCGGCGGCAGCTGCTCTTTACGGTAGCCGCGCCAGCCACGGTGTCATTCTTATCACGACCAAGAAAGCCAATACGGGCGATGCCAAATGGTCGGTAGAGTACAACGGTACCCTGACTTTCGATTCCCAGCTCAGCAAATGGGACAACGTACAACAGGAGTACGGTATGGGTTCGGATGGTATGTACAATATCGACGCGGTCAGCAACACCAACAAGTCCTGGGGTCCGAAGGCGGACGAAGGACTCATGCTGCGTTATTTTGACGGCGAGGAGCGTCCGTTCAAGATCATCCCGAACAATACCGCGAATTTCTTCGAACTCGGTCTGACGGCGAACAATACGGCGGTCATCTCGATGAATACCGGCAAGACGGGTATCCGTTTCGCTTATTCGGACATGCGTAATAAGGACCTTCTCCCGAACTCGAAGATGAGCCGTAACACCTTGACCTTGCGTGCTAATACGTCGCTCGGTCCGGTGGATCTGGATTTTAATGTCAATTTCACGCATGAGGATGTGAAGAACCGTCCTGCCCTCGGCGACGACAAGTCCAACGTCGG
>JAEEGL016724074.1_pt1 | contig 14046 bp, 5 predicted proteins | sample 9134231 | NCBI WGS metagenome assembly JAEEGL01 (sample SAMN16246548, study PRJNA631951) | gut metagenome | biome: gut microbiome; feature: rumen; material: fiber-attached | host: Bos | place: Iran: Karaj | collected 2018-10
CACCCCTCAAGAAGAACTAATGCTGTTTTGCATTGTTCAAGAAGGCGAATAAGACGGGTATCCAATACCGTTTTTGACAACCAAAAGGCCTCGGTTTTTGCACAAAATCCGAGGTTCTTTTTTGTGTGTATTATGTGGTCGAAGGCAAAGGAATTTTTACGTGCGCTCATTTCGGTGACGGAGGACACCGCGCCGCTAAGGTATCGGTACGGGGCGCGTATTTTCGTAATTGTGGTGCTGATGGCGTATTTTGTATTGTGTAATGCGCCCAACAACAATCCATCCGGGCACCGCACTATCTGCATATTTCATAATGTAACGGGCTATCCTTGCCCCGGCTGCGGCACGGTGAGGGGATTGAAATATTTTTTTCATCTCGATTTTTACAATGCGCTGATGATGAATCCATTGGCTGTTATCATTGGCGTTTATATGGTTGTGTGCCTTGTGTGGACTTCTATTGATTTGGCAAGGGGCAGCGACAGTTTTGACCGCAAGACAAAATTCAAGCCCAATTGGATTTTCATTGTTGTCGCCATAGTATTGATGGCTGCCAATTGGTGGTGGAATATCCAAAAGGGCGTGTGAATTGTCATTTGGAGATTGCAATTTATGGTTGAAATTGTCATTTGAAGATTGCAATTTTTGGTTAAATTTGTAATCTCGTGTTTGCAATTTTTAACCATAATTGTAAGGTGGATATTGCAATTTTAAGTATCTTTGCATTGTCAAAACTAATACAAAAGGAGGTTATTATGATTGATTTTGAGATAGTTAAACCGTTGATGAACTTGTATAACAGAAGTCTTAATGCGACTAACGGCAAGTTTAAGCGTTATATGTACAACAAAATTAATTGGGATGTGCGTTTGATTGGCATCAAAGGTGCGAGGGGCATTGGCAAAACCACGCTGATGTTGCAGTATATCAAAGATAACTTCAAAAACACCAACAAGGCGTTTTATGCTTCGTTGGACAATCTGTGGTTCAATCAATATCCGCTTGAAGAATTAGTGGAATACCTTTATAATCAAGGTGTTGAGGCTATTTTCTTGGACGAGGTGCACAAACTTAAAAATTGGCAGCAGTACATAAAGAATTTTTATGACGGCTACCCTGACCTTAAAATTGTCTATACAGGCTCGGCTATGTTGCAGATAGACAATTCCAAAGGCGATTTGTCGAGGAGGCAGTCGTTGTATGATTTCAATGGATTGTCGTTCAGGGAGTATTTGGAGTTTGAACACAAGTTGGTGCTGCCTGTATTGACTCTGTCGCAAATCCTTGAAAATCATGTACAAATTGCATCGGAGATTGCGTCACAAATCAGAATCCTGAAAGTTTTTGATGATTATCTTCGTCGCGGCTATTATCCTTTTTACAAGGATGCGGGGGCAGATTATTATATGCGGCTCAGCGACATGGTGAAAACCGTGATTGACGTTGACATACCTGCCGTGGAAGGCATTGAGTTTGCAACGTTGGAGAAGTTGAAACGGCTTCTGATGGTGATTTCGGGTACGTGTCCTTTTGAGCCTAACATTTCGAGGCTGTCGGAGCAGTTGCAAAACTCACGCGAGCACACTCTCAAAATGTTGAACTACCTCAACAACGCCGGACTTGTGAAGTGCCTCTACACGCCTGCCAAAAACTACAAGAAGTTGTCAGGCCCGGAAAAAGTATTTGTGAATGATTCAAACCTGATGTACGCCCTGTCTCAGAATATCGAGCAAGGCACGGTGAGGGAGACGTTCTTCGCAAATCAGGCGAGTGTGGAACATTCTGTCGTAATACCTAAGGAAGGTGATTTCCTTGTTGACGACAAATATCTATTTGAAGTTGGCGGCAGGAGCAAGACTTTCAGACAGATAGCCAACATTCCCGACAGTTTCCTCGCCGTTGCAGACATGGAAGTTGGTTTTGGGAACAAGATTCCACTGTGGATGTTCGGGATGATGTATTAGCTTGCCCTTTCACCGCCTCTGCACCTTGACGCTCTGCCCGTCCAGCCTGATTATGTAAATCCCAGGACGCAATGCGGCGAGCGAGATTTCTATGGGTTCGCCCTTGGATATGTTGCTGATTGTTTGCGACATCACTTTGCGTCCCGAGATGTCAATGACTATGATTTCTGAATGGTCGATGTTGCGGGGCGCGGTGATGTATATTGCGCCTGTGGTCGGGTTGGGGTAGGCGTGGAGCGGGGCTTTGGTGGCGGACAGTTCGCTTGTGGCGGTCGGCGTGTCGTCGAGGTCTATTACAACGCTGTTGCCGAGGTCTGACGTGCCGCCGTCTTCGTATTTGTTCAATATATAATAGGTGTATGTATTGCCGCGCTCGATGTGGTGGGTGAACTCCCTTGTGGCTGTGTCGGCTATCGACTTGATGAGTTCGCCGTTGCAATACACCTCGTAGCCTGAGATTGCCGGGGTGGGGGAGGTGTCGCTCTTGCCGCCGGCTATAGAGATGTCGTCGATGAATACCGCCGTGGATGCGCCTTCGGGGGTGATGTGGCTGATGTTGACGTATATAGACGTGCCGGCAAAATCGTCGAGCGGAATCTTGTATTCGTTCCAGAGGTCGTCTATTTCAAGCGTTGTGATAGCCATGTAACGTGTTGGCTTGGTGTTTTGGCTGATTTGGATGGTTGAGACGCCGCCTTCCGACATTGCCCAGAATCTCAGCGTGTCGCCGGTATTGATTGTGTATTTTCGCAGTGTGAGGTAGTCGTTGGTGGATTGGTCGGTCAGTGAGGTGGTGGAGCTCGTGATGCAGGAGTTGCCGCTGTGGGCGTTTCGGGTGGTGACGGACCATGCGCTGCGGTCGCCGTCGAGATCCACGCTGGCGACGAATGTGTCGTCTATGCGGTCGTCGGTGAGTGTTTCAAAACTTTCGGCGAATGTATATGAGGTTGATTGCATCGTGCTCCACGAGAGTTGGACGATGGTGCTGTCGCTGTTGGGCAGTGCGCTCACGATGGCTGGCAGGTATTGCGAGCCGATGTTGAGAGGGTTGTAGTGCATGATTTCCTTGACGTGAGTGCCCGCCGCAAGGTGCGCTTTGAGCTGGTTTTCGGCGGCGGGGTATGTGTTCCAGGCTTTTGAGACCATTTGGAAAAAGTCGTTGGCGGGGTCGTCGCAGTCTGCGTATCCGCCGCTGAGGATTCCTATCACCTGTTTTTTGACGTTGAGGAGCGGCGCTCCCGACGAGCCGCCTTCCGTGGTGCCGGCGTCCCATTTGGCAATGTGCCAGTGCACGAAGTTTTTGTAGTGGACGTCTGGGTCTGCTTCCGGGTAGGTGTCTTGGTATGGCGACTGGCGGGAGATTGTAATTTTTTTGACGTTGCCCTGCGGATGGTGAATCGTGGCTACGCTCGACATGTCGTCGGTCTCGGAGATTGAAAGCCCGGCGTAATATGGCTGGTATTCGTCGGGGATTGGTTGGTTGAGTTTCAGGAGCGTGAAGTCCATTGTGGGGTATTCTGTTGACGACGTCCTGCCCTGACTGTCGGTGTAAGTCTCCTGCGTGGCTGTGGCGGCTATCGTTGCCCCCGTCATCGACAATAATTTGCCGGTGTATGATGATGAGTTGCATGAAGACGACTCGTAGTTGAAATAAATCACGGTGTTGCTGGCGGCGTTGTCGTTGCAGACGCAGTGGGCGGCGGTGAGTATGTATGGAGTCTCGTCGCAGCGTACGTTGTTGACTATTGTGCCGGAGCACATGGACGTTTTGCCAAAATTGTCGGATGAAAGCAGCACCACGGCGTGCTTGATGTCCTGAAACATTGCGCCTTCGTTGCAGTTGATGTTTATTTCTGAACTGCACGGCGAACCTGTCGCAAGCGACGGTTTGCTCGCTTTGCCAAACATGTTGGCGTAGTCGTAGCAGATGCTCGTTATCTTGAAGTCGTTTTGCACAACGCCTTGTGGCACATAGAGTTCGATGTTGATGGTGTCGCCTTGTATCTGTCGCGTGAGTGGCACGGCGTCCTGGTTGCCGTGGGTGAGTGCGCCGAGTATGTCGTCCTTGTCGTTGTTGTAAAGATAAAGCTCGCTGCCGTCGGCTATCGTGAGTCCGTCGGTCCTGATGCCGATTGAGTATGCGCCTTCGGACGATAGTTGTAGCGTGTAGATTGTGCCTCCGTCTATTTCGGTGGCGGCGGCTTCTTTCAAGAACTGGATGTCGCATGGCAGCAGCTTGCCGAAATATACTCGTCCTTTGGTGTGTCTGGTGGCAGTTTTCAGCGACGGCGGCGGGGCGATGCTTACTGCGCCGGATGCAGTTGCGACGGCGGTGCGGCTGCTCATCGGCGGCCTCGAAAACTCTATCTGCGCGGCTGTGGCAAGGGTGGTCAATGCAAATATAAGTGTAGCTAAAATGCTTTTCATTTTGGTTTTGTGTGGATGACGTGGCAAAGATAAGCATAAACAACGATTTTGTTTGCAATTATTTGCAAAAAAAATATAAATGGATTTCAGATTTTGGCGGCTGTTTGTTAATTTTGTAGCGGATTATTTATGAGTCATATCAAATGAAAAAGAAAATTATTGCAATAATAATGGCGTTGGTGTGCGGAGCAGGCACGCTCTACGCGCAGAAGGTGGTCAAGAATGAGACTTTTGTCGCTCTCAATGGCGTCAAGATGTACCTCCACAAGATACGCCCGGGCGAGACCATAGAGGCTATCGCCGAGGCGTACAGCACTACTGTTCAGGCTATCAGCATGAACAACCAGCAATACAATGGCAAATTTCCCGAGGGCGTGATGCTGAGGATTCCCGTGGACGCCGACAATCGTACCGGCAGCAGCGGGCAGGAGTTCGCATACCACGAGGTGGAGAAGAAACAGTCGCTCTACGGCATAGCCCGCAAGTACGGCGTCACGGAGGATGCCATTATCGAATACAACCCCAAGGCAAAAAACGGCATCAAGGCGGGCGAGGTGCTCAAGATTCCCATCGGCAGTGTGGAGTCGCCCGATAGGCACAACAACGATTTCACCTACCACACGGTGAAGACAAACGAAACCGTCAATTCCATCTGTTCGCTTTACAAGGTGGACGTAAACGACTTTTTCAAGTACAATTCCAAGGCGAAGACTGAGTTTAAGGTAGGCGACGTGGTGGTATTGCCCAAGAGCGAATCCTTCTTCAACGGCGGACAGCATGGCGACGAGGTGCAGGATGAGTCGCCGGACTATGCCGACATGATAAGGATTGAAGCCGGCAAAAACCCCGACTACACTTCCTGCGAGACCTACCATTACTCCAAGTCGAAGACCATCCGCGTGGCTCTCATGCTTCCGCTAAACCTCGCCAAAAATGAGACCATGATAACTACCTACGTCTCCGACCCAAACAAAAACTCGCTCGCCGCCAAGAACACCGAGCAGATTTTTGAGTTTTACGAGGGCGCGTTGACGGCCATGAGGGAATACCAGCTCAAGGGGTTCAATGTGCAGCTCGACGTGTACGACACCGAGCGCAGCGGCAATGCCGCCAAGATGGATGAAATCTGCTCCGATCCCGAATTGAAGGAAGCCGACCTTATCATCGGCCCCCTGTACACCGAGAATGTGCCGAGGGTCGCCAAGTTCGCCAAAGACAACCAGATAGCCATGGTGTCGCCATTCGCCATCAGAAACGAACTTTTGAAGGACAATCCGTATCTGTTCCAGGTTACGCCGTGTGCGCCAACGTCGATTGAGGAGACCACCAACTTCTTCGCCGGAATGTCGGACTGCAACCTCATCCTCTTGCACGGCAGCGAGTCCGCGCTCAAGCCAGCCGAGATTACCACGCTCAGGAATTACAGGGAAGTCATCAAGTCGCTCCCCGACGTCCCGCTCAAGGAGGTGGACTTCGACAATGGCGGCAACGACGTGCTCAAATCCGCGCTCAACATCGCCGAAAACAATGTAATCGTAGTTACAAGCACCGACAACGAGGTGTTTATCTCAAAGATAATCAACTATCTGACCAACCTCACCAAAAACGAGATGTACAAGATTGTGCTGCTTGGCTCGCAGAGTTGGGAGAGGGTCAACAATATCGACGTGGAATTTTTGCAGGGCATGAATTTCTGCTACCGCTCCGCCAATTTCATCAACTACGACGATTCCAAGGTGCGCGATTTCGTGCAGGACTTCCGTGGTAGGTTCCATGCCGAGCCGGCGATATATGGTTTTGCGGGCTACGACATCACCAACTATTTCATGGACCAATTGGCGAGCAAGGGCAAATACTTCCATTTCTGCCCGCCGTCAAGCGCCGGGAAGGGGCTGGTCTATAAGTTTGACTTTCGGAAGGATTCGCCTATGGGCGGCTATGAAAACCATACCAACTTCGTGCTGCGGTACAGCGACCGTTTTATGCTCGAAGAAGTGGAATAACCCTAAAATTTAAACATCATGAGTACCAAAACCTTATTATTCAGTATGATGACGGTGGCGGTGTTTGCCTTGTGGGCGGTGCCGGCGGCGTCGCAGGTGGACACTCTGCCCATCAACGACCGTGAAATCCTCGGCAAGGACGACATCAATTTCGAGGCGACGGATGGCGAAAAACTTGTCATCGCCGTCAGCCGAAGCACCAAGGCTGTGGACGAGCTGCCGGTGACGCTCTACATCATTTCGCACGACGACATCATTCAGAATGGTTGGGTTACTTTATGCGACGTGCTAAAGACCGTGCCGGGCATCCGTGTCTCGCAGCCTCATTCGGGCGAGTTTGGCGAGGCGTTCATACAGCGCGGCATGATGGGCAACACTTACACCAAGATACTCCTCAACGGCGTGGACATCAAGCCGGCTGTGCTTACGGGCATGGTGCTTGGCGCCAACATTCCTGTCCGTCAGGCGGAGCGCATCGAAATCATCTACGGACCCGCCTCGGCGAGCTATGGCAACGACGCATGCGGCGGCGTCATAAACATTGTCACCAAGGAAGGCACCGACAAGCCTTTTGCCATTGCCGACATAATGGCGGGCACGGGCGAATACCATTACGTCAATTTCATGGCGGGCGGCAAATTCGGACGTGGCAAGCATGTGGCGCAGTTTACGATATACGGCAGCAATCTCCGTTACAAAAACATGAACATCACCGACTACGACGATGACGACATCTTCAACCGATGGAACTTTTACGAGCAGCGCGGCGACCGTTTCGTCTACAAGGATGCCGACGGCGAACACAACATCGCCCCAAAGGAGATTACGCAGGAGATGTTGAGCAGTCCCAGGATACTTCCGCAATTCTCACAGTTTAAGGAGATCATGGGCTACAGCGCGGGGTGGGTCGGCGACCTTTCGTACCCGGAGTTTTGCAAAATCGGACAGGAAGCCGCGCAGGCAGGCATCGAGGTCAAGTACAGGGGGCTGAAGCTTATTTACAATTACCTTTATAGGAAGGATTTTTCCAACCTCGGGCATACGCCGATGCTCTTTGGCTATTCCGATCCGGGCAACATGATGGGCGAGCGCATCATCCGTGCCGCTTTCGTCGGCGACTGGAAGTTTGGCAGGCTCACCACCAACACGGTGTTGAAATACGTCTTTTACCGAATGGACCAAAATTCGCAGCGTGAAGTCTGCTACTCCAACCTCCGCCAGTATATGTACGGCGCGGGCGACGACCTCGGATTCGAGGAAAACCTCACCTTCGAGGCCAACGACCATCTGACCCTTTCGGCGGGCTTGTCGTACCAGTATTCGGGTCTGCTGCCCACCACCAACGAATCGCCCTACAAGTTTGACTTCCATTCGTACAAGTCGTTTGCCACCTCGGTGGATTACACCGACCCGTTGTACGGCGACTTCGGCATTTACCCGCACACATATTCCACGGCTGGCACATACGGACAGGTCGTTTGGGACTGGAAGAGGTTTTCCATAACGGGCGGCGTCCGTTACGACTACAACACCAAGTGGGGCTCGTCGGTGAATCCGCGAATCGCCGGCCTTGTAAAAATCACCGACCGCCTTACATTCCGCGTCTCCCGTGGATATGCCTTCAAAGCACCTTCGGCGCAGCAGCTCAACGGTGTCACCGCCGTCAATTCGAGCATCACCTATAATAATATTATGAAGTTCTTGGGCTATCCACAGGTGGAGGACACTGTGATGATATCATACCAGCAGATGCCCGTCCGCACCCTCAAACCCGAAAAAATCGCCTCCACGGAGTTCGGTCTTCGTTATTATTTCAACAGCAAGAACAACGAATATATAGAACTCGTGGCATACACCAACCGCATCGACGACCCGATAGTGCGTGTGTGGGCTACGCTCGACACCACCAAGTACCATGTCATGGGCAGTTCTGCCGTACCGGACGACTATCCGCCCACCTCCCGCGCATATCGCAACGAGACCAACTCCCAAATCAAACTCCGTGGCTACCAGCTGATTGTGGTAAAAAAGAACGTTGTGAAAAAGATAAACCTCGACATAGAGGGTGGCATCACCGTTACGAGGGGATATGAGGACATCTCCGACGACAATTTCAGGGGCGCAACATTCAACCGCGTCAATTACATCCGACAGACCCCGAAATTTATGGGGCAGTTCTCCTTTGACTTCAACTTCCTGAAGATAATGCACCTGCGAGTCGAAAACATCTATTGCAGCAAGTGGGCGCGAAAGTATTACATCGGCAACGACAACGACATGTTTTGGTCCACGCCGTATTACAACCTCGACTGCATGCTCGGCATGAGGTTCAGCCGCAACATCATCGGCACTCTCAAAGTTTATAACGTTTTCGACAAGCAGTATGGCGGCATCGACGTCAAGGACATGGACGTAGACCTCCGTTACAATCCGCAGCTCAGGCGAAATGTCAGAATTTGCCTTTCGTACACCTTTTAAAAGGTATGATATTTGATAAGAAGTTTATTTAGATGAAAAATTTTTTTTTTTTAACGAAGATAGTTTCGGATATTGCATTATTTTTCCTTAAATTTGGAAAATATTTTATTGCACAATATGACGAAAGTTGATCTATTAACTTAAAAAAAACGGAACACCACAAGATGATGCTTTTGAAAAAATATGCGGTCGCTGCCGTTTTGGTGTGTATCTGTCTGACACTCAACGCTCAGACGGATGCTGACCTTATTCGCCAGCGCGACAGCATCACTTCACGCATCAACGGCACTTCCAATCCCGCCACACTCGCCGGACTCTACAATGCATTGGCGTACAAGCAGCTCGCGCTCTCCAACAAGAACAAGATGATAAGCGCCGCCGAAAAGTCGCTTTCGTTAGCCAACAAACTGGGGCTCAAAGACCTCGTGTATGACAACAACCTGCTTCTCGCCCGTACGCATTGCAGCATGGACGCGCCAGAGGAGGCCTTGCACCGTTATCTCGCCGCCCAGAGCGCGCTCGACCGCAAGACACCCCAAGGCATAGTGGCAAACGCTGACATTGACACCGAAATTGGTCTTTTGTATTTCAACAGGAGACATTACAAGCGTGCAGAGGTCGATTTTGCTGACGCACTCGCCGTATATAAGGAACACGACCTCGCGGACAAAATATTGCAGAACACCAGGCATCTCGCCATATGCAATTATCTGACAGGCGATTACGAAAAGTCGGCGGAGTATTATCAGCAGCTGTTGGATGTTTACACGCAGGCAGCGGACCACGACGCCGAAAAACAGACCTTGCGCCGCCTCGCCGACATCTACCAAAAACTCAGGCAATATGACAAGGCGTTGAATATCAACAACTCCCTCGTGGACATCTGCAGCGACGACGGCGACATGACAGGATATTTCAACGCCCTCAACAACGTCGCATACTGCCAGGTGCTCAGCGGCAGGTATGACGACGGCATGGACGCATTTCTTACCATTACGGATTCCGACGTGCACCACAACGCCGACCCATCGCTGATAGCGGGCGCATACACCAACATCGGACTTTGCTACCAAAACATGGGCAAAAACAAGGAGTGCTACGAGTTTCTCTCCCGCGCCGCCGAACTCCGCAAGTCTATCGGACAGGACAGTGAGTTTTCGCAGGTCAGCAACATACTCGCTCTTGTCTATCTGAAAAACAAAGACCTCCACAATGCCGAGATATGTAGCAGAGAATCCACCGAATCTGCCGAAAAGTGCGGCGACCCGCAGCTCCGTCTCGACGCCTATCAGACTTACAACCAAGTACTTCAGGCCATGGGCGAATATGACAAGGCCCTTGGGTATCACCAGCAGTACCTCAGCCTTCGCGATTCGGCGCAGATGAAGCAGGTGTTGGACGACAAGGCTCTCGCCGACGACCTCCGCAAGCTTGTGGATGCCGAAAAGCGTTGGACCGACGAGATTACGGACGCCGAAATCAGCGAACTCACCAACCGTCAGCTTCAGGCGGAGGCAAAGGCAAAAGAGCGTGAGAACGAATTGCTCATCAAAGACTTGGAGGCAAAGGAGAAAGACCGCAACCTCCTTAAACAGCAGCTCGCCCTCCAGAAGCAGCAGCAGGACGCCCTTATCCGTGAAAAAGAAATCACCGACCTGCAAAACAAACAGGAACTCGCCGAGGCGAATCTCAGACAAAAAGAGTTTGAAGAAAGGGAACGCCAAAACCAGATAGAGCTGCTCAAAAGCCAGAAAAAACAGCAGCAGAGCGCACTCGACGCCCAAGTGGCCGAAAAAAAGCAGCTTTACCTGTTCCTTGTGTTGTGCGGCGTCCTATTGGCGGGATTCCTGGTGATATTCTTTGTCGTAAGGCGCAAAAACCGCGTCCTCAACGAACAAAAACGCGAAATCGAGGAAATCAACGCCGACCTCTCCACCAAAAACGAGGAAATCACCATGCAGAAGGAGACTCTGTTGATGGCCAACGAGGAGATTACGCACATGAACGAGGAACTCGAGGAGCAGAAGATGGAAGTGGAGAAGAAAAACAAGTCAATCACCGACAGCATCGTATATGCGCAGCGCATACAGCAGGCTGTGTGTCCGCTGCCCGATTTTTTGAGGGACTTCAATTTTGACTTCTTCATGTTTTTCCGCCCGAAGGAGATTGTGAGCGGCGATTTTTATTGGTTTTATCACGAGGGTGACGACGTATTTGCCGTAGCCGCCGACTGCACGGGACACGGCGTGCCGGGCGCGTTCATGAGCATGCTCGGCAACTCCTTGCTCAACAAGATTGTAAGCGAGCGCAAGATATTTGAGCCGTCAACAATCCTCAACATCCTCCGCGACGAGGTGAAGAAAGCACTCCATCAGGAAGACCTCCGCTCCGAGCGCAAGGACGGCATGGACATGTCGCTTGCAAAAATCAACACCAAAACCCTTATGCTCGAATTTGCCGCCGCCAACAACAACGGCTACATCGTGCGCCATTATCCAAAATCCCAAAAGGCTCTCGCCGAGAAGGACATGGGGGCAAAAGACATGATAAAGGAAGTCTCCGACGGCTATCTGCGTCTGAAGGTGCTTGTGGCAGACATGATGCCTATCGGCGTGTATATCCGGGATTATATTTTCTTCAAGACCCAAAAGATACAGTTGCAGCCCGGCGACGCCATTTATATGACGTCCGACGGTTACATCGACCAGTTTGGCGGGGCGCACGGCATCAAGTTCATGTCGAAGAATTTTAAGAAAATGCTTCTTGAAATCTATCCCAAGCCGATGCCTGAGCAGCATGAAATCGTCATTGACACCCATGAGAATTGGAAAGGCGACAAAATCCAGCTCGACGATATCATTGTGTTTGGATTGAAAATTTTGTGAAAAAAAATATTTGTTAATTTTGTCGCGAATTATTCAGTCAACAGGTGATGAAAAAGAGAACCATAGCAATAATGATGGCTTTGGCGTGTGGTGCCGGCACACTGTGCGCACAGACTGGGGACAATAGCGATACGGCAGCCCCCGTCAGCGGCTACAATGTCAATAAGAAATTGCCCCGCACCGTCCGCGAAATGCTCGACAAGAAAAACATCAACTACAATGTCGAGGACGAGAAAAAACTCGTGATGGCGGTCGGACGAAGCTCCAAGACCGTGGACGAGCTGCCTGTGACGTCTTTCATCATCACACACGACGAGATAGTCCGCAACGGCTGGGTGACGCTCTGCGACGTGCTCAGGGTGGTGCCGGGCTTCAGGGTCTCGCAGCCGCACACGGGGCAGTTTGGCGAGGCGTTCATACAGCGCGGACTCGTTGGCAATACGTACACTAAGATACTCCTCAACGGCACCGACATCAAGCCGACCTCCATTACAGGCATGCCGCTTGGCGCCAACATCCCCATCCGTCAGGCGGAGCGCATCGAGATTCTCTATGGTCCGGCGGCGGCGAGTTATGGCAACGATGCTTGTAGCGGCGTCATCAACATTGTGACCATGGACAGCGACGTAAGGCCTTTTGCCGAGGGCGACATCCTTGTGGGCAGCGGCGAATACCGCTACATCAATTTTGTGGCGGGCGGCAAGTTTGGACGAGGCAAGCACGTGGCGCAGTTTTCGGTGTATGGCAGCAATCTGCGCTACAAGAATATGAACTTCACCGAATGTGACAAGGACGACGTTTACAACCGTTGGAACTTCTTCGAGCAGCGCGGCGACCATTTCGCCTACAGGGATGCCGAGGGCGTACACGACATCCCCGCACGTGAGCTGACGGAAGATGTTTTTGGCAACATACGCAATGTGTATCAGTTCAAGCAGTTCCGTGAGATTTCGGGCTACACCACATTTTGGAATGGAGATTTCAAGCATCCCGATTTTGGACACCTTGGACAGGAGGCGGCGCAGACCGGTGTCGAGGTCAAGTACCGTGGACTCACCTTCGCCTACAATTATTGTTACAGGATGGATTTTTCCGGTAGCGGCGTGACGCCCATGGCGTACGACTATTCCGACCCCAACAGTATGATGGGCGAGAAGATAATGCGCGGCGCAATATCCGGCGACTGGCAGTTTGGACGATTCACCACCAATACCGTGTTGCGCTACGTCCGCTACCGTATGGACCGCAATTCGCAGAAGCGCACCACATACGACGACAAGCCATTGTATATGTATGGCGCAGGCGACGACCTCGGTCTGGAGGAGAACATCTCCTTCCGCGCCACCGACAATCTCACCCTTTCGGCGGGTGCGTCGTATGTATATTCGGGAGCATTGCCGGTGACCAACGAATCTCAATACAAGTTTGACTTTGATTCCTACAAGGCTTTTTCCTCCTCGGTGGATTATCGTGATCCGATATTTGGCGACGTAGGTATCTCGCCTTGCACATATTCCACATACGGCGCATACGGACAGGTGGTCTGGGATTGGAAACGGCTTTCGATAACGGGCGGCATCCGCTACGACAACAACTCCAAATGGGGCGAATCTGTGAATCCGCGCATCGCCGGCCTTCTGAAAATCACCGACCGCCTCTCTCTCAGGGCGTCGCGTGCGTATGCGTACAGGGCACCCGCTCCGCAGCAGTTATATTCGGCTAATGCGGTGCATGGCAATCCGGTTTACAATGCTGTGTCGCAACAGTTTGGCAGGGCTACTGTTTCCGACGCCGATTCCACCATGGTGTCGTTCCCGCTCATGCCGCCCAACGAACTCAAGCCTGAGAAGATTGGCGCTACGGAGATAGGTCTTCGTTATTATTTCAATAATACCAACTATGTCGAGGTTGTGGCGTACTCCAACCGTGTCACCGACCCGATAGTGCGTTCATGGGTAGAGCTCGACACCTCCAAGTACCACGGCACGGGCAGCAACGTAGTGCCGTCCGACTATCCGCCCACCACCCGCGCTTACCAAAACAAATCCAATTCAAAGATGCAGCTGCATGGCTATCAGGTGATTGGTGTGTTCAAAGACATACACAAGAAAAGCCATCTTGATATAAAGGGCGGCATCACCTATTCCACAGGTAGCGAAAAGGTGTCTGACGACAATTATGCAGGCGAATCAATTGTGCGTCTGGATTATATACGCCAGACCCCGAAATTCATGGCGCAGTGCATGGTGGATTTCGATTGCTGCAGGATAATGCATTTCAGCATTCAAA
>JAEEGL017404386.1_pt1 | contig 14046 bp, 8 predicted proteins | sample 9134231 | NCBI WGS metagenome assembly JAEEGL01 (sample SAMN16246548, study PRJNA631951) | gut metagenome | biome: gut microbiome; feature: rumen; material: fiber-attached | host: Bos | place: Iran: Karaj | collected 2018-10
CTTCACTCATCCAAAACTCAAATCACTTGTTCCACAACTTCATTCACTTGCATTTGATGCTGCTATGAACTGTGCCAATGTTATACTTCTTGATCCGTTATTGATTCATCATGTACTGAATGCACTTGCTGTTGGCGATACGTTTGTCCATGTGGCAGTATTTACTTCACTACATGTTCAGCTTCACTGACTATCACTTACCTTTACATACAATGAATATGTTCATGGATCATTCAACGTTTTAGTGTAAGTTTGGTTTATAGCTCATGCTATAGTAGTTGTACATGTAGAGTTTGTATACCATTGATAGCTAAATGTAGCTCATGTATCTGTGGCATGTGCTGTATATGTAATAGATTTACATTCTCATATAGAACCATCATTTGTAATATTTACATTCACTGGTGCTAAGTTTTTCCATTCATAATTTACTGTCATACCTGTGGTATTTCCAGCTTTATCTCTTACTTGAATTAGTACACTTCCTGCTGTTGGTTCATTTTGTACTCACATATTACAGCTTGCTGTAGCTTTCCATCATTCATCTCAACACTTATAAGCTGTAGCATGTAATCATGTTCCATTATCACTAGCTGAGATATTTATAGTCAGATTTTGTGATTCATTTACTGATGTATTACTTACTGTAAATGTAGGTTTAATATCATCTACCCATTTAGCTACCAAAGTGATAGTTCACGTGATAGCTGTATTGAAATCAAAATCATTTCCATTTAATGTCCATCCAACAAAAGAATATCCTGTTTTACTTGGATCTGATGGTTTAGTGGCTTTAGATCCATATGCAATATTCTGAGTACTTGGAGTCGGAGTTCATCCGTTAGCATCAAATGTTACACTATATACGTTTGTTGTATTACTAAATGTAGCAGTATATGTTGCTGCTCAGTTTACTGATGTGATCTCTGGATCCCATCATGCAAATGTATATGTGTATTGTGCATCTGCCGCCTTTGATGGTGTTGCTCATGTATAACTTGGTATATCTCAATATTCTATCATTCATGTCTGCAGTGTTGTTCAATCTCGATTATTGAATGTGATTAAATATGATTTCTTCGTCCTTGTAAATTTAGCTGTGATTGTACAATTATCCGTTAATGTATCATTACAGTTATTTGTCCAATTTACAAATTCATAATCCCATTCTGCTGTATCTGACGTTGGTGTCGCTATTATTTCTGTTCATCAGATTATTATTTTGTCTTCATTTATTGTAATTGGTGCTCCATAATTCTTTTTCACAGAACCGCTATTTACACTTCCATATCCACTCGGAATTACTCATATCGTCGCTGTGTATTGATTTGTCGTTGTGTTATATATTGCTGTATATGTTGCTGTTTCTGTTACTCCTGTTATAGTTGGACTCCATCATGCAAATGTGTATGTAAAATGCTGTGTCGATGCTTTTGTTGGGGTTTCTCAATTATATATTGGTATCGTTCCATATTCTACCATTCATGTCTGAAGTGTTGTTCCGTCTCGATTCTTGAATGTAATTAAATACTTATTTGTTGTCCTCTCAAATTGTGCTGTAATTGTGCAATCTTTTGTTAATGTTCCTCCACATGTATTATTCCATCATGAGAATGTATACGTAAATTCTTGACTCGCTGACGTTGGTGTCGCTGTTATTTCTGTTCATCATATCGTTACTTTATTTCCATTTTCTGTTATCGTTGAGCCGTAATTTTTCGTTACTGAATCATTACTTACTGTTCCATATCCACTCGGACTAACTCATATCGTCACTGTATATTGATCGATTTCACATGAATTATTATTTGCTCATGTGTGGTAATGTGGATCACAAATCCATGCACAGCTACCTGTAGCTGACCAATTTCCGCTATTCCATGTTCATTGCCAAGTTACTGTTACATTTCATGCTACATAACTTGAATTTGCAGGTTTTCAGTTCTGTGCACAGGCTACTTGCTTTGAGTTGCTTACACATGTTGAATTATTTTCTGTATGATATCCATTTGCACAATTTGTTAATTTATACTTAGTAGTTCATGGATTACAGCTATTTCCATTTGCTGTGTATGTAGTACATCCACTATATATTCAATTTATTCCCGTTGAACTTAATGTGAAACTTACATCACATGTCGATGGTTTAGTTGTACAAGTCTGATTTGTATAAGTTCATGTAAAATTATTTATACTCCATTCTCCATTATTACATGTTGCAGTAGCTGAAGTACATGTAGTAGGACATGTAGCTGATGATGTAGTATATGCTGTTAGTATAGCTCCATGTCATGTAGTTCATCACCATGGTAGGGTACATCATGTTGGTTGTTCAGTTTGACAACTTGGGTATGTATAGCTTCATCATAAAATACCATTATTACATATTCTAACTTCTGATACACATGTAGATCAATAAGGTACTGTAGCTGATTGATATCATGTTACACTTTGTCCATGATGTATAGATCCTCATCATAGACTTGCTGGTACATTACAATCTTTCTTACATTCTCATCATACTTCTGTATATCACTCTGCACATGTCCATTTGGCGTATACTGTTGTACCTCAATTTTCAAAATTATAATTTTCATCATCAAATACAGTGGTATAACTAGTATCTGTATACCAATCTACAAATTCATATCATTCTTCTCTAGTTGGAGTTTCTACATTATCTTGTGTTCTCCATCATACTGGTATAGTTCATACTATGGTAGCATAGTATCATTTTACAGCATTATGAGTAGCAAGAAAACCCTCATTATAATCATACACAAAATTAACAGAGCTTCAGAAGATAATATCAGACCGCGTAGATTTTGCGGTTCATTCTATTTCGTGAATTTGATTAGATGTTGATGTTCATCTATAAATTGTCAATTTATCATTATAAGTATTTATACCAAGCCAACCTCTAGCTCTTCATAAATCATAAATCACAACAACAGATATACTTTCCGCTCAATCTATTGTAACTGGATCCGTCTTATCTTCAGACGCATTTGAACTTGTGCTAGGATTTCATGGATTTGTATGATCACTATTATCACCGTTATTATAGTTACTACTATAAGAGTATCTAGTTTCTTCTCTATTATAATATCCATAATTCAAATTCTTGGTACTAGAATTATTAGAAAAACTACCACCATTTGAATTTAATGTTATAGTTACTGTCCCCTTGCTAGTATCTGGAATTAATCAATCAGTACCTGTTCTAGAAATAGCTTTCAACATAGGAGCATCAAAGTCGTCTGGTTCATCTCATGTTCAATCTACTAGAGCTACCGAATATACACTAAAACTTTCAGCATCTATTACAATTTCTCACTGAGTACTTTCAGATTCGTTTATTTTTATTTCTTTTATCTGTGTTTCTTCTAATTTTTTATTTTTTTTATTTTTTACTTTTTCAAAATGGTATACTTTTAAATCCTTGTTTTTTTCATTCTTGGATTTATTAAATTTATTGTTATTTTTGTAATTAAATGATACTTTTACTGTTTGTCATGTATATGGCTGTAATTCTACCTCACTTCAACCTGATAATGTGTAGATAAATGAGATATCAAAAGAAACTAATTCTGATTCTTCTGTTACATCAGTATTTTTCATTAATTCCTCTTTGATAGTTTGTTTTTGTTCAGCTCATGTAATTGGAGTGATTCTAAGCTCTGTTCATTCAGGGAATGAATTTTTTGGAGCTTCTACATTTACAGTTACGTTATTATATGTTTCTTTTCATTTTATCTTTTTGTTGTTTAGAGTTTCTCGAGCAATTTCCAGTTCATCCTTTATATCATTTACTTCTAAATCCTGTTTCCATTGAGCTATCAATTCTGCTCATGATAATGGCATCTTTGATGGGAATTTTGGTTTCCATCATGTGAATATATATCCTGACTTTATTGGATCAGATGGAGCTGTTAAATCTGATTCATATTTTCATGTAATTGGACTTACTTCACTTCATCCATCTGAATCAAATGTAATTGTATAAACGTTTCTTTGATACTGTACTCTAACTACAGTACTTCCATCTCATTTGATAGTTTTTTGTGTAATTTCTTTGGCTGTAAATCATGTATATTCTTTGGCTACAGCTTGCGTTAATCCATCTGTAGTTCCGCTTAATATCTCTGTTTCTCTTATTTCGTATGATGTTGAGTTTGCTTTTTCTGTAGCGTGTATTACTTGGTATTCTATTCATGAATTTTTCTGCCATACTGCAGTATATTTTTTATTTCCGTAGTTTCATTGAGTCAGAGTTATATCTTTCTCTGGATCTAATCCATTACTTCCTGTCCATCATAGGAATGTGTATCATGTCCTAACTGGCTCATTTAATGAGAATGTAGGAGTTTCTATCGTATATGTATCTGGATTATCCATTACTGCATCATCCACATTTCTGTATACAATCTTATATTCGATTACTTCACTCAATGGAGTGGCTGTCACGTCTCTATCTGGCATGTTAAATACTATTTGACTACTAACTGATGTATTTGATATTCCTGTTCAATTCAATCATATTATCTCCCATCACAAAAATCTATGTCAAGTATTGACATATGCTTCCAGCTCTATTTTTGAATCATATGGTTTTTTTCATGACTCAGTACTTCATAGTGTATGTACGTTAGGGTTTTCTACTGATGTAAACATAAAATTATCTATCTTACATCTATTTTCACTCTCATGATAATGTGGTTTACACTCCCATTCACATGCTGAAGCTTGATTTCGTACTCATCATGTAATGTCCCATGTAATAGTCACTCATGTCACGATATATATTGAATTTTCTACTCATCATGTCTGTGTACAGTCTTTTATTTTTGTATTTGGTTCACATGCTCATCAGATTTGATGATAATTGTCTAAACATTCTCGTTCACATGCTGGAATTTTGTTTCGTACTCCTCTTGTGATATCTCGCGTAACAGTTACTCATGTTTCTATGTATGCTGAATTTTCTACTCATCATACCAGCTCACAATCCACCGTTTTTGTATTCAATTCACATAATCCATTTTCTTCATGATAATCATCCAAACATTCCCATTTACATGCTGGAATTTCATTTCGCATTCATCTTATGATATCTCGCGTAACAGTTACTCATGTTTCTATGTATGCTGAATTTTCTACTCATCACGTCTGTATACAATCTTCTATTTTTGTATTTGATTCGCATAATCATCAAATTTCATGATAATCATCACTACATCATGTAGCTACCAATTCAACATCTCATGTGATGATATTTCATGTTAATATATTTCCTGTGAAAATTTCTCCAGTTAATGTGCTTCATGTTTCTACTTCTGCGGTATCTCATGTTGATTCTTCTTGATCTTCTGCTTTCATTTCTGCGATTATTTCTTCATATTCACCATTCAAAATTCCTTCCAAATTATCCAATAAGAAAAGTCTGATTTGTTCATTTTGCTCTCTAGTTCATTCATATTCTAATCTATCTATTCACGCTAACTCTGCGTAATATTTTGCATCTTCTTCCCAATCTATTCATAATTTCTCTGCTAAAACTGCAACTCTACTCTCTTTTTCGTATTGAGAATAATCTACAATATTTCATTCTTCATCTTCAGCTTTTTTCTCAGCTATTATTTCATCGAAATCTCCATTTAAGATTTCTTCCTCATGTTCTATAAGAAAATCTCTGATTTGTTCATTTTGCTCTCTAGTTCATTCGTATTCTAATCTATCTATTCACGCTAGCTCTGCGTAATATTTTGCATCTTCTTCCCGGTCTATTCATAATTTCTGCGCTAGGAGTATTACAATTGTGGATGATTGAGAATTGTCTGTTTCTTCAGTTTCTTCTCATGTAAGATTTTCTTCATCGTTTCATTCTTCATTTCATGTTTCATCTTCTTCTGTCTCAGAGTTATCTTCTTCTGTTTCAGAAGAATCTTCTTCTCAAGTTTCTCTATTGTCTGTATCTAATGAATCGATTTCTTCTTGTTCTGTATCTGATTCGAGAGATTCGGAAATTGTATTCTCTGTATCTTCTAAGTCTTCCTCGACATCTTCTACTTCTTCATCTTCAATAATTTCATTTTCAACGGCTACGTTTTCTTCTACATCGAAAATTTCTCCTCCATCTAAAGCATAAGAAAAAGGAGTCAGAACGTGGTTCATCATCATTATAATTGCTGTAATCTTCAATCGCTTCTTCATTTTCTGCTTATTTTCTAAATTTTCGATTGCTCTATAATTATATTCCAAGGGGCATTTTTTTACAAAAAATTGGTTAAAAAATTGTAAAATTTTGCCAAAATTAGGTTGACATTTTTTATAAAAATTTCATAAAAATACATAATATTATAAGGAGGTTTTTTTTATGATGAATAATGCTAGTTGTGAACTATTATCTCTTAATTTTCATAAAAAACTAAAAATCTGATAACTTTTCTTTATCAGATTTTTATTATTTCTTTATGTTTTTAAATTTTGTCAATTATTTTTTCATCAAAATTTATCATCAAATTTTTTAATCAAAAAATTTTTTAGATTTTTCCGAAAAAAATTATTGTAAACACTAAGAATACAAGACATTATTCTGTAAATCTTGCGATGGTTTATTTATTCATGCAACAAGTTGACTACTTGATCAAGTCCTTTCATACTGAGCCAACTGATAAAAATAAGTAGGTCTTCCATAATGGCGATATGCCTTCATTTCTCTCTCTCTAAATTGAACTCAACTACCTACACGATTTCAACGATCATCCTTTGTATCACTAGATGATCATAAAGTTCTAACGTATGTTTTTCAATTCTTAGTATACGGTTTAGATACTACCATTTCAATGTGATATATTGAATTATGTTTTCTTGTTCATGATTTTTGATTCCAAAACATAAAATCTCACGGTTTTACCTGTTCTTTATTTATATCCACATCTGCATCCGAAAACGCATGTGCATTAAAATATCACTGAAATTTTATCCCTTCTTGTGTAAATACTCGTTGCCATAATCAAGAACAATCTATTCAAGTACTTGGATTTTTTCATCAAAATTTATATCTTGTTCAAACAAGTTGAGCGGCTCTATTATAAACTGAATTAATAAACTTATTTTGCTGCTCAGCCATTTCTGTATGACTTTCTCAATGATTTGTTGTTTGCTGGAATTGAGTTCCCTGAGTTTGTATAGTCGAACTAGATTGAATTTGATTTGATATTGATAAAATATCAGATTTTAACCTAGATAATTCCTCAGATGTTGGAATATTTTCAATCGACGATAGTTTTTTTTTTACTTGGTCAATATTATCAATTAATTCAGGATATTTAATAGTAAGCCAGCATCCTCTAAAGATATCTCGAAAAACATCTTCTACTTCACCATCATTTATCAGATAACTTTCGAGAAGTTCTATATCTTCTATCTTAGAATTATTTTTTTTCAAAGAATTTATATATTCTTTTGCAATATCTTTCTTTATTCATGAAAGTTTTTCTTTTGTTTCATCGCTTAATTTCTCTTTTGTATCACTACAAAAAAGTATACTTTTTGCTGAAGATAAAAGATCATCTTCGACCATTTTTATACTATTACAATATAAATTGCACAGCAATTATATCCATAAATAAAAATAATGCAAAATTTTGAGAACTTTTTTGTTTTTTAATTTAATAAAAAAATGTAAATACAAAAATCTGTTCAGTATGAAATTAATCAATCGTTAAGCCTTTAGCTACTGATTTTATCGGTTTAAGAGAAATTCAAATTATGATCAAATTGTAAATTCATGCAATGATTAGGAATAATCGCCAGCTAATTTCATGGTTGTCTAGCCATCCATTTATAAAGAATCCAACAATTAACATAATTGCTAAAATTCATAGTAGTTGAGTTCAGGCTTTTTTCTGAAATTTTGGGAAAACTTTTAATTTTCACGCCACTATCATAGCACCAACCATGAATATCGTTTCGATGAGAACTTGAACAATGATTCATCCAAGTAAATTCCACTTCGGAATTACAAACAACGCAACCAAAACTCAAACTATCACTCATGTAAGGTTGATTCTGAAAAGTACGTTCTGTTTTTCTAGAGATACGAACAGATAATTGAAAATCTGTTTGATGAAACTGAAGAATAAAACTATTCAAAGAAATGGTAAAATCTGATTGGATCACCATGTGGCCAAACTATCTCGACTTCATATAAAATCTTTACTCGATACAAATAATATTACATCCCTATTAAAAACCCGAAAATCTATCGCTATCATTCATCCAATTCGTCCAACCAACGTGAGCAGATTTCACATTGATTTTCTTTTGTCCAAATTTGAATATGTCGGAATTTTGTGTAGTAAACTATTTCCAAGTGATGATGGAATAATTAAAAGAATTTCTAGTAATGAGAGTGCTAAAGCCCAATATCATACATATTCATATCCATCTGCTGTTGGAAAAAATCGTCACAAAAACATTAGAACGATTAGTGTATGGAAAGAGCTGAAAAAATAAGAAAATCCGTATTTTCGATTTTCCTTGAAAATATTTTTTATAAATTTTAGATCTATATCGATTTTGAATGGTAGTAAATTTCTACTTCTCAAATGAACGTCTACATTCTGTCAGATTGAACTTGCTACCACTGAAAATATTACACAACAAAATGCTAGAATTGTCGTAGTATTTACTACTTCATTTTCAAATGAAACATTCCTAAAAATCAGATATACAGTTGGTAGTAAAACTGCTAATTGAGAAAATCTGGCTACAATTAATGATCGGCTGAGTCTATTCATTTTCCAGAATAGTTGTAATGGTAACTGCTGAATTCCTACAAACATATTACTTGCAGAATATAACATTGCAAGTGGTAATCATCGAATTATATATGGATTACTTGTATATGCAGGAATGAGATATGCTGTCACTATTGCTAATGTGTAAATCACGATTATCATAAACATTCTAGTTCCTACAAATTTATGATAATTTTCTTTAAGTTCGATTGAATCATCTCATTTTTCTTCTTTTATAGCTCAGAGACGCTTTACTGCAATTACATAAATTCCAAAATCTACAAGAGCAGTCCACCAAGCAAAAAATCTGAATATTGTTCCGTAATCTCAATATCTAAGAGGTCCTAGATATGAAGCTATAATTTTGGTAATTACAAAACCAAAAAGGGCTGAAATAATTCTCCCAAATAACTGCCAAGCTGCATCTTTTATTACCAATTTATGTCACGACATCTATTATTTTCACGTAAATATTTCAAAAGAATCGAATTTAAAAATTTGATTATAATTTTAGTTTTCTGATAAATCTATCAAAAGTTGTTTGTTCATAATTATCTAACATTGGAATATATTCATTTAATTCATTAACAAAACTTTCAAGATTTTTTGCTGTATCTTTTATTGTGTAAATTTCGTAATGTTTTTTATTATCAATTATAACTATATTATGAATTTTCTTTTTTTCTGTATGATATTCTAATACAAAACCAATCAGATTTTTGTATGGATAAGTTGTTTTTCATATCTGTAAAGCTTGTTTTCATGTTATCATTTTCGTAGTATCATTAGTTTTTGTGATATAGAAAATATAACCTCAAGCTATAAGGAGTACTAATACTCATCATAGAATGTTATCTACCAAAACTGAAAGAACAACTACTAATAGTATTACCAGTGCGAATACTAAAAACCAAGTTTTACTTCTTTCAAATTTTTCTCAATCATAAACTTTAAGTTCCATAGATATGAAATATTAAGATATAAAAATCTAATTAATTGATTTTATCGTGATATCGAAAATTAAGTTTTTTCCTGCCAATTCATGGTTCAAATCTAAAGTTATTGATGTATCTGTTACTTCAGTAATCAAAGCGGCTGCTCATATTCATAAATAAACTCTCTGACCTTGTGTAAATTTACTCAAATCTCATACTTCTTCTGCAGAATATGTCATCACATATTCTTGTTTACGTTGTCAGTATCACTTTTCTGGTCAAAATTGAACTGTCTTAGTTTGTCAAACTTTCATTCACACTACTCATTCATCGAATCATTTTATCATCTGCCCTGCTCAAACTTCAAAAGTTAATCATTCTTCATAATTTCTAGCTTCGTTATATTTTCAGCATGCTTTAGCTACTGATTCCACACTTGTATCAAATATTGTCCCATCTTCTAAACGTCAGATATAATCTACTGTGATATTATCTCACTCTTTTATTTCTGCTCAAGATCAAACTTTGTCAGATTTTTCTAAATATTCTTCTACTGATTTTTGGATTTCCATAATTGTTTATATAAAAAGTTAAATTAATTGATTGATTTTAAAGTGATATCTAAAATCAGATTTTTCCCTGCTAATTCATGATTAAAATCTACAACTATTTCCTTATCTGTAACACTTGTGATTGTACCTATTTCATAGTAACTGTTTTGAAATCTTATTCATACTTCATATTGGCTCAAATCTCAGATATCATTAGATGTAAATTTTTCTACCTTTTTTTTATCGTATTCTCAATATCATTCTTCTGGTCAAAATTGAATTGTTTTTGTTTGTCAGACTTTCATTCAAATTACTCATTCATCAAATCATTTTATCGTCTGTCCAGCTCAAACTTCAAAAGATAATCATTGTGTATAATCTCCTCATGTAATATATTTTCCACATGCTTTTGCTACTGATTCTATACTTGTATCGAAAACTGTTCCATCCTCCAGACGCAAAATGTAGTCTACTACTATATTATCTCAATCTTTTACTTCTACTCATTCTCACTTTTTTTCTGTTCAATTTAGATATTTTTGAACAGCTTTTTCACAATTACTGACTTCAATAACCTCTGTAGGTTCATTTTGTATGGGTTCTTTATCTTTTTTTCCACACGCTGTGAATAAAACTCCTGATAATAGGATTAAACTTACTAATAATATTTTTTTCATTACTTATAATAAGAATAAAATACTAGTTATTAATTGATTTTAAAGTAATATCGAAAATCAGATTTTTTCCTGCTAATTCACTATTCATATCGAAAATTACTTCTTTATCTGTAATTTTGATGACTGTAACAGGATATCCTCATAAATTAACTCTATCTCATTCTGACAATCAAGTTATATCTCATAATTCTTCTAATGAAATTGTTATTAGGAGATTTTCATCATATTCTCCATATCATTCTTCAGGTCAGAATTGAACTGTCTTTGTTTGTCATATTTTCATTCCTATCACTCCATTATCAAATCATTTTATCATTTCACCACCTTGTGCATTAAAAGTTAATCATTCTTCATAATTTCTACCTACAGTGTATTTTCCACATGCTTTAGCTACTGATTCCACACTTGTATCAAATACTGTTCCATCTTCTAAACGTCAAATATAATCTACTGTGATATTATTTCATGCTTTTACTCCTTCTCAGTTTCATTCCTTATCTGCTTCATCCAAATATTTTTGAACAGCATTTTTACATTCTTCAATATCAACTATATCAGTTGCTTCTTGATTCTCTACTGTATTTTCTTCTGTAGTATTCTCCGATACATCATTTGTAGCATTTTTATCTTGAGTTTCTACTACGTTTTCTGTAGGTTCTCAATTTTGTACTACATTTTCATCAGATTTACTTCCACATGCTGTGAATAAAATTCCTGATAATAAGATTAAACTTACTAATAATGTTTTTTTCATGATTTATATGTAATGAAATAATAAAACTATAATTATTTATTTTTTTGTTCTAAATATTCCTCAAATGTTAGTCAGTTTTCCATGATTTCTTTAGCTACATTTACATCTCATATGTATCTTATATGTCGTGGTTCGTAACTATATCATGTAATATCATCCCTTCAATCGAGGTATCTGAGAATAAATCCATAGTTTGCTAATTTTTTATGAATTTTATCAAATACTCATAATTCAACTATCATTTCATGATTTTCGGATATAATTTCTCAATTTTCCTTTTTTATACATATATCAATTGCTAATCATGTATGATGTTCAGAATAACCTGCAGGTGCAGCATATTTACTTGCATATTCTATTCCATATTTTTCCTTAAATTCTTCAAAAAATTGATTCTGTATTGAAAAAGAACGATATACACTATCTAGCTCAATATCTACTCATTCTGATAATAAATCTGATCTTAATTCATTAAATTTTTCTAATGTTTCTTTTTCTATTTTTAAAATTTTACCAAAACTATTTTTTACCTCTACAAATTCAGCTATTTCTCCCCAATTATCTGGAAGTTTATTTTGTTTATTTACTAATACTAAATAATCTTTTCTTTCCATATTTTTGAATTAATAATAAATTATTCTAATCTACATAATACTTCAATTTTTTCACCACTTCATGATAATGACGATACAATAGATGTATTTCTATGACCACTCCAGTACATTGGATTTACTTTTATAAATTCTTTGCATAGATCTTCTACATCATCAAATTGATTACGCCACTCGATTAAAGATTCATCCTTATGTAATTTTGGATCATTATTCCAATTTTTTATGATTTTATCCCAATCTTCAATACATAAATTCATTCCATCTTTTTCTTCTTCATTTTCAAGTCAAAATAATGTTAAATTATCGACATTTATCCAAATATCCCATTTATTTTTTATTAAGATTTCTTTTCATGTTATTACTTCACCATCACGTAAAGTTAATTTTCAATTATTAATTGAAATTTCTGAGAAACAATTTTCAGGGATCCAAATAGTCGGAAAATCTTTGGTAAAAACTACTGTAATTTTCGTGTTTTTATCACTTAAAATTAAATCTGATATTTCTTCCAATATTCTGACTGTTAAAACATATTCTCAATTTTCATTAACTTTTGGACTGCGAGTATAAATTTCTCATTCATAGTAAGAATTTCATCGATTTTCATTCTCCGTAATTATCATTACTCACGTTAAATCTTGTGTAAGTATATATTCATTAAAATCCAGTCAAACTGCTATTTCTGGACTATATGTATTATCTATAATTGTACAAAGCTTATCTCAATTCTTTATTTCATCTCATTCTTGCACATAAATATTTCATATAATTCATGGAATAGTAGCTCTTGGAGTTTGTTTATCAAATTCATAATAAAGATTTAGAGATTCTTTATTTACTGAATTAATTTCATTTTCTAGGTTTGTAGTATTATTTTTTAGTCTATCTCTTTCATTTTTTAATCAAATTAATTTTTTATTTGCATCCTGTATTCTATTTTCAATATCAATTTTTGTTTTTATATCTTCTAGATCTGTAGCAATTTGAAGTGCTGAATTATATTCCAATAATTCTCTTTCTAATTCTGAAATTTCTTGTCAAAAATTCATTTCAAATTCGTTATATTCATCCATATTTTCATAAAATTCTGCATATTTTCGTCAAATTTGTCTGTCTAATTTATCTATAGTTTCTTCACTATCTTCTTCATTTCATATTTGCATCAAAACATCTCGCTGTTCAACTATGTCTCATTCATCTACATTTAATGAAACTAATTCTCAATCTGTTTCTGAAAGAATCGTAACTTCAGGATATGATAATAATTTTCATTCCTTATCTATTTCCAAAGTAGTAGGAAAATCTGAAATATCTATCCATTCTTCTGTAATTTTTTGTTTTTTATTGTTTAAAAAAATATTTCGAACTATAAAACATACTAAAAATATTACAAAAACTATGCAAAATATTCCAATATATCTGTAATTTTTCCATCGATTTTTGAATATCATTATGAATTATTTTTATAGTAAGTTTAAACTAATGTTTTATTGTAAAAAAATTAGAAATTTTATCAAGAAATAATACTTTACTTGAAACTTTGGACTGATTCAATATTATAGTTCAGCTTAAATATTTTTATTAATATCACATAGAATCGTGACATCTTTATCATCATTCTATTCTTATCCACTTGAACCAATATCAGATTATAATCTTTATCAATCTCAAGTTCGACAAGATATTCAGTCCAAAATATATAGAAAACCAA
>JAEEGL010267094.1_pt1 | contig 14045 bp, 15 predicted proteins | sample 9134231 | NCBI WGS metagenome assembly JAEEGL01 (sample SAMN16246548, study PRJNA631951) | gut metagenome | biome: gut microbiome; feature: rumen; material: fiber-attached | host: Bos | place: Iran: Karaj | collected 2018-10
GACCGCTACCCCTGACCACAACCTCATGCTCTCCGAGAACCGCGCCAACGCCGTTTACGATGTCCTCGTGAACCAGTTCGGTGTCCCTGCTTCTCAGATTGTCAAGGACTTCAAGGGTGGTGTGGACTACATGTTCTACAACGAGAAGGAACTCAGCCGCTGCGTCATGATCAACTCCATCAAGGAGTAATCCGGTCGTACGCACGTAAAGAAGTACAGCTTCACTATTCATGATATGTCTAATGTAGCCGGGGCCGTACGCCTCGGCTACATTTGGATAATATAATGCAAGACTGGTTCGTACATGAGAGCAGTTACATCGATCAGGATGTAACGATAGGCTCCGGTACCAGAATATGGCATTTCTGCCACATTCAGAAAGGTGCCGTGATCGGGGATGATTGCTCCCTGGGACAGAACGTCAATATCGGTGCCGGCGTACGCATAGGCAATGGCGTACGCATCCAGAACAACGTATCCGTATATGAAGGCGTCGAACTGGAAGACAATGTCTTCTGCGGCCCCTCCTGCGTGTTCACCAACGTGAACACCCCTCGGGCTAACTTTCCCGTACATGGAGTTTATACGCGTACGCGCGTGCGCGAAGGCGCGTCGCTCGGCGCCAACTGTACGATAGTATGCGGCCATACCATCGGCCGCTGTGCCATGATAGGTGCCGGCTCGGTGGTGACAGCCGATGTAAAGGACTTTGCTCTGATGGCCGGAGTTCCGGCACGTCAGATCGGCTGGGTATGCGAATGCGGTAAACGCTTGCGCGGGCCCGGTCTCGCCTGCTCCTGCGGGCGCACCTACAGGCTGGAGGGAGAGAACCTCGTCAAGAACGGGGACTGACCTGCAGCCAAACCATAAGCACACAGACATTTGTGTGCAGTCGGGCGCCAATTATCGATACGACGGGCAAGGGCGAAGCTGTATATAGGGTCTAAAGTAATTATGGAATTCAGGGATATAAAGAAACAATACAGTGTCCTGAAAAAGGACATTGACAAAGCGATGCTTGAGGTCGCGGCAACTGGTGCATTCATCATGGGGCCCCAGGTAAGGCAACTTGAGGAAGGACTGGCATCCTATGTGGGAGTCAAGCATTGCTTAGGCTGTGCAAACGGGACGGACGCCCTGACACTGGCTCTGAAAGCATGGGGTATCGGTCCAGGAGATGCAGTATTCGTTCCGGACTTTACTTTCTTTTCTTCTGCCGAGGTGGTTTCCCTCGAAGGTGCGACGCCTGTTTTCGTGGATGTCTGCGAAGATACATTCAACATCGATCCGCAAGATCTGGAGCGGGCCGTGAAGCAAACCTTAGAAGAAGGGAAACTGGTCCCCAAGGTCATAGTCGCAGTGGACCTCTTCGGCCTTCCTGCAGATTATGCCGGGATACGCGGGATAGCAGACCGATACGGGCTGCTCATACTCGAGGATGGGGCTCAGGGCTTCGGCGGAAGCATAAACGGCCGCAAAGCCTGCAGTTTCGGTGATATATCCACCACATCTTTCTTCCCGGCCAAGCCGCTTGGTTGCTACGGGGACGGCGGAGCCGTATTCACGGACAATGACGCTTGGGCAGACCTGATCGCATCCTACCGTTTCCACGGCAAGGGGAGTTTCAAGTATGACAATGTACGTATAGGGATGAACTCGCGTCTGGACACCCTCCAGGCAGCGATACTGCAGGTAAAGTTGAAGGCTTTCGCCGCTTATGAGCTGGATGCCATGAACGCTGCTGCCAGGCGCTACACTTCCCTGCTCCGGGACAAGGTGGAGACTCCGGCCATTCCGGAAGGATTCCGCTCCGCTTGGGCACAGTACACGGTCAAGTTGAAGGATAAAGAAACCCGCGATTCCCTCCAGTCCTCCCTGAAGGCCGCCGGCATCCCTGCGATGGTATATTATCCAAAGCCCATGCACCTCCAGACCGCCTTCAAGGATGTCATTCCCGGCGAATCGAAGGATCAATGCCCCACAGCGACTTCCCTCTGCGACCGGGTGCTGTCCCTTCCCATGCATCCGTACCTCGATGAAGGAGACATCGACTTCATTTGCAAAACAATCATTTCCGTTGTCGGATGAGCCTATTCAAACGCCGTAAACCGATCGTTTCCCTTCGTTTCGAGGAGCAGTTCATCCCTGAGAACTACTCGGAAAGGGGCGTAGAGTCCGGGGCCAAACTTGAGCAGCACTTCACTGTCAACCATGACTTGAAGGTCATCTTCGATGCCACCCGTGATTTGGACCAGAAAGGCATCGATTCGTGGCTGAACGCCCATATGGACCAGCTCGAAGACAGCACATTCATCGTCAATACGGACAGCGGAGCCTCGCTCGACGGGCTCAAACCTCATAGACCGGAACTGATCATCAACAAAATGGCGCTCACGCGCATCCGCCACCTCAATACTTTCCTGAACAAAGCCAACGAAGCTTTGGTTGACGGAGGTTATCTGTGCGTGCACTCACGCACAGCCCGTCTCAAGCGTGAGATCATATATGCTTCACATCCGGGGATTTCCGGGAAACTCATGTACTACAGCCATTACATTTGGCACCGGGTATTCCCCAAGCTGAAATGGACCCGATGGTTCTACTTCTGGGTCACGAAGGGGAAGAACCGTACGTATCACCGGGTTGAGCTTCTGGGCAGGATGTACAGGGCAGGATTCGAGGTCATCGACGAGAGGTTCCACAATGGAGAGTACTACATCATCGGGCGCAAATTCCGCGCTCCCATATGGGATGACGATCCGACCAACGGCCCGTTGGTCAAACTTAACCGCGTCGGCTATCACGGAGACATGATAGGTGTATACAAGTTCCGTACGATGTACTCCTATTCGGAGTACCTGCAGCCTTATATGCTTGAGCACGAGGGGCTGCAGGATGGTGGTAAATTCGCTCACGACTACCGCGTGAACGGTTGGGGCAAACTCCTGCGAAAGGCATGGCTGGACGAATTGCCGATGTTCATCAACGTGTTCAAGGGCCAGATGAAACTCGTAGGCGTGCGACCGCTCAGCCGACACTATTTCAGTTTGTATACGCCTGAAATGCAGAAGCTTCACGTCAGCGTGAAACCCGGGCTCCTGCCGCCTTTCTACTACGACGAACACTCCCCCGTCACCCTGGACGATGTCCAGGCTTCGGAAAAAAGATATATAGAGGCCTACAAGGCGCAGCCGTTCGCTACAGACTGGCGATACTTCTGGGGCACTGTCGGCAACATCCTGTTCAAACACAAGAGATCCCACTGAAAAATATGACAGAAGAGAAAGCACACGTCCAGGAAGAGAACTGGGACATAGTCATAAAGCCCAAGGACAGACTGCTTGCCGTAGACTTCAAGGAACTATGGCGTTACCGCGATCTCTGCGGTCTGTTCGTAAAGCGAAATATTATCACTCAGTATAAGCAGACCATCCTGGGTCCTGTCTGGTTCGTCGTACAGCCGGCCCTTACGGTAATCATGTATATGATCGTGTTCGGCGGCATAGCCGGCATCCCGACGGACGGAGTGCCCAGGCCGCTGTTCTACCTGGCCGGTACCTGTATGTGGCAGTATTTTGCGGACTGCATCACCAAGACTTCCAACACATTCGTGGACAATGCCGGCATATTCGGCAAGGTTTATTTCCCGCGTCTGGTAATGCCCATTGCCAACGTCATCAGCAATCTGCTGCGTTTCGGCATCCAGCTCGGATTCTTCATCATCGTGTACGTCATCTACTTCTTCGTGGATCCGACCTGCAACGCCCACCTGACCTGGTATGCCCTTCTCTTCCCCGTACTGCTTGTAATGATGGCCGGACTGGCTCTCGGATTCGGTACCATCATCTCCTCGATGACCACGAAATACCGCGACCTCCAGGTACTTTTCAGTTTCCTGATCCAACTCTGGATGTACGCTACACCTATCGTTTACCCTCTCAGCCAGACCAAAAGCATGCAGTTCCTGGGGCTCCCCGTACACAATATCATGTGTCTGAACCCCGTTACGCCGGTCCTTGAGACCTTCAAATACGGTTTCCTCGGGGCCGGGGAGTTCGTCGGCTGGCGGTGGCTGATATACAGTTTCATCTTCATGTGTGTGCTTCTTGCCCTCGGAATCGTCATATTCAACAAGGTGCAGAAGAGCTTCATGGATACGGTTTAATGACTAATAATAACAAAGACTATGATCAAGAATAGAATTGTTGTATACACTTCCGGCACTTTCGATATGTTCCACTCGAATCACTTGAAAATGATCGAATATGCCAGGGGGTTGGGAGATGTTCTGATCGTCGGGGTCAGTACCGATGACCTGGTCGCCAGTTACAAGAAACCGCCGATCATCCCCTTTGAAGAGCGTATAGCCATTATCAAAGCTTTGAAGTATCCCGATATCGTAATCCCTCAGCGGACCCTCGACCACACTGAAGCGGTTAAGAAACTGAATATCGACGTTTTTGTCGTGGGTGACGATTGGACCGGGAAATATGATTACCTCAAGGAATTGGGAGTCACCGTCTTCTACTTCCCGAGAGGCGAAGGAGAATCGACGACAGAAATCAAGAAGAAGGTGTTGGACCGATACAACGGGACCATTTCCCAGATTGACCATCAACCTAACCCGGACGTTGTAAAATGAGAGCTTTAGTAGTCGGAGGCAGTTCCGGTATCGGATTGTCAATCGTCCTCGATCTGATCGGCAGAGAAGATTATGATCAGGTTTATGTGCTGGACAAGTCCGAGTTTCCGGAAGAATACCGGACAGCCAAGGTCATCTCTTATATATGTGACTTATCTTCAGGAGATTATTCCTGTTTGGACAGCATCAATGACATCCGGGCGCTTTATATCACCGCCGGTTTTACACACCTGAAATTCTTTCAAGAACTCTCAGAAGGGTATATCAACGACATTTTTTCCGTCAATGCGGTCGCTCCCATCCAGATTATCCGCCATTATTATGGGAACTTGCTTTCACATGATGATTTCTACTGCGGGGTGATGGACAGCATTGCCGGAAGGATATCTTCCCCCCTTCTCAGCGTTTACAGTGCGACAAAGGCGGCATTGAGCAAATTCATCGAAGCGATAAACGTTGAACTGGATGTCCAAGGATACAATAACCGTATTTTGGAAGTGTCTCCCGGATTAGTGAAAGGGACAGGGCTTTATGGCGATAGAACCAGGCCGGAAATGACCGCAGAGTTGGCTGGGGAGATTATACGCAGGGCAGAGTCACACGAAGAACTGTACATTCCTCAGTATGAGGAAGTTTTCAAGAAAGTGATTGAAAGATATGAGTCTGACGCTCATGGTTTTGGTGTGGAAAGTTTCTGGTACAAGCAAAAAAGATTGGGAAAGTGACAGATTTGGAGGAAGGACTTCACAAGGGGCAGACTATACCGGTCGGAACGCGCAACGGGCTCGTCAGTTTGATAGTCGGTGTATATAACGTAGAGGAATACCTTCCGAAGTGCCTTGAGTCGATAAGTTGTCAGACATATGACAATCTTGAGATCCTTCTGATAGACGATGGTTCCGAGGATGGCTCCGGTGCCATCTGTGACGCATTTGCCGCAAAGGATTCCCGCACAAGGGTCATTCATCAGAAGAATCATGGTCTTTGGGCGGTCAGGAACCGGGGCCAGGCGGAATCCAAGGGAGAGTATTTGGCTTTCATTGATGGGGACGACTATTTCCATAAGGACTATATCCGACTGTTGCATGAAGCGATCAATAAGGACGGGCATCGCTATCCGTTGTCCATATGCGGATATGAAAGGGCAAGCGATGACAGTGAGGACATTAGCTCGGACATCAATCCGAAAATGCTGGAAATGGATCGGACACTGCTGATTGAGCAGTTCTTTTCATCCGACCACTGCACCTATGCTGCGAACTGGAACAAACTGTATCGTAAGGATTCCATTGAGAGTCCTTTTCAAAAGAACTACCTACGTTGTCAGGACATGGATTCCAACCTTCACGCATTTTTGACGACAATAGACCATGCAATCAAGGTAGAACACACATTGTATTATTGGAGAATCCGCCCCGGGCAGCTTACCGGTGCCGTGAACGACCAGTCCATCAGAAACCGCTGCAGAAGCCTTATCTTTTGTGACAACCACTTCAATCTTTCAGGCGACATGAAAGCCTTCGACCATTATCTGCTTATGGCCCTCTATCGCAGAATGACCAGATGGATGAACTCCTCCATGGAGGGTGATGAACGAAGGGAGGCCATTGCTACGATAAAGGAAATCAAAAGAAAGACTGCATTCGATTTCCTCTTCTGCGAACATGAGCCTTTTTCGTATAAATTAGGACTATTGTTGTCTCTTGATTTCCCTTTCAGCAGCAAAGTCCTGTTATCCATTAAAAAGGCATTTATCTCTCCCCTCGGAACCACCAAATAATTGAGAACGACCGAAATGGCTTATCCAATAGATTTTGTAATGCCTTGGGTGGACGGAAGCGATCCCGACTGGCTGTCTGAAAAAAGGAAGTATCAAGAAGTTGCCGATGATGCATCGACTTTGGCTGATGCAAACGGTGAATGCAGATACAGGGAAAACGGGCTTTTGAAGTATTGGTTCCGTGGAGTTGAAGCTTTCACTCCTTGGGTAAACCGCATCTTTTTCATCACTTGCGGACATAAACCGGAATGGCTGAATACCGACCATCCGAAGATTACATGGATAAAACACGAAGACTACATCCCGAAAGAGTTCTTGCCGACGTTCAATGCCGGAACGATAGAAATGAATCTCCATCGGATTCAAGAGCTTTCCGAACACTTCGTGCTGTTCAACGATGATATGTTTTTTCTGAGACCCGTTGCTGAGGATATGTTCTTTAGGAATGGCGACCCTGTCCTTGATGCAAGGCTTGTTTATCAAAAGAATCGTACACACAATTGGGAATGGCTTCTTTATAATGACTCACAACTGCTGAACCGCAGTTTCAACCCGATTAAATCCATTTGGACCAATAGGAATAAATGGTTCGACATATCAGAATTGGGCATTACCAGAGTAGCGGGGAATATCTATCATTTCTTGCAGCATAGGTCTTTCCCGACAAACACGTACGGACACGTGGCACTACCCCACTTGAAGTCTTCACTGACTGAAATCTGGGAACGTTATCCAGAGTATATGGCACAATCATCTTCACACAGATTCCGTTCTGATGACGGTGTCAACCAATGGCTCTTGTGTGGATGGAATCAAGCCAAGGGAAGGTTCTATCCTGCACATTTCAACAAATTAGGAATCCTTCTCATCTATTCTGATGAGAATGCGCAATGGATTTCCAGTATTATTGAAGGTCAGTTTTTACCACAGGTTTGTCTTAACGAAACTGAGAACAGCATAGTCTCCGACGGTCTGTCCGAAAGGATCTCCCGGGCATTCGACACTATCTTACCGAACAAGTCTTCCTTTGAGTTATAAAGCAATGGATTATCCATTCCAAATAACTGTCGGCGTACCTGTCTTCAATGTTGAAGCATACGTTGAGAAAGCGATTCTCTCCGCCCTCGAACAGGATTTCACACTCCCGTACGAGGTTCTCGTCGTCGACGACTGCGGTACGGATAAGAGTATGGATATCGTCAACCTCATCGCAGCGACTCATAAGAACGGAGACAGGATAAGGATTGTTTCCCACGGGTATAATCGCGGGCTGGGTCAGGTAAGGAATACTATAATAGACAACGCAAAAGGCCGTTATCTGTTTTTCCTGGATTCGGATGACTGGATGGAAGAAAAAGCACTGTCCGCATTATATGACAAGGCCGTTGAATCAGGCGCGGATATAACTGTCGGAGGTTCCAAATACACGAATGACGACGGCATTATGGCAGATTATAAGGTGTACTCCGATATGGTGGTGAAACACGAATCTGCCGGAATCAGCCTGCTGGTCGATCATGGAATCAGAATGAGGGGAGAGATTTGGGGGAAGCTTCTGTCGATGGAGTTCATACATTCGCACAACATCAGATGCGTCAATCGGATAATTGAAGACGGCGTACCTGATTTCGTGTCTCTGGTTGAATCCAAAACAATTTGTCTCGTATCCGATTATGTCTATAACTACTATCAGAACAGGCAAGGTTCTATTTTAGCGGCTCTCCAAACGGAAAAGATTGCAGAGCGGGTTCTAACCTGGGCAAGCATTATTAATACGATCCGCGCACTGGTCGTTAACAAGTATTCTAACCTGTCCGGTATTTATGACATTTATATCAGCAAGACCCGCAGTTGTTACAGGCATATGCTGCTAGACCCTTTGAATGATGAACTGAAATCACAGATCAACTCCGCGATCAAAGGATGCATGTCCATTGTCCCATCGGTAAAGAAGATCAAAATGAACAATAACCGGTCCATGTACCTGTTCCTTCGTCACAATGACTCCCTGGAAGCCTTTTCCCGTTTTGATCACATTTTGACCGCTCTCATGCAATTGAAGACACGATTGAAGAGTATTCTTCGAAAATCCTAATCTAAACTTTGACAAGTATCATTGTGGAACCATTCGTATCGGTTATTGTTCCCAATTACAATCACGCCCGGTATCTCGAAAAGCGCTTGTTCAGTGTTTTTAATCAGACATACGAGCATTTCGAGGTCATTATCCTGGATGACTGTTCAACTGACGATAGCCTGCAGTTCATATACCGATACAAAGACGACCCGCATCTAAAGACCATCGTCGTAAATGAACATAACTCCGGCTCTCCGTTTCTACAATGGGAAAAAGGTCTGCAACTCGCCAAGGGGGATTTGATTTGGATAGCGGAAAGTGACGATTTCAATGAGTTGTCGTTTATTGAGGAGATGGTCAAAGCCTTTGCCAAAGATGAGCGGCTGGTCGTTGCCTTTTCCTCCTATGTCATGTTCAATGATGACGGATATGAGAAGAGTCACAAGATTCGTTCAACTCTCTACTTTAACGGGGTCCGGTTCATTCGAGGATGGATGAGTATGCAGAATGCAATAAAGAATGCAAGCGGGGCTGTATTCAAGAAAGCGGCATATGATCAGATATCAAAAGAGTATCTGTCTTTCCGAGGGTCTGGAGATTATCAGTTCTGGATTGAGATCTCGTCTAAAGGGAACGTAGGGTATGTCAGGAAGAACCTCGCTCATTTCCGTATGGGCCAGCATACTGTAACTGCGATCAACCGGAAATCGGGGAATGCAATCCTGGAAGACATTCGTATTTGTAATTATATATCACAGCATTATCGTCTCTCATGGTTCCAGAAGCAGGCGAGGAATGCCATGTTTTCGCTCAAATATCGGCATCAGGCCTCCATTCCTGAAGATGCTCGTCTTAAAATGAATGAGTTTTGGCATTCAGATAAACGAAAAGAAGGAATAGATCTTTGGTATTTAAGGTTTATTGGCTTTTTACGTCGTTATCCCGGCGTTTTAATATAGAGATAGGAACATTACGATTACCTAAAACAGAATTATGTCCACAGCAATCGAATTCAACCATGTTGGAAAACAATACAGATTAGGACTTGTATCCACGAAGACCTTGTCCCATGACCTCAACCGCTGGTGGCACACCGCCATCCTGAGGCAGGAAGACCCGTATCTGCGCATCGGCGAGGTCAATGACCGCGCATCAGCCGCCAACCACAGTCAGTATGTCTGGGCCCTCCGCGACATCGATTTCAAAGTGGAGCAAGGAGATGTCGTGGGCATCATCGGCAAGAACGGAGCCGGCAAGAGCACTCTCCTTAAACTCCTCTCGAAGGTCACCGGACCCACGGTCGGCACAATCCGTGCCAGGGGACGCATCGGAGCCTTGCTGGAGGTAGGAACCGGTTTCCACCAGGAGATGACCGGCCGCGAGAACATCTATATGAACGGCGCCATCCTAGGCATGTCCAAGGCCGAGGTTTCACGCAAGTTGGACGAGATCGTCGAATTCTCCGGATGTGAACGCTATATAGATACACCTGTAAAGCGCTATTCAAGTGGAATGATGGTTCGTCTGGGCTTTGCCGTCGCTGCCCATCTGGATCCCGAGATCTTAGTCGTCGACGAGGTCCTCGCGGTGGGCGATGCAGAGTTCCAGAAGAAGGCTATCGGCAAGATGAAGGACGTCAGCCAGGGAGAAGGTCGCACAGTGCTGTTCGTCAGTCATAATATGGCTAGTATCAAAGCATTGTGTAAAACCGGCATACTTCTGGAGAATGGAATGGTAAAGTGTACGGGCGATGTGAATGATATCGTAGATGCTTATCTGGCAGGCCGGGAGTTCTCACCGGACAAGAGGATCGTTGAATCCAATCAGACCTGCAGCAGGCCCGAGTTGACCATCAACAGAATCACGCTGAACGGGAAAGAGGACAATGTCATCCATCTCAAGTATCCCGACCGGGACCTGCATTTCCATATCGAAGGGCATTGCAACCAGAATGTCAAGCTGGAGTTTGAGTGCGAACTGAACGACATGAAAGAGAATCGCGTCGCACAATATGTCCCTGTACAGAATGGTGCCAGAATAATAACGCTGCAGACGGATGAAGACTTCGTGATCGATGAAACGATCCATCTGCCGCGCAATATCTGTAACGGCCATTTCAACTTGAATTTCGAGTTGTGCCATCCTTTTGTACAGACCTATGCACGTTGGGAGAATGCCATTCAGTTGTATTTGATCGGCTATGAGACGAGTACGGGGACGAGCGCCGATTATAAAGTCCGTGGCCTGTTGAACCTCGCCGACACCTGCCAATGAGTCTTAAGAGCTTAATATATGACTTGATACCGCCCTATCTACAGCATATCCACAGGGCGAAAAAAGTTTATGGCTCAATCGCGAAGGACCTGGCGGAAACTGAACAAAAGTTCGAGCTTGCCAAGGAAAGGATCCGTGGAAGGATCAACAAAGGGGAAAAAGTCAGAGTTGCATTCCTGCACATGTACGCGACCGAGATTCAGGATCTGAACCTGTTCGAGCGCCTGCTGGAATCACCAAACTTCGATCCGTACTTCATCGTTGTCCCTGTACTGTTCGGAGACCGGAAGCATCTGGAGTTCAATTACAACAGAACTCTGAGGGAATTGATTGACAACTACGGGAAAGACAGGGTACTGAGCGGTTACGACATACAGACACAGGAGTGTACGGATTATACCGGTCAGTTTGACCTTGCTTCCACGAATACCCCATATGACGGTTTGACCAAGGAGTGTTTCAACAGCAGGTATTGGCTCTCCAAAGGCATACCGGTGCTGTATATCCCTTACTTCTATATGGGATTATGCCGTGTGACCAGAGAGAACCTGCAACGGATCGACTTCAATTATTTCTGGAAGGTTTTCGTGCCGAATCACTACACCAAGTCGTTGGCGAAGGAGTACATGGCGAACAAGGGGAAGAATATAGTCGTTACAGGATATCCGAAACTGGACAATATATCCAAAGTGACCGTCCGTCCCCATGAAAGGAAACGGATCATTATCGCTCCCCATCATATGATTGGGGACAATGTGCTGGACAGAGGAGGTTTCAGGGAGTACGCCGGATTGTTGCAAAGACTGCCTTCCATGTTTCCGCAGGTAGATTTCATTTTCAGGCCTCATCCTCAGTTATTCGAAGTACTGAAGAAGTACTGGCCGACGGATGAAATCGACGGATGGCTTGAACAATTCCTGTCGAACGAGAACGTAACCCACTCCATTGAAGGGGACTATATCGCATTGCTGGCAGATTCCGACGCGATCATCCATGACTGCGGGTCATTTGTAGCCGAGTATCTGTATTTCAATAAACCGTGCGCCTATATTTATCGCAAAGGTGTTGATTACAAGGCGATGCAGCTTAAGCTAGGTTTGAAGTGTCTGAAGGAATACTATCCGATAGAAGAGGAGACGGACTGGTTCCGCTTCATCGAAGACGTAGTGATCGATGGGAAAGATGTCAGAAAAGAAGAGCGCGAGGCCTTTGCGAGAAAGCATATAATGATCAACCATCCCAACGCAACACAGGCAGTTTACGATAACCTCGTAAGAGAATTGATAGGATAGAGGCAGAATCATCATGCATATTCCAGGATTAATACAGCTTCCCATCTTCCCCGACGAGAGAGGGAACCTTTCTTTCCTTGAGAACGACGGGCAGATTCCGTTCATCATCAAACGGGTACACTGGATATATGATGTGCCTGGAGGTGAGACGCGGGGCGGGCTGGCATATAAGGAAACCGAAGAGTTCATAATCGCCCTGTCAGGCAGTTTCGATGTGACGATAGACCATGGGGACAGGATTGAGAAGTTCAGTCTGAACAGGTCCTATATGGGACTGTATATCCCTAAAGGCCTGTGGCGCGCCATCGACAATGTTTCGACGAACGCCGTAGCACTGATCGCAGCATCCACCCTTTATGACCCGGCGGACGCCATCAGGGACCATTCCGAATACTTAAGGTCAAGAGGCCTATGAAAAGCAGTGTCAATGATTGCAGGCTGATCGAGCTGGACCGTCACCACAGCCCCCGGAAGGGAGATATCAGCGTGGTGGAGAACGGTATCACCGTCCCGTTCGGCACCAAGCGGGTGTATTACCTCTACGACGTTCCGGGCGGAGTGGACCGCGGCGGTCACGCCCATAAGGCCCTGGAACAGTTGATAGTAGCCGCCAGCGGCAGTTTTACGGTCGTTCTGGACGATGGAGAGAACAAGCGTTCCTTCGTACTGAAACGCCCATATATAGGTCTGTATGTAGTACCCGGTATCTGGCGTGTCCTGGAGGATTTTTCCTCGGGATCGGTATGCCTGGTCCTGGCTTCCGAGAAGTACGATCCGGACGATTACATCCGTGATTACGAAGGGTTCCTGAAATACAAAGCCGAACAATGATACCTTTCCTTGAGCTGAAACAAGTCACCGCTGCACACGCGGAAGAGATACACGAAGCCGTACGCCGGGTCATCGACTCTGGCTGGTACCTGCAAGGCGAGGAAAACGCCCGTTTCGAACAGGAATATGCCGCATATATAGGTACTCAGTACTGCGTGGGTGTCGCCAACGGTCTGGACGCACTTACATGGATATTCAGGGCTTATATGGAAATGGGGCGCATGGCTCCGGGAGACGAGGTGATCGTCCCGGCCAATACCTTCATCGCGACAATCCTCGCCATCACCGACAACGGACTGAAGCCGGTCCTGGTAGAGCCTGATATCAACACTTTGGAGATGGATGACGGCCTGATAGAGCAGAACATTTCATCCCGTACCAAAGCGATCTGCATCGTCCATCTTTACGGCAGATGCGCGTATTCCGAAAGAGTACGCCGTCTTTGCGACAGATACAATCTGCTGTTGGTCGAGGACAATGCCCAGGCCCACGGTTGCAGGACTTCGGACGGGCGTCGTACGGGAAGTCTCGGAGACGCCGCAGGTCACAGTTTCTATCCCGGCAAGAACCTTGGCGCCCTTGGAGACGGAGGTGCTGTCACTACTGACGACCCTGATCTTGCCCGGACTGTCCGATCTCTGGCGAACTACGGATCCAGCAAGAAATACATCTTCCAGTATTGCGGACGCAACAGCCGCCTGGACGAGATACAGGCCGCCGTCCTGTCCGTCAAGCTAAAGCATCTTGACGAGGACAATGCCAAAAGAGCGAAAGTGGCGGATTACTATTATGGGCACCTGTCCGGTATTCCCGGCATAGTCCTGCCGACACTGCTTCCGGATGCGCAGAATGTCTATCACCTCTTCCCTATCCTCTGTGAGCACAGGGATGAGTTGCAGCGGTATCTTTCAGAGCAAGGTGTACAGACTGTCATCCACTATCCTGTCCCGCCCCACAAACAGGCCTGCTACAGAGAGTGGAACAGCCTTTCGCTACCTCGTACCGAGTACATCGCATCGCACGAATTGAGCCTGCCGATGGGACCGGTGATGAGCATTGAAGATGTTTCCGAGGTGGTTTCGTTTTTGACCAAGGCCAAGTGAGAGCATCGAAGACAGACATAAAGGCCGGGCTCAAGGCTCTTGAGAA
>JAEEGL010429343.1_pt1 | contig 14045 bp, 28 predicted proteins | sample 9134231 | NCBI WGS metagenome assembly JAEEGL01 (sample SAMN16246548, study PRJNA631951) | gut metagenome | biome: gut microbiome; feature: rumen; material: fiber-attached | host: Bos | place: Iran: Karaj | collected 2018-10
CCGCCTTGAATCCCGCAAGTGGCAGGATCGTGACGGGAACAAGCGCACAAGCTGGGAGATCAACGCGGATCACTGCTATTTCGGCGGAGCAAAAAGAGACAGCGACGGAAACTCCACCGGCAGCGCCCAGGCTTCCGGCTATTCCGGGTATCAGGCCCCGCAGCCATCCGCTCCCGCCTCCGGCACCTACCCCCAGCAGGGCAAGTTTGTGGATATCAACCCGGACGAGGATGACGGCGAACTGCCGTTCTAAGGAGGACAGGCCATGGCAACCGGTAAGCGCTATTACTGGATAAAGCTCAAAGACACGTTCATGACCTCTGATGCCGTGGACTTCCTTATGGGCCAGCCGGACGGCGCAAACTATGTTGTTCTTTATCAGATGCTTTGTCTTAAAACCATAAACACGGGCGGCAGACTGGAACGCCATATCGGAGAGGTCATTATCCCCTACGATGAAGCGAAGATCCAGCGCGATACGAAATGGTTTTCCATTGACACCGTCCGTGTCGCCCTTAATCTCTACAAAGCCCTCGGGCTTGTTTACGTGGACAAAGACGGTTCTCTTTGCCTCACAGATCACGAGAATCTTGTAGGCAGCGAGACGGACTATGCCGCGCAGAAGAAGGTCCAGCGGCAGAATAAAGTCCCGGAGTTGCCTGTGGACAATGTCCACACAAATGTCCATACAGAGAAAGAGAAAGATATAAGAGATAAAGATAAAGAGATAAAGAGTAAAGAAAAAGAAAAAGAAAAAGAAAAAACGGCAAAGGCTGACGCCTTTGCAGAGCTGGCGGGCGACGACGCCGAGCTTCTTCAAGCCCTGCGGGATTTCAATGATATGCGTACCAGGATAAAGCACCCTCTCTCCGACCGGGCAAAGGCCCTGCTTGTAAACAAGCTGAAAACCTTCCCACGGCAAGACTGGATCGCCATTCTGGATCAGAGCATTTTCCACGGCTGGCAAGGCATTTTCCCGCTGGACAAAGACCGTCGGGCCAACCCCACCAGCAAAGCCGCCGAATCCCTTCACGACAGCTACAGAATGATGGAGGCCTGGGCCGATGAATAAGCGCGAGTTTTCCATGTGGGCCATGGCCCTGAAAACCTTCTTCCCCCGCGACAATCTCCTTCCGACGCCCGAGGCTATGGAGCTTTGGTATCAAGAGCTGAAAGACATCCCGTATACGGTCGCGACGGCAATGCTCAGGAAATGGGCGAACACGCAGAAGTGGCCGCCCACCATTGCGGAGGTCCGGACGATGTGTGCAGAGCTTTCCGCTGGGAAGCTACCCGAATGGGGCGACGCATGGCAGGAAGTGCAGAAGGCCATCGGAAAATTCGGCTACATCGACGAGGAGGGCGCCCTTGATTCCATGTCCCCCTTGACGGTCGCGGCTGTGGAGAAAATCGGCTGGCGAGCAATCTGCTTCAGCGAAAACCCTGACACCATCCGCGCACAGTTCCGGCAGGTCTTTCAGATCTGCGCAAACCGGGAGATCGAAGACCGGCAGCTCACACCGGAATTAAAAGAAACCATAACGGCACTGCTGGAAAAGGCCAGCGTGCCGATGCTGGAAGGAGAGAAAGAAAAATGACCTTCACTGCATTTGTAAAACAGTCCCGCGTCGTTGCGGAAAAAGTATTCGCCACGCTTACCGTGGCGGCAATATGGGCGGCACACGCCGCCCGGGACGCCTGGATAAATCGCCGGACGCTGGCCCCCGTGCTCATGCGGTACGCCGTGGTCTTCCTGGCCGGCGCGCTCATGTCGGTGTTGATGCTGCGCACGAAAGACGCCGCCGCTCACCGTGGGGAGCCTATCATCCCCCGGGAGGCCGTCATAGCCGCTGCGGAGGCCGAGCCGGCCATTGAGGAATCCGAGCCGGTAGACGTGATCGCACAGCAGGCAGCCATCGAAGAAGCCGCCATACACAGGGAAGCCCAGTACATGGCCCGTGTGCTTTACGGCACGGCCAGAAACAACAGCTCCGAAGCCCAGCGCGCCGTGTGCTGGTGCATCATCAACCGGGTGGAGAGCTCACTGTTTCCCAACTCCATCGAGGAGGTCTGCGCGCAGCCTGTCCAGTGGATGGGGTATTCCAGTGACAACCCCGTGACGCAGGATCTCTACAATGTGGCATCCGAAGTCCTTGAAGCCTGGCACAGTAAAGGGATCCGGATGTTCAGCCGGGACTATTTGTATCTGTCCTGGTCTGAGCACGAGCTTATTCTTCGCACGAGCTTCAACGAGACGAAGAACACCCGATACCTCCATGTCAACGGATAAACGCGCCATCGGGTGGCTGTCCCGGGAGCGGGGTAAGGCATTTGAGGCACGGATCGACGCCAGCCTCGAATACTACCGCTCCCGCGGATATGCCGCCGTAGAAAAGACGCCGGAGCCGATGAAGCCCATAAAGTCCTTGGGCGACGGCAAGTTTATCGCCTGCTACGTGAAGAAAGCCCAAGCCGACTACAAGGGCCTTGTCAAAGGCGGACGGACGGTGATCTTCGAGGCGAAGTACACGGACTCCGACCGGCTCGCACAGGATCGGGTGACGCAGGAACAAGCAGATTACCTGAATGAGCACACCGCCCTGGGTGCCCGGTGCTATGTGATTGGAGGCTTTTCCTCCGGCAATGTGTACCTGATCCCCTGGGCCGTCTGGTCCGATATGAAGAACCAATTTGGGCGCAAGTACGCCACAGAAGCCGATTTGCAGCCCTATAAAACCAAAACCGGATGGAACGGCACGTTGATGCTGTTCCCGTGAAAATGAAAGGAGAAAAAACAATGTCCGAGATTTCCAAATTCAGCGCCTACAAGAAAAAGCTGGAGGGCGTGTGCGACGAAAACAACCTGGTATTCCGCTTCCGGCAGAACGAATACCCGATCTCCCTTACCATCCTCCCCAACCAGGGTGTGGAGGAACAGATGGACCTGCTGGCATCCGACACCGAAAAGGTGACGAGCTCCCCCGACGCCCGCCTGGTGTTCTATTACAAAGACGGGGATCTGATCTACCGGATCAGCGAGGGCTTTGTCATCGGTGATGCCCTATTCTCCAAGCTGAAAAACCTGTACAAGAACATGCACTTTACCTGGCTGCAGTATTTTTTCCGCAACCTTGTGGAGCGCAGGGCCATTCCGGACGGCTCCATGCCGGTTATCGACGAGGATGACGCTGACGATGCCCCGGAGCTTCCGCCCGAGGCCGAGCCGCTGGAAACGGACGAGGACGAACCTGCCGCCGGCTGTGACGCTTCTGAGGCGCTGATCTCCCAGGCCGCCGAAGTGGTACGCCTCGAAAACAAAGCCACCCTGCAGCTCCTGCAGCGCCGGCTGAACGTGGGCTATGCCACGGCGGAGGCCGTTATGGACGAGCTGGAAAAGCGCGGCGTGGTCGGCCCCTACAACGGCGGGCAGCCCCGGGAAGTGCTGCCCGTAGACGAGCCGGAGGAGTAATTCATGGGCAAGGCTGCGCAGGCCGTCAGGAGCGGCGTACAGCGCGATTTTATCAAGAAGTTCGAGGATCTGTCCGGGCGGTACTCCGTCCGTCAGATCTGGGAGGACTGGGTCATCATGTACGCCATAGCCATTTCAAACACCGTCGATAAAGTCCACGCCGAGGAACGGGAAAAAGCCTATATGCAGCGGGCACAAAAATACGGCCCCAAGGAAATGCATGTTTTCGCGGAATTGTGCGCGGATATGGTGGCGGCGCTGGACGTAAACCCCGATCAGGACTTTCTCGGGGAAATGTACATGGCCGTGGGTATGGGCAGCGACAAAGCCGGCCAGTTCTTCACGCCATACGATGTGTGCCGCTGCATGGCCGAGATCACCACCAATCCGGAATTCCTGCAAGGCCAACTTGATCAAAAGGGCTGGATCGCGGTCAATGACTGTGCCTGCGGCGCCGGGGCTCTGCTGGTGGCATTTGCCAACGTGTGCGCACGGATGAAGATCAACTACCAGACGTCCGTGCTGTTCGTCGCCCAGGATATAGACTACCTCGTGGCCTGCATGTGCTATCTGCAATTATCGCTCCTCGGATGCGCCGGGTACGTGGTGATCGACAATACCCTGACAGATCCCAGCACATCCTATGACGCCCGCGGTCTGATCCCCAGGGATACCGGGAACGTATGGTACACGCCGATGTATTTTCGGCAGGAATGGGATATGCGCCGCCGCTGGGCCATGATCGACATGCAGCTGCGGAAGCTGGGCGCTGTCGGCCCGACAGAGCCGTTGCAACGGCCTGCAGAGCCCGCAGAGCTTTCCGCCCCGGTTGTTATATTCCCTGAGCCCGTGAGGCCGCAGGAGGCCCCGGAGTTCGCAGAAGCGAAGCACGGGCAACTGACATTCTTCTGAAAGGAGAACGCATGGAAAGACTGACATATAGAGAAATGCCTATCGCGTATGCAGATACTCCAATACAAGGGTATAAAGACTGGCCGGCAGTCCCCGTATCTGCAAGCGTAAGATTTGAAGAGATTGTTGATCGTCTTGCCTCTTATGAAGACTCTGGCCTCGCCCCGGAAGAAATCAATCGCATACAGGAAACACTTGTGACAGCCCAGCGGCTTAAAAAAGAACAGTATGACACGCTGGAAAAATATCTGAAAGCGGAGGCGGAGGGGCGTCTGGTGATCTTGCCGTGCAAAGTTGGAAGTGAGGTTTTCGTCCTTTGGTTTGGAAGCGTTGTTCCGGCAACGGCGATCAGTTTTCACTTTTACGAGTGGAGAGACGGGTATTCTGTTCGTGTTTTGTGTGATACCCAAAAAATCAGCGGAGCACGAGATTTTTCGTTTGAAGCCTTCGGGAAAACCCTCTTCTTTACGCGAGAGGAAGCCGAGGCTGCATTGAAAGGAGAAACCAATGGCTAAATGCAGAGGCTGCGGAGCCTCCATCGTGTGGCTACAGACAGCAAACGGGAAGATGATCCCGTGCGATCCAGAGCTCGTGACCTATTGGGAGCGGGCGAAGGCGCCGGGGAAAATCCTGACACCAAACGGCGAAGTGATCAGCTGCGTTTTTGAGGGCGATCCGCAAAAGGCTACCGGCGTAGGCTATGTATCCCACTTCGCCACCTGCCCCAAGGCGGCGGATTTCAAGAAAGCGAGGAAATAACGTGGAAAGCAAGACCATCGTATATATCCCCATCGAAAACCTATTCCCTCACAAGGACAATCCCCGGCAGAATGTGGGCGACGTATCAGAGCTGGCCGAGAGCATCAAGGCCAAGGGCGTGCTGCAGAACCTGACCGTCGTTCCATCTGCCATCCCGGATAAGTACACCGTCATCATAGGCCACCGACGTCTTGCCGCGGCGAAACTGGCCGGACTGAAAGAGCTGCCCTGTACCGTCGTGGAAATGAGCTATGAGGATCAGGTCGCAACAATGCTCGTGGAGAACATGCAGCGGTCCGACCTGACGATCTATGAGGAAGCCAAAGGCTTTCAGATGATGCTTAATCTCGGAAAGACGGTGCAGGACGTTTCTGAAATGTCCGGCTTCTCTGAAAGCACCGTCCGCCGGCGGGTGAAGCTGGCCGAGCTTGACGAAAAGAAATTCAAGAAAGCCGTGGACCGAGGCGCCACGCTGTTTGACTTCGCGGAGCTGGACAAGATCGAGGATCCGGAGGTCCGAAATGAAGTCCTCGGAAGCATGGGAACGGCCTCGTGGAAGAATAAGCTGGAAACGGCCATCAACGACCAGGCTGCAAAAAAGGATATGGCCCGATGGGAGCAGCAGGCCAGCCGGTTCGCCGCCAAACTGGACAGCGCAGACTGGGTAAGCGGCGAAAAATACGGCTACATCGGGGACAAGAAGATCCGGCTTGAATACTACCAGACCTTCAACCGGTGGTCCGGTAAGGGCAAGGATATCGAAAAGCCGAAGCTGGACGCTGAATGGTATTTCGTGGTCAACAACAGCGACGTTACCCTCTACAAGAAGTGGCAACGTGACGAGAAAGCCGAGCGTCTGGAAGCCCAGCGCCGCGAGGAAGCGGACAAGCACCGCGCCCTTGCTGCACAGCTCGAAGAGATCTCCGAGCGTCACCGGAAGCTTCGCCTGGATTTCGTCAAGGGCTTCGGAGCCTATAAGCAGAAAAGCACCGCTGTCCTGGAGTTCTGCACCGAGGCCATGATCTACGCCCAGCGCAACGGCGGAGGGTACTACAACAGTAACACCGCCCTCAAAGGTCTGGCCGAGATGCTGGAGATCGAGTACAAGGAAGTTCACGGAAGTGTGGAGCTCGACTGGAACGACTTCCTTTCCGAGAAGATGAAAAACCCGGAGCGCACCGCCATGATCACAGCCCTGTGGATCCTGGACAAAGGCTCGTTCTTCACGGACGGCTACGACAGCGCCCGAAAAAAATATGTGCTGCGTTACCAGGACGACCCCGAGCTCGACAAACTCTATATGATACTCGGAAGCCTGGGCTATGTGTCCAGTCCGGAGGAGGTAGAGATGCGCCACGGCACCCATAAGCTGCAGCTCAAAGAGCAGGAGGTGGAATGATGCCGGCTCATGTAAAGCTTTGCTACTCCTGTGCGGAGCTGATGAAAGAGGCGTATATCGTCAAGGAACTGCCGTCAAAGTATGAGAGCGGACGCACGTCCTGCGAGAACTGCGGAAAGCGATTGGTGATGGTCAGCACTTACGAATTGACGCTCAAACGAAGAGGCCAAAATGCTTGACCGCAACGGCTACGCCCCCTCCATCGTTCAGGAGGACACGTCATACTGCTACCTATGCGGTAGGCGGGACCGGAAGCTGGACCGGCACGAGCCGTTTGGAGGCCCGTACCGGCAAAAGAGCAAATCTTATGGCATGTGGGTGGTGCTCTGCCACTACCCCTGCCATGAGGGCCGGGATGGAGCGCACGGGGATCCCGCCGTAAATCGGGATCTCCGATCCGCCGCCCAGCAAGCGGCCATGCAGATCTACGGCTGGACCACAGCCGACTTTATCCGGGAATTCGGAAAAAACTATTTGGAGGAATGACAATGTCTCTTTTGAAACTGGCGATTGCCTATATCGCCGCCTATTGTGAAAAGCATGTCGGGTGCGACGGCTGCCGCCTGTATCGCAACGTAGACGGCTGCACGATCCAAAATACCGGCCTGCCGCCCCAGGATTGGGATGTGGATTACATGGTAAAGGAGAGCCGGAAATGAAAGCCTTTATCATCATTTTTATAGTGCTGCTGTTCGTGGCGCGGGTGCTCTACGAGAAAGGACGGAACGATTGATGAAAAAGCGGGAACGCAACCTGTTTTTCGCCATAGCAACCTACGCCATTGACAACGGCTGCAGGGTGTCTCTGGAACGAGAAAACAGCGTCTTCGACAGCGAGGCGCTTAACGGAATAATCTCAAACACAAAAAGCACTGACCGTGGTCTGATCCTCCGAGTGAAGCCGCCGAAAGAAAGCGAGGGTGAGTAATGAGAGAGGCTTTGAACCGGTTGACCTGTGATCTCTGCGGTTTGTCTGTTACTGTGGCTGAAAACACTGATCGGAAGGAATACGCCGACGGGTGGAAGGAGTTCGATTTCGACGACTTCGGTCATCTTCGGTCGAGATACCTGGAACTCAAAGACATATGCCCGGAGTGTTTTAAGCGGCTGTGGGCAGCTGCTATGGAGATCAAACAGGAGGGGGAAAAGAAAAAATGAGCCTATCCGTTGATAACTGCCCGCACTGCGGCGGGCCCGGAAAGCTGAAAACCATAACCACGCCGTTCATGCACGGCTGGGTCGGATGCCCTGCCTGCAAGATCTTCAAGCAGTGGACGCACGATCCAGCACAAGCAATCGAAATGTGGAATGCGAGGTGTACATCATGAATGACTTTGAAATCTTGCAGGAAGCCATCGATCGCTACGGCATGGACGCTCAGCTAAAAATGGTCCTTGAGGAAATGTCAGAACTGCAGAAGGAGATCTGCAAATTTTGGCGAGGCAAGGACAACTTGGAGCAGATAGCCGACGAAGTTGCTGACGTGGAGATCATGCTTGAACAGGTGAGAATCATCTTTCAGATCGAGGATGTTGTAGATGAACATATCTCACAAAAGATTTCACGCCTAAGAGATCGGCTTTCCGCGCCAACAAAGGCCGAATCTGTGTCCATGCCAAACTTTAGGCAGGAAAAAATATATCCCAACTGCACTGTTCAGGTGCTTCGGGACATCAAAACCGGAGAGGAATCATGGGGCTGGTGGCCCAACGACAATCCGCCAAGGAGGATCATCCATGAGTGAATCGCAAGAGCATAAGCGCCGGTACAATCAGCGGCTGCAGTATATTGCCGCCTTTGAGAAGTGGCTGGCCGAGGAGTCGCCGATGATCCGGATCTTCGCCTGGCGGCGTTGGAAACACCGCCGCCCGGTATGGGAGGAAATCACATGATGAAGCCTAAAATCCTTGTCAACTTCGACGGCAAGGCGCGGTCCCTGCGGGAGTGGGCCCAGGAGGTGGGCGTTTCCTATGACACCGTTTTGCGCCGATGGCACACCGGGGTGCGGACGGAGGATGGTCTTTTGGCCGGGCTCGGATATGTAAAACGGCCCATCACCAATGCTGACATGGAGTTTTTGCAGGAAACTCGATATGCCCGCGCCGGACAGGCCGACGAATGGCAGATCGCTTGTGATCTGATAGGTGTGCCGCGGTGTCGAGCCGCAGAACTGCGGGAGGTCATGGGATCATGAAGCGGATCTTTGAGACGGTTTTGATCTGTACTCTGTGCATCTGCTGGGCCTGTATCCTCACCGCCGTGGAAGCGGTGGGGTTGGATTGGGGGGATTGAGATGGGTGTTTATATCCCCGGCATAGAAAAATCAAAAACCTGTGCGTTCTGCCGTTTTTGCGAGGGACTTGCGGACACTCAATTAGGTTCTTGTGCTTTCTGCGTGGTAGATGGGAAAACAAGAGTGGCAGATACGCCCCCAAAAGACTGTCCTCTCGTCCCCGTCCCGGAGCACGGGGATTTGATTAGCAGGAAGGATCTGTGTGAGAGACTGGAAAAGACGGCAAAGATTAAGCGGTATCTCAACGGAATGAATGCGGCAATCGGCTTTGCGCTTACCGCTCCCACCATCATTCCGCCAGAACCTTTCAACAACCTTTCAAAGCCTTTCAACGCAGAGGAGGGATCACGTGAAGACTAAAGTTTCAATCCTCGGTACGCCCTGGGAGATCGCATACCGGTCCGAAGATGCGGACGAACGGCTGAAAAGCTGTGACGGCTACTGTGACTGGACCATGCGGCTGATCGTCGTTGAGGAGGAGATGACGGGAACGCTCGGGGATATGACCCGGTACAAAATGAAAGTCGCCCGCCACGAGATCATCCACGCCTTCCTTCTTGAATGCGGCCTCGCTGAAAGTTCTGCGCCGTGTGAGGCCTGGGCGCACAATGAGGAAATGATAGACTGGATCGCTCGGATGGGGCCGAGGATCTACGCGGCCTGGGAGCAGGCCGAAGTCCTCACGCCGGAAGATCGGGGTGGATGATGTACGAAAGTATTGCAATCGCCCTCCGGATGTGCGGATATCCATCAAGCGTGTATTACTGCGGACATGGTTGCCCGCTTGCAAAAGACGGAGGCTCGTGCGGCATGGACCCATTACTTTCAGCAGCGGCAAGCGCAATAAATCACATGAACGAGATTCTGAACGATTATCGTACTGCTTGCAAAAGGATGGTGGAAAAATGACACCTGAACAAAAAACCATACAGGACATGCGCCGGGATCTGCTGTTTGTCATGCAGCACCCGCTTGACCGGTGCAAGGTCTGCCGGTATAGAGACCGGGACTGTGCCAAGGAGGGCGGCTGCATTCCCGCCTGGCGCGGCGACACGCCGGAGATAAAAGCATACGGAGGTAAGCAAAATGGATGAATGGGGCGCTGTAAAATCAAACTGCATGCTCGGCAAAGAAAAATGCAGCGACGGGGATTGCAGCAAATGCGGCTTCTCATGGAAAGAGGACGAGCGCCGCAGAAAGCTCCCGCTCGTCAAGCTTGACAATGGGCTGTATGGTAAAAGGGTAGGCAAAGCCCGGAGGGATTGATCTATGACGCTGGACGAGCTCAATTTGCACTGGCACCTCGTGGACGAACTGAATAAGGCGCGGGACCGGCTGCAGTCTATGAGCTCTTTCCTCAAAGCGCAAAGCCTTGACGGCATGCCACGCGCCGGCGGCGAAAGTCGCAAAGTGGAAAAGCTGGCGATCCTTGTCGAGCAGCAGGCCGATACCGTTGACCGCATGGAAAAGGTCGTACAGCAGTCCGAGCTTCAAATCAGAAAGTTTATTGCCAGCGTAAGCGACAATCGCACTCAGCAGATTTTATCACTCCGGTTTTTGGCCGGGTATGAGTGGGGCGAAGTAGCCGCAATCGTGGGCGGAAAAAACACCGAGGAATCCGTCAAGGCGACATGCTACAGATACCTTAAACGACCATAGGCGAAAATCAGCCGTTGCAACGCCGCACAGCGAATTCAAGCTCCTTCCGCCATATATCTACATTCCCCGCAATACAGAGCCGTACAGAGCGCAGAAAGAGGCCCTTATACCAATTCGAGGTATAAGGGCCTTTGCTATGTTTTTATCTTGCGCAGGAAAGCCGCGTACAGTCGAGGATTGAATGTCTGCACCGCCTCGCTCACCAGCTCGTCCACGATGGGCCAGATCTTCCCGGGATCCTTGCCGTGTACCAGCCGCCCGAATTCCGTGTCGCTGGAATAGTCAATCATCTGGTTTTCGACCTGTTCGGGCGGAGGAGCGTATGAGTAACCGGTTGGCTGGCTGATTATTTTCGTGGCGTCACGAAAATGGTCCGGGTAGAGTTCGTTCTTTATCGTGTAGAACGCCGCGAGCTTCATACAGGTGTTGGCGTTGGGGTGACGTTCTCCCTGGCATTCGGCAATGGCCTCCTGCAAATCCTGTTCGGTTATCACAAGAGGCCACCGCCTTTACATGCGGTCCATCTTGTCAACAAACCGCTGGACTTCCCGGCGCTTTTCCTCGGGCAGACTATCCATCATGCCGCGCATTTCGTCCAGCAGACCGGACATATCATCGGCATAGGAGTAGTTGCCGGAGTACCGGCCCATGCTGTCACGGGTGCGGCGTCCGGCGTTGCTTGTTCCGCCGTAACCGTCTCCGGCGTAGCTGTTGCGCCGGGCATAGGAGCGCCCGTCGTTGTAGGCATACCGGGGCACCATGTAGTGGCCGGAGTAGCCGCCTTCGTCCTCGCTCTCCATCATTGCCATGGTGGTCTTGATGGATTTAAGAGCGTGGGTCAGTTTGTCCACCAGCTCCAGGTCACCGGCACTCATGCTGCCGCCGGCGGAGCGGATCTTCTGGCTGACGTCTTCGAGCTCGCGGGAAATGACCTCGCAGAGCTCGTGAAGAGTCCTCATTTTTTCATCCATGTCGTTTCCTCCTTCCCGTCAGGCGATTCTCTGGACGTCCAGAGAGGCGCGCCGTCTGACAAAGATCGACGGAGTGGGCGTGACGGCCGCGTCATCCTCCGTCGCGTCCACGTAGGCCGCAGACACGGACACGCAGCATCCGCAGGGCACCGTGATCGTGGCGGACGTGTTGACGTGCCACAGATCTTCCACCGCCGCCGGAGTGACGATCGCAACGCTGTCGGCGATAGGAACGCCGTTGAGCGTGATCGCCACGGCGATAGGCGTCACCGCCCCGCCGGTAGGAATGGCGATATTTCCCTGCAGGGTCACGTCGTACCGGGCAAACTGATTGGCGCCGCTCTTCAAGGTAAGAATTCCGGGCGCCAGGGGCACAACGCACCCCTTGTTGCACGGAATAGACACCACGTCGAACGGAATGTCGCTGTTAAGGGCTACATTCTGGTCTGTAGCAGTAAGATACCTTGCCATGGTGACGCCTCGATCAGTTCACGAAGCCGTTGCCGTTACAGCCGCAGCCGGCGTTTCCGCCGCAGGTAAAGATGGGAGTGCGGCCATAGACGGGAGTGGTAGGCACGGGGCAGGTGTTCAGCCGGTTGTACAGAGCGTCGACCTCATTGGCAAAGCCCTGGGAGATAAACGCGTTCTGCGCGGTCTGGCTTTCCCGCATAGCCGCCATGTTGAGCTGGTTCTGCAGGCCGACGTTCTCGCGCTGGGCCTGGGCGAGCTGGCCCTTGATGCCGTCCAGTTCGAGCTGGCACAGCTTGTCAAGGACAGTCTGGATGCCCTGGGTCACGGCAGCGCGATCCGCGCACGCCTCGGTGGCAATGGTGTACTTGAGGTCCTGCGTGGCCGCTCTGTTCTCGCAGCAGCAGTTCTGCAGGGCGCTCTGGACACCGAAGATGCTCTGCATGTTGGCGATCTGGCCGTTGGTGATGGCGCCGGTGATGGCGTTGCCGGTCTGGCAGATGTTCTGATTGATGCCGGCAATACCGAGCTGCACGTCACCGAAGCCGGACGTGATGCTGTTCTGCAGGCCGTTCAGATAGGTGGTGATCTGCTGGTCGCGGAAGCCGTCGGAAATGTGCTGGGAGTTGTTCAGCCAGGGGTAGAGGTCCCAGCCGCCGGCCATGCCGCCCATCATCATGGGCCACATCATGCCGCCGCCAAAGCCGCCCATTCCCCAGCCACCGCCGCCGATAAGCAGCAGCAGGAGGATCCACGCCCAGTCTCCGCCGAAGCCGAAACCGCCGTTCCCGTAGCCGCCGCCGTAGGCGGGGGCAACCGGCATATAGAAGCCGTTGCCGTTGGATTCATCAGTGAGAGCCATTTGTAGGATTCACCTTTCAAAAAGTATTTATCCCCACCGCTTCGTGTGCACCCGCAGCGGAGTGAATACGTAAAGAAAAGCGATCTTTGCTTTAATTACCGGGGGGCTATCCTCCGGCAATTAAAGCCGTCTTAACTTGCTTGCAACTTGCTACAAACTTGCTATGTTGCAAAAAATGTAGCAAGTTCAGTGCTGTTTTTACTTGACTGTCATTTGCCGAACATCCGCATGACCTGCTGCAGACGCGGAGCTCCGATCTGCCCGGTGCGCAGGAGGTATTGGGTGATCTGCTGCGCGTCCGTCATGCCGTCCGGGATGTTCATTCCACGGGCTTTGAGAAAGGCTGCGGGGTGAGCCTTTATGTCAGACACATCCTGCTGCATCTGCTGCTGCATCTGTCGTGGATCCATCTGCTGGGGCGCCTGCGCCGGTCCGCCGCCGAGTCGGTCAAAAAGGCTCATGATTCAACCTCCTGCTTCTTCTGCCTATTGGCGATCATGTCCTTTATCAGCTGTTCCATTTCATCTTTGCGGACGTACTCTGACGGGTCGAATTTCGGCGCAGGAGGCGCGGGAGGCCGTTTCACGTACACGTCCAGCGTAAAGCCGTTGGCGGTGGCAGATTTGATGTAGATCTCGCTTTCGTCCTGGGAGATCATCATCTGCGAAGCACCCGCGTTGACCGGGAACGCGGAGGCCGCGTCCTCTCCCTTCACCTGCACGATCTCAGCCCGGATCGTGGGCGGGGTCATCATCTGGTTTGCGCCCGACATCTGTGTCGGGGACACCGGCTGCTGCATGACCGGCTGCTGGTACGGCTGATACAAAGGCTGATACGTCGCCGGAAAACCGCTGTTGTAGAATGCCATTTGTCAGATCCTCCTTGAAAAGTAATAGGTCGGGACGGTGCTGCCGCTGTCCCAAGAATCCCACCAGTCCCCGTCTATAACGGCGACCGCGTGTTCATGAGGCCCGAGGACGTATATCCCACGGGGATGGTCTGCGCAAAAGTCTGCCACTGTGTAGCACTCCGGACACCGATCTATCATGCGCTGCCGGCCAAAGCCCAACTGCTCCAGCAGCGACCACCACACCCGGTCTGCCGACGGCATATCCGCCATTTCTCCGGACAGGTCACACAGGGCCTTGTGTATCGTGTTCCAGTCCCGCCCCGTCACTGCGCACAGCGAACGGACAGTACAATCGCCCACAGTCAAACCGAGCGGGTTCGGATTGAACTTCCTCCACATGCGTC
>JAEEGL010734791.1_pt1 | contig 14045 bp, 15 predicted proteins | sample 9134231 | NCBI WGS metagenome assembly JAEEGL01 (sample SAMN16246548, study PRJNA631951) | gut metagenome | biome: gut microbiome; feature: rumen; material: fiber-attached | host: Bos | place: Iran: Karaj | collected 2018-10
ATAGGAACCGGAAAGATCGCCATGCAGGTAACCGGTTCAATGAAACAGGTTGAAGGTGTTAAGCTTTACGCTGTATGTTCCCGCAAGCAGGAAACTGGTCAGCGGTTTGCGGATAAGATGGGCATACCTAATGTCTATACCGATTTTGATCGGATGCTGAGCGATGATAACATTGATTTCATCTATATTGCAGCTCCAAATTCACTGCATTATCAGTATGCCTGCAATGCCGTAAATCACGGTAAGAATGTGATCCTGGAAAAGCCGTTCTGTTCCAATCTCAGGGAAGCAGAAAGTCTGGTTGAACTGGCTAAGGAAAAAGGCGTATTTCTGTTTGAAGCCATTACCACACTGCATTCACGCAACTACAAACTGCTTAAGGAAAAGCTGGGAGAGATCGGTAATATCGGCCAGGTACAGTGCAACTACTGTCAGTATTCCAGCAAGATGCCGGCTTTTCTGAAAGGAGAGGTAGCCAATGTCTTTACCCTGAAGTATTCAGGCGGAACCTTAATGGATATCGGGGTCTATAATCTTCATTTTGCGGTTGGACTGTTCGGCAGGCCGGAAAAGGTGACATATTATGCCCGAAAACACGAAAACGGAGTGGACCTTGGAGGAACTCTAATACTTGAGTATCCGGGCCTGATCGTGGAAGGAACAGCTGCCAAAGACGTGGCAACCGTCAGCCGCTGCGTGCTGGTAGGCGATAAGGGCTACATTGAAATACCGGGCGGAGCCAATGGCGAAAAAGCCTTTGACTTAACGGTCGGCAACGAGACGGTTCACTATGATGTTGACTGCGAGGAAAGAAGATTCATCAATGAAATAGAAGCTTTTAAGGACATCTATGAAAGAGGAGACATGGAGGCTTGTCATAAACTGCTGGCTGAGACTCTGGATGTCATGTGGTGTGTCGAGATGGCCAAGAAGTCAGCTGACATCGTATTTGAAGCAGATTAAAAGGAGCGTGAGCTCCTTTATTTCTGTCTAAGATATCTGTTCAGCTGTTCTTTAAGATAGAGATATCTCTCATATTTCTCCTGTTTCCGGAAATGTACTTCGCGGAACTGTTCAGGATCATCAGCGTAAGAGATACTCCCAGGTGCAAACTGCTCGCTGGTCAGATCAAATTTCTGACCGCTTACTTCGTTATAGCAGTGGATGCTGCCGTCCGCAAGAGGTATGCCGAACACCTTGCCGCCATAAATGTCCTGTACCAGGAAGGCAGTGATGGAACACTGTCCCAGGGTCCTGTTATCTTCGCTCCAGTCTTTCTGCATGCGTGGGGCACAGGTCTTGCGGCACCAGATGGTACTTAAGATATCATACAGCTGCTGCGGTGTGGTAATACCGGGATAGTCAGGATTGTTCCGGCTCATGGTGGCATTCTGCCAGCCGTAAAAGCAGTATTTACTTTTCATGAGATTACCTCCTGATGTGATTATATCATTGAATATTCGTAAGTCATATTAAAAATGTTGTGATAGAATGTATTTAAAGAAATTCTGTAACATCATGGAAGGGATCAACGTATGAAGTACATACGGTTAGTACTGTTCGGTGTTTTTTCACTGATTCATCTATACGACAGCTTTTTTGACAACAGCCGGGCCCGTAAGAAAACCAAGCCTTTTCTGCTGTTGTTTTTGACGTTATTCTATCTGCTGGCAGCCAGGGAAAAGAATTATCTTCTGGTAGCAGCTCTGATTTTCAGCTGGCTTGGCGATGTGCTGCTTATTCCCAAGGGAGATAAGTGGTTTTTCCGTGGGGGAATAGCTTTCGGCATCAGTCACTTGTTTTTCATAGCACAGTACATACCGCATATTTCCTTTGACAGAATACCATGGGTGGCTGTCATTCCGGCTGCCATCGTATATTTCGGCATCTCATTTGTCATTATCGAAATAATAAAACCTACAACGCCTAAGTCGATGTTATTTCCAATGTATCTGTATCTGCTGTGCAACAGCGCTATGAATCTGTTTTCGTTCAATCAGCTGCTGCAGCACCATAATCTTGGCGCCATGCTGGCTTTGATTGGAGCCATAATGTTCTTCTTATCCGACTGCGCGCTGTTCATCGTAAGATATGGAAAGCATCCTCAGATTGTTTACAGGAAGCATTTTACGGTAATGCTGGCATATCTGATGGGAGAATTTCTGATCGTCTTAGGCATGCTGAAACTGACGGGTCAGCTGTAAATAAGTATAAAAAAGCTACTGTAAAGTGTTCAGTGACTGTTTGAATAGAATTGGGGTATAAACATGAGTGATAAACTTAATATCGGCAGGATCGTTACCGATGAACTGGGAAAGCTGTATAAGCTTGAAAAAGCGGATATCGGCAGTGATGCTGTCCTGAAGAAAAACATGATGACATTTACGACAGAGGTTCTGAAGGCTCAGGATTTCGGACACATCTGCATTCTGAAAATGAACGGCATGTTCGGATTGATGAAGATGGAAACAGTGGTTATTTCACCGCTGGAAAGAGATGTTCCGCTGATCAATTTTGACTGGATCAGCGTCGCAGGCAAACAGACTTTCATAGCGGAATTCTATGACTGCCTGCTGGAACCTTATCCGGAAGAAAACGTCAGGAAACTGTACGATAACAGCATGATCTATCCGGAACTGGCAGAGTATGATGGCGGTAAGCACTGGTATGATGAAGTCAAGATGTACTGCTCCTGCGGCAAGACCAGCCGAAAACCTCGGGATAAGTTTACGGTTATGACCAGGAAGTACATGAAAGAGCTTGTTCAGCAGCTGCGGCATATCGGCAAATGCGACCAGGAAGCCAAGAAGGAAAAGATCAGATGGTTCGCTGAGACACTTATTGAAAAGGGCGGACCGGCAGTAAATTCCGTAACGAAACTGTTCGGCACTGAGACTGCCAGACGTCTGATACTTAAGCACATGTACGGTGTAGAATAACAGGACAGAAAAAGTCCTGTTTTTCTGTGACCCGGGCAGTAAAAAATCTGTTGTTATGGTTGTAGGAGGTAGGGACAATGAAAAGATTTATTACTGCTGTACTGTGTTTGTTATTACTTGTCGGCTGCGGAAGAAAGAGCGCTGAAGGACATGATGGCGGTTATTATGAACCGGCATACAGAACGGAAAATGACAGTTATGGCTTAAGTGCTGAAACAAACTATGATGTTGTTAAGAAAACCGATAATTCCACGGTTGCCAAAACGGAGGAAAAGCTTGTTTACAGAAGCTCTGTAACACTGGAGACCAAGGATTATGCCAGTCTGCTTGATGAGCTTAATGAGATCATCAGAAGATATGACGGTGTGACACAGACCATGAGGGAATCCAATACAGCCAGAAGAACCTTTTCACTGACTGTCAGAATACCTTCAGAGCATTTTGATGACTTCATCCAGAGCTTACGAAAGAGCTCAGGCAGCATGACTGATATCTATACCAGCGTTGACAACATTACCAAACAGTATAATGATAACGATTTAAGAATATCTGCACTGGAAACTCAGCATGCCAGACTGCTGCAGTTACTGGCTGATGCCAAGGATCTCAATGATGTCATTCTGATTGAAAGCAGACTCAGTGATGTGGAGACAGAACTGACCAGACTGCAGTCCTATAAGAACAGCATGGATTCCGATGTGGCTTATTCAACAATTGACTTAACGGTATGTGAAGTTCAGACTTACTCCGAAACATCTTTCTGGAGCAGACTGACAAATGCCTTCAGCGGTTCCTTAAGCAATTTTACCGATAACATGGAAGGCCTGGTCATCTGGGCGATCTACGCTTTACCGAATCTGGTACTGATCGCTGCTGTTTACTTCCTGTTAAGGAAACCTGCCGGCAAGCTGATCGGCAGGATCTTCACCAGAAATAAAAAGGTCATTCCGACAACGACAGAACAGTAAATGAAATCACGGACCGTCATCCGTGATTTTTTCTGTTTAGTTCATTGTTTTCCCGCTTCCAGTTATAGTATTCGCTGACTAAAGGGGTATAGCCAAGTTTTTTCAGCTGTTGGTAGGTGATGTCATAATTGCCTTTGTAGTGCCTGCCACTGTAGAGGTAACGCAGATACATCTGCATGTACTCATCTATTTTATGCAGCCCATCGGAAACCGTAAGTACCGGGAAATAGAATCTTGTCCAGGTAAATTCATTGTTTCCGGTAAGATCATAGAATCTGTTGTCAAAGCTTCTGATCATGGCAACCGCGGTTTTTTCGAATGAGTATCCGTTTTTTTGGCGCCAGCGGTACAGCCCGCGGGCTTTTCTTCTGATTTTGCCCTGCATCTTGCGGATGGCTGTATCGGAAAGATCAATGTTATGATCATGGTAACTGAAGCCCAGGAATTCCCATTTTTCATGAGGTTTGCTGACGGCATATTTATTCATATTAAGAGTAAGCTTCTTTTCTTCAATATGGCTTTTCAGCATCCGGAATGTTTCTTCAGCCTGCTGCCGGGAATCACAGAAAATGATGATGTCATCGGAATAGCGGAAATATGATTCAGTAAACATTTCATCCAGGGACAGCAGATAGATGTTGGCGAAAAAACTGGCCAGTGGCACGCCGGCCATGGCGCCTCTTTTTTCCTCAATCAGCTCTCCGTTGTAGTAACAGCGATCCTGAGTAAGCAATGTCTTCATGAATTCATAGAGCGGTTCATCGTCATTTATGATCTCATGCAGGACCTCGAGCAGGATGGGAACGTCGATGGAATTGAAGTAATCGTGAATGTCTATTTTAAGAACATGCTTTTCATCGAGACAGTTGATTAACTGTATTCTGTCAAAGGCTGTCTTGGTCGTACTGTACCTTCTGAAGGAATAACAGTTGTCAGAAATGCGGTCATCGTAACGGTAAAGAAGCCAGACCAGCAGCTTCAGGATCCAGGTTTCTTCCGTACTGTAGGTATAGACAGTTCTTTTTTTGTTTGAATCGATCTTGGAGATCAGTTTCTTTACAGGATAGCCAAAAGAGGTAATATCCAGATACTTTTCGCCATCAATAAAAGACTGCAGCTGTTTTATTTCTCTTTTCTGCAGCTGATTTTTTTCCGTCTTGTAACTGAGGAAGTCATTCCAGACTTCCTTTCTTTTTAATTCATCGAGAAGTGTCATAAGAAAAAGGGGAAGAGAAAACGCTTTGAAGTAAGCTGTGCTTACGTTACCGGATGGTACATGATTGGACTGCCTGTAAAGTCATCGTTAATAATCATGCTGCATCCGCCACAGGCGCATTACTGCTTTTCTCTTCCGCTATCTTAGATTACAGATATTTATGTAATCTTTGTTTAATGTATTCTGGATGGTTTGGATAGTGTTCAACAAAGTTGATGAACTGGATGCCATGATCTTCAGCGAATTCTCTGCTCCAGCGGTATTCTCTATGAGCGGTGGTAGTCTTGCCAATCAGCATGATAACCAGTTTGACTTCATTGCCTTCGCAGACGATGATGGAATAATCCATGAATTTGCCGTCACCTCCCATTTCAACAGGGGAAACATTTTCATAGACATTGTACTGAGGGAATTCTTCAGCCAGAATATCCAGAATTCTCTGTCGGGCTGTTCTGCCGTCTTCGTAATCTTCAAAGAACTCTTCAGGTATTCTGTTTTCTTCCTTTTCTTTCTGTTCAGCCTTGTATTCATCAACAGCCTTTTTAATGGTATCAATTTCGTTGCCGAAGGTTTCCTTCAGGTTGCCCAGCAGATTCTTGGCTTTTTCTCTGTCTTCCTCACTGATGTTTTCGTTTACTGCTTCCTTGACTTCCTTTAAGAGCTTATCAAAAAGTCCCATAAATTACCTCCTGTTCAATTTAGTGATTATCTTATAATTTCAAGTGTTTTTCTTAAGTATAACATACAGGCATCAAAAGCAATAATAAATATGATTTATCCCAAATAATTGCACTTAATGTATATTGATTAATCTTAGTTTGGTATAATGTATAGAGAATAAAAGGAAATTCTAATAATAGGAGGTTTCAATGGATAAGGTTGAATTAAAAGAATTAAAACTTCTGGCAGCTAAGATCCGTTTGGATGTCATGGAACTGCTTTATCATCGCGGTTACGGACATCTGGGTGGCTCACTGTCATTAGTTGAACTAATGGCTGTTCTCTATGGAAAGTGTCTGCATGTTAATCCTGCTGATCCACAGATGGATGACCGTGACATGGTTGTTCTTTCAAAGGGACATGCTGGACCGGTCTGGTATTCAGCACTGGCTGAAAGAGGCTATTTCCCTAAGGAATGGTTAATGACTCTAAATGATGGCGGGACAAATCTGCCTTCACATCCTGACAGAACAAAAACTCCTGGTGTTGATATGACAACAGGTTCATTAGGCCAGGGTACAAGCGCTGCCGCAGGTATCGCTTTGGGCCAGAAAATGAAAGGCCAGAACCGCTACACTTACCTGATTGTCGGAGACGGTGAGTTAAACGAAGGACAGTGCTGGGAAGCATTCCAGTTCATCGGCGGCAAGAAACTGAATAACTGCATCGTATTCATCGATGAAAACAAGCGTCAGCTTGACGGTTACACCAAGGATATTCTCTATCCATTTGACTATGTAGCCAAGATGGAAGCTTTCGGTTTCCATACTCAGAAGGTCAAGGGAGATGACATTGAAGCCATCGCCGAAGCTATCGAAAAAGCCCAGGCAAATAAAGACAGTGCAAACTGCATCGTTCTTGATACCATTAAGGGACAGGGCATTAAGTACTTTGAAGAACTCGTGAGCAATCACTCAGTCAAATTCAATAATGAAGCCAATATCAAGGCTGCCGAAGAAGCCATTGCCAATCTGAAAGAATTCATTGCCAAGGAGGAAGCATAATGTTCAAGTTAACTGAAGAACGTAAAGTAAAGGGAACACCTTTAGCTAAAGTCGTAATGCAGACTATCGCTGACGTAATGGACACTGATGAAAAAGTAGTCATGCTGGAAGCAGACCTGGGCAGTGCCAGCAGTTCAACCATTGTTGAAAAAGCTCATCCTGAAAGATATGTTCAGTGCGGTATTGCGGAAGCTGACATGGTCGGTATCGCAGCCGGATTATCCGTTAAGGGCTTCAAGCCATTCATTCATACCTTTGGTCCATTCGCTACCAGACGTGTATATGACCAGTTATATCTGTCAGGTGCCTATGCTCACAATACCATTAATGTCTACGGTTCTGACCCTGGTTTCACCGTAGGTCCTAATGGCGGTACTCATACAACATGGGAAGACGTGGCCTTGATGAGAGCCATGCCTACAGCTGTTGTTACTGATGCTGCTGACGCCGTTCAGCTGGAATGGATCGTCAGAGAATTTGCCAAGATGGAAGGAATTCATTATGTACGTGCCAACCGTAAGGATGTCCGTAATGTATATGCACCGGGTTCAACATTTGAACTTGGCAAGGGCAACGTCTTAACTGAAGGCAAGGATGTGCTGATCATTACTGCCGGCCAGCTGGTATCAGATGCTCTGGATGCTGCTGAACAGCTGGAAGCAGAAGGCATTTCAACTGAAGTTATTGACATGTTCACCATCAAGCCTATCGATAAGGAACTGATTCTGTCAGAAGTAAAGGGTAAGAAAGCCGTTGTAGCTTTTGAAAACCATTCAATTATCGGCGGCTTGGGTTCAGCTGTTGCTGAAGTACTGGCAGAAAACTGCATTGCCGTACCGTTCAAGCGTCATGGCTGCATGGATCAGTTCGGCCAGGTAGGAACACCTGACTGGCTGCAGAAGGAATTCAAACTTACTGCTGCTGATCTGATTGAAACCGTCAAGGGCTTACTGAAATAAGCATAAAAAAAGAATTAATCCATAAGTAAAAGAAGGATCGCGATGATCCTTCTTTTCTGTATGCTGTGATACAGCTTTATTCCATTGGTGTTGTCCAGTAGTTCTGCTGATAGATGTCTCTGAACTGATATGTTGATTTGGTCTTGTAATCAGCGATGCTGACATCACCGAAATGCAGCTTATCTTTGAAGATGATTGAACCGTCAAGTACATATGAAGCCTGATAATTACCGTTGTAATCATAATAGCCGGCGATGAATTCAATCTTATCTCCTTCGTTGAGCTCGGAAGTATACTTGGCAATGACATCGGCATCATCGTACCGGTAGCTGACACCGGCCAGCTCGATTCCTTCGTCGTCCAGCTGCAGCAGCAGATTGGCTCTTTCACCGTTGATCCTTACCGGAACTCTGCCGACACTGTTAATGACTTTTTCGTTATCCTTGGTGCAGTAGAGATAGTAATAAGGAATTACGATCCAGTTACTGCCGTCTCCGGAAGCAGCCAGCCAGGTCTTGTCAGTGATCTTCAGCAGGTTGCCCTTGGCATCGATGTCATAGATATTGTCGCATCCCATGTCAATGTAGCCCTTGCCGTCATCAATGAACATGTTGACCTTGAGGTCATCGACCATGGCCCACTGCTGGTCAGTGAGCTTGATCTTGCCGTTTTTCCAGGTCAGATCGGCATCGAAGTGGTTGGCTGCAATGTAGTCAGCCATGCCTCTGCCGCTGCCCATTACGCTCTGCAGCAACAGGTTAAGGCCTAACTCCAGTAATGGAGAATAGTTAGGCTGCTGCTGTACCTGCTGTGAGCCGGAAGAGAACATTTCCAGTAACTGGTAGATGCTGTCAGTACTGTTCTGAGTCTGATAGTTGCTGGTGTTATAGCCCTGGAATGACTGAGTGGCATTGTAATTGCCACCTGATGATACCTGTCCGCCGGTTGAGTAGGCGGCGAAGTTGCGGATGCACTGAGTATAGTCAAAGTTCATTCCAATCTTTTCATAAGTGCTGGTTACAGTTCTCAGATACTGAGAAGATCTGTAAGGGAAGTAGATCGACAGACCGTAGGAGTTGCTCATGGTACTGGTCGTATTGTTGTATTTGATGCAGTTGAGCAGGGAAGATACCAGTTCCTTGGCTTCAGGTGTATCAATGCTGCTGGCCATGTCAACAAGGTCGACAAGGTCAACGTTGGCCTGAGTTCCGAATTCTCTGGCTCCGCTTCTGGCTGATGCAAGGGTTCTGTACTCCTTGTTTTTGATCATTTCCGTTGCTGATCTGGAGAAGGCAGAAAGCTTATCATCGACAACATCCCGCATTTCAGCCAGGTCGATGACTGAAAGGGTAGCAGGCTGTTTAGGTGTTCTGGTCTTGCATTCAGTTACAAAGCTGTCCGCAATGGCCTTGCCGATTTCGACTGTAGGCAATGAAGTGTTTTTGCTTAAGGCGTTCAGCCAGTCTGTATAGTACCAGCCGATACCCGGTTCTGATTCTTCAGAAGCGATCAGGTAGTCGGCATGTTCTGCCAGCATCAATGCTGTTTCAGTATTGCCCATTAAGCAGGCGTCAAAGCCGACAAAGTCAAATTTGACATCGGCATCGGTCAGAGCCTGGTCAATGCCTGCCAGAGTCATGGACCCGTAGTTTGAATATTTTTCGTCACGGCCATAACCGCCGATTGAACCTGAGCCGTGGTCCCAGAGGATCAGACCGTAACGGTCTGCCTTGAAATTGGTCTGGCAGAATTCAATGAAACTTGTCAGGTTGGCTGGATTTACCATTGGGGCATTACCGGCATTCTCAACCAGCAATCCCATCTTTCCCGGCAGGATCTGATAAATGGCGTTCTGTTTAGTACTGATCTGATTGATATGCCACTTGGTAGTACCGCCGGTATACAGTATCAGATTGATGTTGGAACTGAGGGCGGCTGCCGCCATTTCCTGAATGTCATATGAACCCATGGCACCGCGTGATTCAAGGTCACTGCCGCACATGTAGACCATGATCGTGACGACGTCCTTGTTGTCACCGACGATTTTTGTGTATTTTGGCCTGACGGTATTCAGAACGGAAGTGTCAAGCTTTCCGACATTGCTGCCGAGTTTCCACTGTGTCGTGTAAGTGGTACCAGAAGGGTAATAAAAGTCAAATATGCCACGTTCCTGCGGCTTGCATCCGGATACCGGAAGCAGCAGACAGCAGGCTAACAGAAGGATAAGTCCTTTGGTAAAATGCTTTCTTTTCAACATGTTCTTAACCTTATTTCTTAAAGAGATCGGCAATCATGGCAAAGAAGCCTTTTTTGCGTCCGGCACCTTTCAGCTTGGCACCGGCATCTGCGGCATTTACCAGATCTTCCCGAACGTCCTTAACGACTTCATCAGTTCTGGCGATTTTCTGTACGGTTCCTTCAACCATGTGTTTTTTTCTGCCCTGTGAATTTGATTCCATTGTATTTACCTCCTGTTATTTTCTGCTTTTAAGAGCATCTGCATACTCATAGGCAAGCTTTAAGGCCTGCTGATACTCATCACTGTCTGGATTCAGATATCCGAATTCATTAACCTGGAACTTCACGTCGTTGAATTCAGGATGTCTGACAAACAGATGTAAATAGATATCCGAACCGTCTCTGTTCAGATATTTTCTCTTTTCGATCTGGATCCTGCTGATGTCGTTAATGTTGAAGATGTCAGCGTTGTCTTTGACATAATCAGCTCTCTTACTGATGAGGAAGTCCTTGTTTTCATCATCAATGTAAAGACTGTATTTGCCTTCTACAGCTATATTGCCTTTGAAACCAGCCAGTCGTTCCCTGTTTTTCTGACGGTAAGCCAGATGTTCATTGATCTGTTCTACGGTTTTTTCGGCAAAATCAGCATTGTCCAGCCATTCAGAAGCCAGCCTGGCACAGTTTCGGCACAGTATTCCGTCTTTCAATACCTTACTGCCATATCTGGTCAGCTTGTTTCCGCAGACAGAACAGGTTCTCGTCAACCCGTTCTCCTGTAACAGAGTATTATCCATAATATGATGCCTCCTTGTGTTTTGTTAATTACATTATAATTGATTAATGACAATTTTTTATAAAAATTAATAATCAGAGAAGGGAAAGGTCACAAAAAAGCCATCTGTTCAGAACAGATGGCCTTGTTTATTTTACCTGTGCAGCGGCTTATTTGCCTGCCTTGTATTCTTCAATTATCTTCTTGCCGGCACTGCAGCCTAATCTTTCAGCACCTGCAGCGATCATCTTTTCAGCATCTGCCAATGTTCTGATTCCACCGCTGGCTTTTACCTTCAGTCCGCTTTCGTGAACGGTATCATACATTAACTTGACATCTTCAGGTGTAGCACCGCCGGTAGAGAAACCGGTTGAGGTCTTGACGAATGTGGCACCTGCCTTGATTGAGCACTTGCAGGCTTCGACTTTTTCATCGTCAGTTAACAGGCATGTTTCAATGATGACCTTGACTGTCTTGCCGTTAGCAGCCTTTACAACAGCAGCGATATCGTCAGTGACATAGTCGATGTTGCCGGCCTTTAACCGTCCGACATTGATAACCATGTCGAATTCATCGGCACCGTCAGCTAAGGCTTCTTTTACTTCATATGCCTTGGCAACAGTATGCATGGCACCCAGAGGGAAACCGATTACTGTACATACTTCAACGTCAGTGCCTTCCAGTTCCTTCTTGCAGGTAGCTACCCAGCAGCTGTTAACACATACTGAAGCGAAATTGTATTCTCTGGCTTCCTGACAGAGCTTGACGATCTGATCTTTGGTAGCATCAGCCTTTAACAGTGTGTGGTCAATATACTTGTTTAATTCCATAAACCTTATCCTCCCATAGTCCATTATTTATTATACAACAAAAATTCTGCTCATTGTAATTCTAATCAGCTTTGACGGCATCGATTTCTGCCTTGTAGGCATGATACAGTTCCTCGAACTTATCCGGTCCCTTCATCAGGGTAGATGGACCGACGATCAGCACGTCTGCACCGTTGAGGTACATCTGCATGGCGTTGTCAATGACTGTGTTGCCGTCGATCAGGATCGGAATGTGCCTGTCACTGTGTTCGTCCAGGAACTGACGCATTCTTCTGATTTTGTCCATGCCGCCCGGAACGATCTTCTGACCGCCGAAACCCGGATTGATGGTCATGTCCAGAATGAAATCAGTTTCTATCAGCAGTTCTTCAATGTAGTGCAGCGACATGCCAGGTATGACAGCCAGCCCGGCTGTAATGCCTTTGTTATGAAGAGTCTGCAGCAGTTTGAAGGCATGCTGGGATGTTTCCGGATGGAAAGCCACACGGTCGCCAGGCTGAATATCGAACATTTCAATGTATTCTTCAGGGTTGGTTACCATCAGATGAATGTCGATCGGCAGATTGGTGATTCTTTTGATGTCCTTGTACCGCTGGGTACCCAGGGCACTGTTTTTGACATAGTGTCCGTCCATGATGTCAAAGTGGATGAAAGGGCAGCCGACTTTTTCGGCCAGCTTGCAGTAATCGTAAAACTCCTCAACATGTGCGCACATGATGGATGGTGAAATCTGAACAGGCATGGTAAAACCTCCTTTATAAAAAAGCCATCATTAAATAATGACAGCTGTTTTGTTGATTATCTCTTGGCGTTAAGCAGAGTTGAACCTTCACCGTACATTGATTCCCAGTCCTTGGTGAAGTTTTCAATAGCCTTGTTGACGTTTTCGTTACTGAATGTAGCCATCATCATGTCAAGCGGAGCAGTAATGGCTTCGCAGCCGTTAGTGTAGGCTTCTCTGAGCTGGCCGGCAGTGTGGAAGCTGGCTGCTACTAACTTGGTAGGCAGTCCTTCACGCTCGATCTTGTTCTGAACATCCTGATATAAAAGGTTAGGATCAACGCCGTATGTTGTCATGCGGTTGGCATAGATGGCGATGTAGTCAGCGCCTGCTGCCAGGGCATAGTATGCCTGCATGGTGTCATAAACGCCTGTTGCAGTAACGTTGTAACCTTCTTTTTTCAGTCTGATTATAGTCTTTAAGCCTTCCTTTGTAACAGGAACCTTGATGTAAACATCTTCATCAACGTTTTCAACCAGAGCCTTGGCTTCCTTCATCATGGTATCACTGTCTGTTCCAACTACCTGAACATGCAGGGTGCGTTCCTTGCCGATGATGGCTCTGATCTTTCTTACGTGTTCGAAGAAATCATCAGGATTGGCACTCTTCTTAACGATGGATGGATTGCAGGTAACACCTGCGATAGGGAAGTATTCGCATGCAGTAGCGATGTCTTCAAGTTTAGCGGTATCGACTAATAATTCCATAATTTCCTCCTGTCCTTAACAATTAATGAATTATTTTTTTAATTTCTTTTTCCAAAGGTGACCCTTTGACGTTGTTTAAGGCTTTTCTGAGCCATTTTTCTGCTTCCTTGTCATTTCCCTTGTAATGATACTGAATGCCGAGCAGATACTGCAGCATACCAAGCTGTGAAGTCTTGGAATTGGAATCCTTTTCCCGTTCCTTCTTCTCAATAAGCTTGGTAACTGCCTTGATGTCCTGACTCTTTTCCTCGATCATTACGCGGTACAGCATGTGGAAGTATTCCTTCTGTTCACTGTCGGCAATGTCATCCATACGATTTATCAGTTTAGTACACATTTCCTTATCCTTAATAGTCATGAAGTAGAAGAATGCGTTACTGAACAGCTGATAGGATTCGTTTGGATCGAATTTCTCAGTCAGCAGGGTAGTGGTACGCCGTTTTACCTGATCGGTATCATTACGTGAGATGTAATAGCGTAACAGATTCCATTTCTGACTGTAAGAGCCGAATAACAGTCTGTAATAGGAGCTGTTAAGGATTTTAAGAGCCTGCTCGTTTTTATCCTCTTTCATGTACTTCAGGAAACGTCTCCAGATAACCGTTCTGATTATCATTGGAAGGGCTATGGCGATAATTATAAGTATCGCAATCGTTCCTGCCAGTTTCTGAGTCATAAAACAACACCTCCAAATTATATTATACCAATATCAAAATATAAGTGAACAGAAATATTATATAAAATAAACATATAAGGGTGTTGAACTAACAGAAAATTATGAGCAAAAAGACTTTAAAAATGTTATGCAGGGTATATAATGGAAGTATGAAAAAGGGGTATAGATAAGCGACACCGAACGGATCTTATTATTAAGAATGGTTTTTTTAGGTGTGCTGTTTTATCTCAGG
>JAEEGL010915584.1_pt1 | contig 14045 bp, 11 predicted proteins | sample 9134231 | NCBI WGS metagenome assembly JAEEGL01 (sample SAMN16246548, study PRJNA631951) | gut metagenome | biome: gut microbiome; feature: rumen; material: fiber-attached | host: Bos | place: Iran: Karaj | collected 2018-10
CAAGCCCTGCTTGGTCTTCCCTGAACGGCGCGAGGAGGATGTCGCCGCGCGCGCCGCGCGGCTTGCGGCCTGGGTCGCGGCCCTGCCGCTTCATTGCGCCGTCTTCGCGGTGAGCGACTACGCCATTCAGGACGACATTGCACGGGCATTTGCCGCAGCCGGGCGCTCCCTGCCCCGCACGGCAACCCTTGTCGGTGTCGATGCCGCCGAGGTGCCAGGGGACAGCGCAATCGCGACGGATGTTTCGTCGGTCAGGATTGACTTTGAACTCTCCGGCTTTCTCGCCGCAAAAAGCCTGACAGAGCAGCCAAACCGGCTTAAGGCGCCACCCTCATTCGGCCCCCTTCTCGTTGAGCGGCGGAAATCGACGCGCGGACGCGGCCGGCGCGAGCCTTGGATCCTTGACGCCGTAGAGGCCATCCGCCGCAAGGCGTGCGACGGGCTGACCGCCGCCGCGCTGATCAACAACTATCCGGTCTCGAAGCGGCTTTTCAACCTTCGTTTCCGCGAGGCTATGGGGCATTCCGTTCATGACGAAATCATCCAGGTGCGCCTCGAAAGCGTGTTCGCGCTCCTCGCCGACACCGACACTCCCGTCAGCGCCATCGCCGACATGTGCGGCTTCGGTTCCGCTGTCGAACTTCGACAGGTATTCAAGGCAAAAACAAAAATGTCCATGACAGAGTGGCGCGCCCGCCATCGCTGACGGCCTGTCAAAAAACTTTGCCCAAAACCATCGTTGCCGCATCTGCGGTGGTGTAGAATTGTAGGCATGGCAATTCCGCTTACATAAACAAAAGGAGAAAAACCATGAACACAACAGGGGCACATTCCGCAATACTCGCAACCGCGCTGTCGATTACGGCGCTCTCGGCCATGACGCCAGCCATCCTTGCCGACTCGGCCAACGCCTCGGGCGCCGCCGCGATCCGGTCTTTCGACATCACGTTTTCCGGTTACTCCGGCTCCGAGACGCTTGCGGACTTCCCGGTCCTCGTCCGCCTCTCGCCGACTCTGAACGGCTTCGACTACTCGCGCTGCCGCGCCGACGGCTCCGACATCCGCTTCTTCGACGCCTCAGGCAACATCCTCTCCCGCGAAATCGACACTTGGAACCCCAACGGCGAATCGCTCGTCTGGGTCAAGGTGCCGTCGCTGTCGGCTTCCACAACGATTACCTGCCTTTACGGTTTCGGCTCCGCCGCGCCGGGAAGCGCCTCGGATGTCTGGTCCAACGGCTACGCCGCCGTCTGGCACCTCGGTGAAAGCGCGCTTCCGCTCGCTGACTCCGCCGCCGATCCGGCGCCGTTCTCGTCCTCCAACTGCCTCTCCGCCACGGCGTTCGCCGCGACTGGGAAACTCGGCGGCGCGGTCGATTTCTCGCAGAGCGTGGCGAACGATGCAGGCAAATACCAGTCATGGGTCTCGGCCGCCGACATGGACAAGCTCGATGGCTTTGGCGACTTCACGGTCGAGTTCTGGACATACGCCGTTACCGTCTCGTCACAGCAGATGTACATGGGCAAGCGCGACGATGCAAATACCGGCGCGTGGTGGATATACCAGAACAAAGGGGAAAGCGCGATGAACTTCACGGCGGCGGCGGATGGCGCGAACGGAAAGTCCATTGCGTCTGCGACGCCGTCCTTCAACGCCTGGAACCATGCGGCCTTCGTGCGCGACACTGCGGTCGGCAAGGGCTATGCGTTTTTTGCGGGCGACTGCGTCAAGACGAACTCGCCCACCGCCCCGATGAACACCGCGTCCGTCACCAACTGCGCAGGAGCCTTCTACCTCGGCGACAACTACGCCGCCGGCAACAACCGCTGCCAGGGCAAGATTGATGAGTTGCGCATCTCGCGCGTGGCGCGCTCCGCCAATTGGATCAAGGCGTCGCACGACTGCGTCGAGAATGCGTCATTCGCAACCTACACGACCTCCGCCCCACAGACAGCCAACGACTGGGGTCGCTACGCCCACAAGTTCTCGGTTTCGTTCCCCGGCGCTCCAGAGACGGCCTTGCAGGACTTCCCCGTGCTTGTGCGCCTGTCCGAAGGGTCTCCATCCGGCTTCTCCTACGCCGACTGCCTCCGGGCGAATGGCGGCGACCTTCGCTTCGCCGACGCCAACGGCAACCTGCTTGCCTCAGAGGTGGACACATGGAACGAGAGTGGCGAATCGCTCGTCTGGGTCAAGATGCCGTCGCTTGCCGCAAACACCCGCATTGCCGCCTACTATGGCTGGGGCGACGCGCCGGCAGTCGATGGCGCCAAGGTCTGGGATGGCGACTACGTTGGTGTCTGGCACCTCGGCGAAAGCGCGTTGCCGCTCGCCGAATCGACGGGCGTCAGCACGCCGTTCAGCGCACAGCAGCACCTCGCCGACGGGGCCTTTGGGGCGGCGGGCACCGCCGGCGGCGCCGTCGACTTCACGGCCACCAACAACATCCGTCCCTATCTCCAGGCCGCGAGCGACGCCGATCTGGGCGGCCTCGGCAATTTCACCGTGGAGTGCTGGACGAAGCGGGCGCCGGGCGCGAGCGGCAACCGGTACGTTCTCTCGCGCAACAACGGCAACGGCACATACTCTTTCGAGGTGTTCCAAACCGGCTCCAGCAACATCGGCGTCTGCTCCGCCAGCACGAACGGCGTCGCCACCATCGGCGCCGACAAAGGCGGGTTCTACGTGGTCGAGGGGAAAACAGACGGAACAGTGCTGGGCTATGGCGACTGGTACCACCAGGCCTACGTCCGCGACGTTTCCGCCGGCTGCGGCTACGGCTATGTGAACGGCGCATTGAAGAGGACGCAGGAGCAAGTCGCCACCGGGGCGCTTTACTCCGGCGACGCGCCGCTCTTGCTCGGCAACAGGGCGACCTTCAACGCGAGCAACTGCTACAACGGCCTGATCGACGAGGTGCGCATTTCCCGCGTGGCGCGATCCGCCGCCTGGGTGAAGGCGGCTTACGACACGGTGGCGGACGGCTCATTCGCGAGGTATTCCGCGACACGTGGTAACAACGACACCTTCGTCATCGTCGTCAGGTAGATGAACCGCTCCCGTTTTCTGGCGACCGCCTTCCTTGTTGCCGCATTTGCCAAAGGGGCGCAGGCGCAGGAGGTGCAGGTTCCGATGCCCCCGCTGGCGCCGCTTGCCGGTCTGGAATGGCGGCTTCCTGCAAAGTTTGCGACGCTCGATGGAAACCGGCTGGTCATCGACATCCCGGCGGAGGCCGGACCCGCCGACGCCTGCGCGACGGCGGAGTTGCCTCTTTCGCTCCTGAATGGGGCTGGAGGCTTTGCAATGCAGATCGAGGCGTCCGGCGAACGCATTGCCAAGCCCACGCGTCCGTATCTCGGCCTCAAGTTCCAACTGCATTGGCGGGAAAGCGCTTCCGGCCGCGAGGGCTACCCCAACTGCGCAGGCGAGACTGGCGACTTCCCGCGCAAGGCCATACTGAACGAAGCTGACTTCTCCGGGGCGCACCCCGATGCCGCCACGCTCATGCTCGGGCTCCAAGGCACCTCCGGCCGCGTCGAGTTCGACCTCTCCACTCTCCGCGCCGCCCCCACGCCCGGCCTCTTCCGCCGCATCAACGAGAACTGGGTTGTGCGGTATCCTGGGAATGGGACAACTGCGACAACGGGGACAACTGCGACCGACCAACTCAACTTGCTGCAAGGCTCTTCAGGCCTTGCAGGTTCCCCCCAGCTGGGGGGCAGGAGGGGGGCGCCGCTGCGCGGATGCATGCTGCCGGGCCGTGACACCACGGAGGACGACATCGAGACTCTGCACCGCTGGGGCGCGACGATGGCGCGCTTCCAGATGACGCGGCGCTGGAGCGCCGTCGGCGACAACGCCGACCTCGCCGAATACGCCGCCTGGGTCGATTCGCGCCTCGACAACCTTGAAGATGTCCTGCGCTGGGCCGATGCGCGCGGCATGAAGATTTGCGTCGATCTGCATGTGACGCCCGGCGGACGGAACGCCTCGCGCGAACACGCGATGTTCCGCGACGCGCGCCTTGCCGACGCCTTCGTCGAGACATGGCGGCATATCGCCGCGCGCTGTGCGCCTATCGTGCAAGAGATGGGACCTGTCATCTACGGCTACGATCTTGTGAACGAGCCGGTGCAACTCGGCCGCGCCCCTATCGACTACTGGACACTCCAGCGCCGCGCCGCCGAAGCCGTGCGCGAAATCGACCCCGTGACGCCCATTGTCATCGAGTCCAACGACTGGGATTCGCCCGACGCATACGCCTATCTCTCCCCGCTCGCGATGGACAATGTGATCTATCAGATCCACGTCTATGAGCCGCACGCCTTCACGCACCAGGGCGTCGCAAAGCGCCCCCGGGAGGAGGATGGAAAACCCATCGCGTGGCCGGATGCCGCCAAGGGATGGACCCGCGAGTTCCTGCGCCAAAAACTCACGCCTGTGCTGGATTTCCAGAAACGCCACAACTGTCGCATCTATGTGGGCGAGTTCAGTGCCGCCGCATGGGCGCCGGGGGCGGAGAACTACCTGCGCGACTGCATCGCGCTTTTTAACGAATTCGGCTGGGACTGGACATACCACGCCTTCCGTGAAAGCCCCGTCTGGGACGTCGAGAAAATCGGCTCCTCCATCCCGGCCATGGAACCGGCCCCCGAGGACACCCCGCGCAAACGGGCATTGCTTGACGGGTTCGCACAATAGGAAATAGTTTCACTGCTTGACATTGCAATTTTCCCGTCGTGGACAATTGCCATTCACCCTTGTCATTAGATAGAATATAAATATGACGATTCCTTCCATCGACACGCGAACGGGCGTCCGTTCCGAATTCCTCGGCCTTGGCTTTGAAAAGCTCGACCGCGACCTCTTCGACCCGACGAAGGCCTACCCCTTCCTGCCCGCGACGGGCGTATCCTGGATCCGCCTCCAGAGCGGCTGGCAGCGCACCGAGCGCGAGAAGGGCGTTTACGATTTCGCCTGGCTTGACGCCATCGTCGACGACCTCGTCGGCCTCGGCCTAAAGCCATGGGTGTGCCTCTGCTACGGCAACGGCCTCTACGGCGGCGGCGCGGAGAATGTCTTTGGCGGCGTTGGCGTCCCGCCAATCGCCACCGAGGAGCAGCGCCGCGCGTGGGCCGCCTATGTCACGGCGACGGTCGCCCATTTTAGGGGCCGCGTCGCGGCATGGGAGGTCTGGAACGAGCCGGACGGCGTCTGGTGCTGGAAACACGGCCCGAGCGGCACCGAATACGGGCGCTTCGTCATCGAGACCGCCGCCGCCATCCGCGCGGCCGACCAGGAGGCGAAGATCATCGCCGGCTCGATGTGCCATTGGGCCGATACGCCCTGGTTCCACGAACTCATCGACACCGGGGCGCTGGACGACGTCTGGGGCTTCACCTACCACCAATACGCCGACGACGAGCGCAGCTCCATAGAGAAGGTGCAGATGCTCGAAGCCATGCTGCGCCCGCGTAACAAGGACATCCGCATCATCCAGGGCGAAAGCGGGTCGCAGTCGCGCCCCGACGGCCACGGCGCGCTGCGCGACCAGGCATGGACGCCCCGCAAGCAGGCGCGCCAGCTCCTGCGCCACGCCGTCGCCGACCTGATCGCCGATGTGGAGTTCTCGTCGTATTTCTCCTGCCTCGACATGGTGGAGGCGCTCAACGGCACGACTGGCGACCTTGGCTCGATCCTCGACTACGGCTACTTTGGGGTGCTGGCGGCGGACTTCGGCCCGGACGGCCGCGCCACCGGCACATACACGCCCAAGCCGTCGTATCGTGCGCTTGGCGCGCTCGCCTCGATCCTGCGCGGGACGCCACGTCACATTCCGGCACCGGTGCAGTTCTGTCCCGAAGCGGCGCCGCACCTCGGCTGGGGGATGCGCGAGCCGGGCGCGCGCGAACTGCCATTCGGCATGTTCGACCTCGCGAACGGAGCGCGCGGGCTCGTCTATTGGCTGCCAGAGCCGCTGCACACCGTCGAATACGACGGCACGGCCACGCTCGTCTGGCGCGGCATTGACAAGGCGCCGCTCATCGCCAACCCACTGGAAGGCACGGTGGAGCCGCTCCCGGAGAAGTGCATAGAGCGCCTTGCCCCGGGCGTGCTGAAACTGAATCACATTCCATTGCGCGACACCCCGCTCTTCCTCCTCGACGGCACGCCGTGGGAAGGTAGATGACGCCAAGCCTACGCGCGACCGAAGGCGGTCTTGGGCCGCTTGCAGCACGGGCAGTGCCAGTCAGCAGGAGCGGTTTTTGACATCTCTCCCTGTGCTATTCTATTCACGATAAATTTCTTCTAAAGGTGAAAGAAAAGAGGAAGGCATCAGAAATGCCAATTGCGACAATCATAGACGAAGTGCGAAGTTATCCCGTGGATCGGCGGGCGGCAATCGCAGATGCCATCTTGCAAACGCTTAATCCGATAGACCCGGAAGTACAGGAGGAATGGCGTCGCTTGGCAATGGAACGCAGAAATGAAGTCATGGATGGCAAGGTCAATTCGGTTCCCACTTCTGATGTGTTGGCGGAAGCGCATTTCAGAGCCGTATCATGAAGTCGGCATTTGCCTAGTTCGTCGCTTCCCTTACGCGATTTTGTATTCTCACGAAGGAGAGGACATTTTCATCTACGCTGTCATGCACACATGGCGCAAACCTGGATATTGGCAATCACGAATTTGACACCCACCCCACCATTTGATATTCTATTCACGATAATTTTCAACTCGGCGCGGCGAGACCGCGCCACAACCAACGGAGAACAGAACAACCAGAACTGACTTTTCATAACTAATCTAGCGAACTGCTAAACGACGCCTCGCTGAAAACCTACCACCTTCCCCGAAGTCGTCTTTCTTGGCAAGGCCAAAGCATGCCTTGTGATGAACCGTAGCAGATCGCGCCAAAATCGGCGCGTTCTTTCCATTGTGTTCATCACGGGCCTGTGGTAGGGCCTTCAGCGAGGACAAGGATTGAGAACGCGCTTTTTGTTTCTCTCTACATTCCCGTCTGGCGGCAAGTAACCAATGTGGTAGGGCGGGGCGCCCCAATCTACCGCAACACGAAACGAGGACTGGCCCGGTTCGAGTAACGTGCAACTTAACCAGAGGGCAAATAGTAAGGTTGAACATGGGATTACTTAAAAATCTACTCGGCATTGCGTCAGAAGAAGATTGGCCGGACATGACTAATTATAATGCATATTTTACAGATACGCTGGCGTTCTACTATCTGTTGGAGAAAGACTATTCAGGTAAACTCCCAAGAGGATTGCTTGCTTTTTTAGCAATTGTGCTGTCTTTTTGTTTTAACAATACTCCAGACCGCACAATGCGCGACATGTCAATGAGTGATTTTGACCGAATGGTTATTCTTATGTTTAAAACTTCGCAAATAGGTAGTAAACTGTGTAATGACCCCATTGAAGAGGTTGCAATGATGTCCGCTTTAATGTTTTGCAAGTGGAATTTGAAGTCATTGGTGGTGGCAGAGCAATTGCAAAACATGTCACGTGGCGCCTATGCAGAATTTAAACGTCTATATTCTACACAAGATGGCGTTGATGAGTATCGTGAGGCATATGTTAAAAATGATTTTACCGATATGGCTAAAATCGGCACGATAAGTCAAGTTGTTGAAGAACGCTGCAAACATTATGGGATTTTGTAATTTCGGGAGGCATCTTATGGGTCTGTTCAAAAGTCTTATTGGTTGTTTTTCAGAAACAGCACATTTTGAGGATGTAGCACATGCCGCTTGGTTTTTCTACTACAACTTCAAAGCCCGCTTCCCTGAACTTAATGAGGAACAATTGCGTTGTATGGCATTGCTTTATTGCGCGTTCTATGATCAAAAGCATCATCTCGGCGTTTATCATGTGAAATACTGTATTGCACACTGGGTGTGTGGTGATAGCCATATACCTGAAATTGATGAATTGGTATTAACATTTTCGGAAGGCATTTGCAATAATAGGTTTCTTGAAAATGCTAAAGGAGCATTGGATGGTGACTCATACATGATAAAAAAGGGAAAGGTTATTAGCGAAAAGCAAAAAGCGTTGAAAGATGTGCAATTTGGCGGAGGAGGCGTTTTACGCGCATCCTGCCGAAATGTGACGCTGGACAGACTTGGAAGTTTATGCGCTGAACTGGGACACATTCTTCAGCGGGGAACAGTGTTCATGTAAAAGGGAGAACAACTAATGTCTAAACAAGATGACGGGTGCTTGGGTGGAATTGTTCTTATCTTAATCTTGATTATCGGCGGATGTGTTCACTCTTGTGACAAATACCAAAACAAGCATATCAAAGAGGACTATTCTAGTCCTCCTAGCGAAATGGGAGAGTTTACAGGGTCTGGCGGTATAGGAGTTCGAAGTTTTGTCGTGCGAAATGGTGTAGGCTATCTCACCCTCAATGATGGCGAGGTAATACGATTAAAACGAGTTGGCAATGGACGTTATGAAGGACTGGGATACACGGCAACACAGACAGAATACGGTTATTACCTGACCCGACGAGGGAGGTAATGAAACGTTTTGGAGATGGACGATATTTGGGGCTGAATTCTGAAGCCGTTCAGATTTACAGCGCGGAAATCTTGTGTTGGCGACCGCGACATAGCATTGCTCGCCCAATTCGCGAATGTCGTTCGGTGTAAACAAATTTGCGTTCTTCCATTCTCTGTCCTCCGCCGATGATGCCAAGCCTTTGGTTTTAAGCAGCTAATCGGGCAGACAATCATATCGTCCTTGGAACTGCAACCCTATTCGGTAGTTTGGATTGATAAAGCGAAGAACGAAAAAAGATTTCCGCACCGTAATCTCGTGGGAAATGAAACGCCGTAATCGGTTGGATTCACGATTTTAACGAAGGCGGAATGAAAGAGGAGCGCTTCTATTTTGACGAGGGCCGCACGAGACTGACGGACGACTCATGGGCGCAGATGAACGCTAACAGTCACTTCTTCAGGGTGAAGGTGGATCTGCCGTAGGGCTATGGTTTCAAGCAGCCAATCGGGCAGACGAACACGCCATCTTCAGGCCGCGTGTAGGCGAATTCTCCGACTGCGGTCAGAATCATTTTGAACGCGAGGCTGCCGGTCTTTTCCTCGTCAATCTGCGGGGCAAGCCGGTTCAGCGTTCGGGCGCCTTCCTCTGTCAAGGCATTGCCGCCGAGCTTTATTTCCACAAGGCCGAATCTGCCGTTGCGCAGATGAATCACCGCATCGCATTCCAGACCATTCGCATCAAGATAGTGCGAGACTTTGCCGCCAATGGCATCGGCGTAGCAACGCAGATCACGCATGGCCATCGTCTCAAATAGCAGCCCGAATGTCCTCATGTCGCGAAGAAGATCCCCGGGGCCGGCGCCAAGAGCGACTGCGGCAATAGACGAATCCGTGAAATAGCGGGTGTCGCCCGTGCGCACTACGGTCCTCGTGCGAAGACAGGGACACCATGCCGGCGCATCCTCGACGACGAATATCTTCTTGAGTGCTCCCAAATAGGAGCGCACCGTGTCTTCGTCAAGCCGTTCGGTGAAATGTGACGATTTCGTTCGGTGAAATATAGGCTAATGGCTCGGTGAAATATTCCGACTTCATTCGGTGAAAAATACCGACGACATTCTCCTATGCGATAGGCTCCGCCATTCGTGGCAATAAAAAAAACGATTCCATGTTGCCAAAGGCGTTAGGCGATTTGACGAAGACACTGGCGCATCAATGCCCATCAAAGGTCGCGAAAGCCTGAGGCAAGGCTCCTGCGGGCCGACGAACGCCAACAGCCGTGGCCGTCACTGTTTGTTCAAACACGATTGGACAAAGTCGAGCGGCACATCCATCTGGATTGCCGTTTCCTCCACAGACAATCCCTGTTTCATGAAACGCAGGATGACGGAATCCAGCTTTTCCCCAACTTCGATGACATGCCCGTCAGGATCGTAGAACCGAATGACGCGTTGTCCCCAGGGATGCTCGAACAATTTGTGAATAAAGCGGATTTCAAAGGATTCCAAATGCTTGCAGAATTCGTCAATGTCATCCTCCTCGAAATAGAGTTCGCCCGCGTTGTTCGGCAAGACGACATTGTCCGTCCTGATGAATGACTTCCATGTGTCCAGCGTCTGCAACACGACCCCACCATCCAATGTGACATTGGAACCGAAGTCAGTGATGACATCCAGTCCCAGCACATCATGGTAGAATCGCTTGCTCCTATCCATGTCCTTGACCGCAATTAATGTTCCTGCAAGTTTCATGTCATTGTGCCGTTCTTCAAATTACAAAATGTGGTCCATCATAATGGCATCGGAGAAAGGCGTGTAGGGGAAGCGCTCAGTCCGAATAATCGGTGTCGAAGTTGATTGCAATGGAGCGATTCGGGAAGCGCCCTTGAAGTTCGGCGAGAATGGCGGCGCGGAGGGCATCGCGGTCGCGGACGGTGAAGTCCACAAGCACGTCGAAGGAGAGGGTACCGCGTTCTTCATCAAAAAAGACACCGTGGACGGCCTTGACGCCGGGGTGGCGCTTCGCCGCAGCCTCGACGGCGTCGCTATCGGCGCGCCGCGCAGGATCGACGGCGTATATGCCGATGGTGAGGAAGACGTGGAACTTGTCCAAGACGGCGAGCTGCACGGCGCGCGTGAGGCGGTGGATGGCGGCGGCATCAAGCGAGCCATCGATTTCTACGTGGACCGAGCCGATGGCGGTGTCCGGCCCGTAGTTGTGCAGCACGAGGTCGTAGGCCCCGATGACGCCAGGCACGCCTTCGACGGTCTCGCGGATTCTCTTCGAGACTTCCGCATCGGGGCGGCTCCCCATAATGTTCCCTACCGACTCCATCAGCATCCCCGCGCCCGCCTTGAGGATGAAGAGCGAGATGCCCGCGCCGATCCAGCCGTCGAGGTTGAGTCCGGCGAACTTCACGAGAAGCGCGCCGACAAGGGTGGAGGCGGAAAGAATGGCATCGAAGCTCGCGTCCGCTCCGGATGCAACGAGCGCATCGGAATTGCATGCGCGGCCCTGCGCCGAGACATAGCGGCCGAGGAGCAGTTTCGCCACCACAGCCACCGCAACGACGACGAGTGAAAGCATCCCGTATTCAGGCACCGCAGGATGCACGATTTTCTTGACCGATTCCACGAGCGACCCGGCGCCCGCCGTCAGCACGAGCGCCGCGATAGAGACTGCGCTGAAATACTCGATACGCCCGTAGCCGAACGGGTGCTTCGCGTCCGGCGCACGGCGCGCGAGCTTGACCCCGACGAGCGTCAGGATGGATCCGAGGGCGTCGGTGAGGTTGTTCACCGCGTCCATCACGACAGACACCGATCCGGCGACAAGCCCCACGGCGGCCTTGAACGCGGCAAGAAGGACGTTCGCGGCTATGCCGACAAAGCTGGTGCGGACAATGCGCCGCGCCCGCGCGGCGGCGGCGGTTTGTTCGTTAGCTGGTTTCTTCATATTTTCAAGTATAGCACATGGTGGCTGATCGGCATCCGCGAGTCCCGCCATGTCAAATCCTTTCCCTGCCCCATTCGCGCGGCGTCAAACCGGTCTCGCGCCGGAAGAGATTCACCAGGTAGGAGGCGTGGCAGAAGCCGCACAGTTCGGCGATTTTTGCGAGCGGGAGGTCGGTCTCGCGCAGAAGCGTCCGCGCCTTGGAGAGGCGCTGGCGGAGAATCTCCGCGCCGGGGGTGCGTCCGACTTCCGCCTTGAAATGGCGCCCCAGCCGCAGAGGCGGAACCCCAAGTTCCCGCGAGAGCTGCGCAACGCCCCACGGGCGCGACAAATTGCCCGCCACAAGTTCAAGCGCCTTGACGCCCGCGTCACCGACGCGGACGACAACGGATTTGTCCGGCATGAATAATAGCCGGGACTTGATAGCCGCTTTCGGAAATGGCAGAATCGTATGACCATGGATATCAAGGCAATTGAACTCACACGGAGCGACCTTGCGGACGCAGGGCGCGAAGACAGGCCTATGCGCACAGAGGCGAACTCTCCCGTCGTGCTGGAGAAGGAGGCGTCGGCCGATTTCGTCGTTGTCGGCGGCGGCCTCTCAGGCGTCTGCGCGGCGCTCGCGGCCGCGCGCCGCGGGGCGTCCGTCATCCTCGTGCAGGACCGCCCCGTTCTCGGCGGCAACTGCTCGAGTGAAATGCGCATGGGCATCATGGGGGCGCACGGCGACGACAACAAGGAGGCGGGCATCCTGGAGGAGCTCCAGCTCCGCAACTTCCACCACAACCCGCTCATGCGCTACACGATGTGGGACGACGTGATGCTCTCGGCGGTGCTCGGCGAAAAGAACATCACGCTGCTCCTCAACACCTCGGTCGAGGGCGTCGAGATGGAGGGCGGGCGCATCGCCGCCATCAAGGCGTGGAACGGCAACGCCTGCACGCGCTGGACGATTCGCGGCCGCTGGTTCGCCGACTGCAGCGGCGACGGGATCCTGCGCCTTTCCGGCGCGAAGTTCCGCCACGGGCGCGAGTTCCCGAAGGAGTTCGGCGAGGACTTCTTGCAGAAGGGCGGCGACCACCGCACAATGGGCAATTCCATTCTGCTCCAACTGCGCAAGACCGATGAACACCACCCGTTCATTCCACCGTCCTGGGCCTACAAGTTCACCGACGCCGACTTCGTCAACGACCCGCAGCCCGCCGAAAAGGGACGCTACTTCTCCTACAAGCGCCTCGATCCCGAGAACAACAACTTCTGGTGGATTGAGTTCGGCGGCAACATCGACACGATCGGCGACGCCAACGAAATCCAGCTTGAACTCAAGAAGATAGCCTACGGCGTCTGGGCCTACATGAAGAACCACCCCGACGGCCGCTGTAGGGACTACGAACTCGACTGGATCGGCGCCCTACCCGGCAAGCGCGAATCGACGCGCTTCATCGGCCCGCACATCCTAACCCAGCACGACGTCATGGACGGAGGCCGTTTCGATGACGTTGTCGCCTACGGCGGCTGGTCGCTCGACGACCACGACCCCGACGCCTTCTGGAAGCACGGCCACCAGAGCGTCCACCACGCCTGCCCTTCCCCGTTCGGCATCCCCTTCGACTGCCTCTACTCCGTGAACGTCCCCAACCTGATGTTCGCGGGGCGCGACATCTCCTGCACCCACATCGGCATGTCCTCCACGCGCGTCATGGGGACTTGCGCGGCGCTCGGCCAGGCCGTAGGCACGGCGGCGGCGCTTCTCGTCAAGTACGGAATCGATCCCGCCCAGCTGCGGCGCGAGCGGATCGGGGAGCTCCAAGACGCGCTGGAGGACGACGACTGCATGCTGCCGTTCCGCTGGCGCAAGGTGTCGCCGATTACAAAAGAGGCCCTGGTCGCGCCGGAAATGGAAAACCTGCGCAACGGCATCGACCGCCGCTACGGTGGCAACGACAACGGCGTTTGGGTGGAAGCCGGCGACGGGAGCATGGTTTATTCCTGGAAGACCCCGCGCCGACTGTCCGGCGCGAGAATCGTCTTCGACTCGGACATGACCTTCACCGGCAAGCGGATGCGCAAGCTCGAGGCGACGACCGATCGCGCGGAAATGCCGAAGATGCTCGCCAAGTCGTTCCGGATCGACGTGAAGTCCGGCGGCGAATGGCGGACGGTTTTCAAGGACGTCTTGAACATCCTTCGCTTCCGCAAGGTGACGTTCACTCCAACCGACGCCGAAGCCATGCGCCTGGTCGTTGCGGAAGCCTGGGGCGGGCGCGGACAGCCCGCGCACGTTTTCGCGCTGGACGCCATAGAGGTAAAACAATCCACAAAATGAATCCCATAGACCAATCGTTTGATGTCCTTGTCGCCGGCGGCGGGCCGGCTGGCGCGAGTGCCGCCATAGGTGCTGAAGGGGCAGGGTGTGTTCCTGGGATAATAGGCTTATCCCCCTGTTTTTCATTACTGGTCGCGTTGCGACCGACGATGATGGACGATTTCCTGCACGTCGGCGTGGGGGCGTCCGTCATTTCGCCGGCCGGATTGCCGCTTCGCGGCGCCGGCGAAATGCACGGACGCG
>JAEEGL011153927.1_pt1 | contig 14045 bp, 10 predicted proteins | sample 9134231 | NCBI WGS metagenome assembly JAEEGL01 (sample SAMN16246548, study PRJNA631951) | gut metagenome | biome: gut microbiome; feature: rumen; material: fiber-attached | host: Bos | place: Iran: Karaj | collected 2018-10
GCAGGAATGAGATACTCAATCTCCAACACAGCTGAGTACGGTGATTATGTAACTGGTCCTAAGCTCATCACAGATGAGACAAAGAAGACAATGAAGAAGATCCTTGCTGACATCCAGGATGGAACCTTTGCTAAGGAATTCCTTCTTGATATGTCTGAGGCAGGTGGACAGGTACACTTCCAGGCTATGAGAAAGCTCCATGCTGAGCATCCATCAGAGAAGATCGGTGCTGAGATCAGAAAGCTTTACAGCTGGAACAATGAGTCAGACAAGCTCATCAACAACTAATTTGGCTCGTTGATTGAAAAAGTACACAATTTAGACTAAACTTTAAGAGTGCCATTGGACATCGTGGCACTCTTAATTTTTCGAGAGTTTCCAGGGGAGAAATATGTCGTCAGATACTACAAACAAGGCTAATCTCAAAAATGCACCAATAATAATGTTTGCCAGCGCCTTTGTGATGTACCTGGTGGCTCTGCTTCCCATCTTTATAAAAAGAGGACTTCCATTTTTCTACTACGGTGACTATAACGTTCAACAGGTTCCTTTCTACATCCTGGCCCACAGAGCTGTCAGAAGCGGAGAGTTTTTCTGGAACTGGAATGTGGATCTTGGCGGGACCATGGCAGGTGATTTCTCCTTTTATCTTTGGGGAAGTCCCTTCTTTTGGATCACAGTTCTTTTCCCTGAAGGAGCAATTCCATATCTTATGCCTGTTCTGATGGCTCTTAAGTATGGCGTTGCTGCCTTGTGCGCTTATCTGTATATCAGGCCCTACGTCCACAGGTATCAGTATGCCATGGTGGGAGGGTATCTCTATGCCTTCTGCGGTTTTAATGCCTGCAACATAGTCTTTAATCATTTTACTGATTCAGTGGCTTTTTTTCCTTTATACCTGCTTTTATTTGAAAGGCTTATGGCGGAAAAGACTTTTGATGACAGTGGGAAGCTTGTTCATAGCGGAAAAGCCTTTATCCACTTTGCGCTTATGACTGCCTTTATGTCCATTGTTAATTACTATTTCTTCTTTGGGCAGGTCCTTTTCTTTGTTCTGTATTTCTGCATCCGCTACATCAGAGGGAATTTGGTAAAAGACATTTTCGTGCGCTTTAACAGAGCATTGCTATCAGGACTTCTTGGCGTTCTTATTGCAGGTCTTTTCCTGATGCAGGCCTTTGCCGGAATAAAGGGCAATACAAGGCTCGATAACTTTATTACCGGCTACAATATGTTGGTTTATCCAAGTGGCAAGCTTACCTGGGATATTATAAAGAGCATTGCCATGCTTCCGGACATTATCGGAAAGGGGACTTTATTCTATACAACCACTGTGAAAAATGCCTCTTTGGCAGCTTATATTCCTATGTTTGGAATAAGTGGAGTAGTGGGCTTTTTCCTTCTTCACAAGAAGAGAAACTGGGAAAAGACACTTATTCTGGTATGCCTTGTAATAGCGATGATTCCGGTGTTTAACTCCGCCTTTTCCCTCTTTAATACCGCCTATTACGCAAGGTGGTTCTATATGCCTATCCTTATCATGTGCCTTATGACTGCGCAGATGGTGGAGAAGGGCAGATCTCCTCAGCTTAAAAAGGGTGCTGTTGCAGCGATAGTATTCTTCCTGGTATTTGTGCTCATATATCTTTTGCCATCTACCAATGATGCAGGAGAAGTGGTGTTCTTCAATATGTCAGATAATAACAGTATCTTTGTAAGAGACCTTCTCTGGACGGCAGTTCTTGGCCTGATGCTCATCGTAACTGTTTTTGTGATACCGAATTTTAAGAAAAAGAATCTTTTCCTGCTTGTTATGGTTGTTGCAGCCTGTGTTATTTCTACCTATGTGCCTGTTAAAAACGGAAGCTCTATCATCAGCGAAAAAGGGAAGACAAAGTGGCAGGAGCAGATGCTATTTAACAAGGTTGTGGTTGATCAGGAGCAGTTTTCCAGAGGCGAAGTGGATTCCACATCCACCAATTATGATATGGTCTGGGGAATTCCTTCAATCCACTGTTTCCTTAGCACGGTTCCATCCGAGATATTTGATTTCCTTCAGGGAACAGCTGGTATAACAAGAACTGTAGAGACAAACCTTCCTGTTGAAAGGTGTGGTATCAGGGCGCTGGTTTCAGCCAGATACTACTTCGAGAACGCCATCATCAGTAAGAACAGGGTTTATTACAATGAAGAGGGTACTGATGGATACATCTTTGCTGATAACCAGGATGGTTTCGATGTGTTCGAAAACTTAAATTTTATTCCTATGGGATTTACCTTTGATCACTATATTACAGAGTCAGAGTGGAGCGATCTTGTTCCTGAAGAACATGACTATGATCTTGTAAGAACCCTTATTCTTCCGGATGAAGTGGCAATCCAGCTTGGGGATAATCTTGATATGGATGAGCTTACGGCTGAGGATCTTACAGAGTATCCGCTTTCTTATTTGGGCTTTACTCAGGAATGCACGGACAGGGCCAGGACTTCCTGCGTCTCCTTTGAAACTGATACTCATGGGTTTAGTGCAAAGACCTCAGAAATAAAAGGGGACAAGCTGATCTTCTTTTCAGTTCCCTGTACAGAAGGCTTTAGATGTACTGTGGATGGAGTTCCAACCAATATCTATAAAGCTGATTACGGACTGATGGCTATCCCTGTTTCCGAAGGGACGCATGATATCAGAGTAACCTACAGACCGGAAGGACTCATGTCCGGACTTATCATGACGGTTCTTGGAATAGCTCTTTTAATTATCTATTCCAGATTAAAAAACATCAATAAAAACGATTAAATTTGTTATGTTACGCTTGGCAAGGGGCTATGTTATATTTACTATTATTCAATTGATAAAAATTATGTAAGGGTAAGGAGAAAAAAGCCATGAGCAAGATGACCATGAGCCAGAAGATTCTGGCAGCCCATGCAGGACTTGAAGAGGTTAAGGCAGGACAGCTTATTGAGGCTGATCTGGACCTGGTTTTGGGGAATGATATCACTAGTCCGGTGGCAATTGGGGAGCTTAAGAAATTCAACAAGGATGGAGTTTTCGATAAGGACAAGATAGCTCTTGTGCCTGATCACTTTGTTCCTAACAAGGACATAAAGTCAGCTGAAAACTGTAAGTGTGTCAGAGAATTTGCCATAAGAAATAACATTACTAATTATTTTGAGGTTGGTCAGATGGGAATTGAGCATGCTCTTTTACCGGAGCAGGGTCTTACACTTCCCGGAAATCTTATTATTGGCGCTGATTCTCATACCTGTACATATGGAGCTTTAGGTGCTTTCTCTACCGGTATCGGTTCTACAGATATGGCAGCCGGAATGGCTACCGGAAAGGCATGGTTTAAGGTCCCTTCAGCTATTAAGTTTAATATCGTCGGAAAGCCTTCAAAGTGGGTAAGTGGTAAAGATGTGATCCTTCACATCATCGGAATGATCGGCGTGGATGGAGCTCTTTACAAATCTATGGAATTTGTTGGCGAAGGTATAAAGAACCTTTCCATGGATGACAGATTTACAATCGCAAACATGGCTATTGAGGCAGGTGGAAAGAATGGTATCTTCCCTGTAGATGATATTGCCATTGAGTATCTTAAGGAACATGCACCTGGCAAGAAATACGAGATCTTTGAAGCTGATCCTGATGCTGAGTATGATGAGGAGTACACTATTGACCTTGGTACTTTGAAGTCTACAGTTTCATTCCCTCATCTTCCTGAGAATACTCATACCTTTGATGATATTCAGGATATTAAGATTGACCAGGTGGTTATTGGTTCCTGCACTAACGGAAGGATCGATGATCTTCGCTGCGCAGCTTCTGTTCTCAAGGACAGACATGTTGCACAAGGCATCAGATGTATCATTATTCCTGCAACCCAGAAGATATACCTGCAGGCTATGGAAGAGGGACTTCTTAAGACCTTTGTTGAAGCCGGCGCCATTGTTTCAACACCTACCTGTGGACCTTGTCTTGGAGGATATATGGGAGTTCTTGCTTCAGGCGAGAGATGCGTTTCAACCACCAACAGAAATTTCGTCGGAAGAATGGGCGCTATAGATTCTGAGATCTATCTGGCTTCACCGGCAGTTGCTGCAGCCAGTGCAGTTACAGGAAAGGTTTCTCAGCCTTCCGAGCTTGGACTTTAAAACACTTCAAATCCTAAATGGTAGAACAGGAGAATTCATAATATGAAAAGCGCAAAAGGAACTGTCTTCAAATACGGAGATAATGTAGATACAGACGTAATAATCCCTGCCAGATATCTTAACAGCACTGATGGAAAAGAGCTTGCCAAGCACTGTATGGAGGATATCGACAAGGAATTCGCAGGAAAGGTTAATGATGGCGACATAATTGTTGCTGATAAGAATTTCGGCTGTGGCTCTTCAAGAGAGCATGCACCACTTGCTATCAAGTGCGCAGGAGTAAGCTGCGTTATTGCTAAGAGCTTTGCCAGGATTTTCTATCGCAACAGCATTAACATCGGCCTTCCTATTATTGAATGTGAAGATGCTCCGGATAACATAAATTCCGGAGACACTGTAAGCATCAATTTTGATACCGGAGTCATCACTAATGAGACCACCGGGAAAACCTTCCAGGGTCAGGCATTTCCACCCTTCATGCAAAAGATCATCGATTCTGAAGGCCTCATAAACTACATCAACAATAAGTGATAGCTACTGACTTTTCTGTGAAATACAACAGGAAAGTCAGTTTTTTTGCGGCTGTTTATATATGGCGTTATCTGCTCAAATGTATTATTATAGTAGCGTATGAAATCTTGAGTGTTTATTTCAAGATATCATGAGATACTTTGGAGGAGACAGATGGGACGTCTTTTTTGTGTGATCCCTTGCTATAATGAGCAGGAGGTTCTGCCTGAAACTTCAGCACGTATTCGTGCAAAGATCAATGATTTAATTTCAAAAGGAAAGATCGACCCTGACAGCAGAGTTGTATTTGTCAATGATGGTTCAAAGGATGCTACCTGGGAGATAATTACTAAGCTCCATCAGGAAGATCCTGTTTTTCAAGGCATTAATCTCTCGAAGAACATGGGACATCAGAATGCTCTTTTAGCCGGGCTTATGACCGTTAAAGAGATTTGTGATGTTTCTATTTCTATGGATGCGGATCTTCAGGATGACATCAATGCCATCGAGGAGATGATCGACAAGTATAATGAAGGCTGCGACGTTGTTTATGGCGTCAGAAGTGCAAGAACAACAGATACTTTTTTTAAGAGAGCTACAGCTGAAGGCTTTTACAAGGTGATGAATGGCCTTGGAGCTAATACTGTTTATAACCATGCGGATTACAGGCTTATGTCCAGGAGAGCTCTTTTGGGTCTTGCGGAATTTGGCGAAGTTAATCTGTTCCTTAGAGGAATTGTTCCCATGGTTGGCTTTAACAGTGATGTGGTCTACTACGAGAGAGCAGAAAGATTTGCCGGAGAGAGTAAATACCCTCTTAAGAAAATGATCAGCTTTGCTATTGAGGGGATCACAAGTCTTAGCACCAAGCCAATTAAGATGATCACCGGCCTTGGGGGCATCATGTTCCTTATCAGTATCGCAGTGCTTATCTATTCCCTTGTCAGGTACTTTACAGGTAATACTGTTTCCGGATGGACAACAACAGTTATTTCTGTGTGGTTTATAGGTGGAGTTATCATGGTAAGCCTTGGGGTCATTGGAGAGTATATAGGTAAGATATACCTTGAGACTAAGAACAGACCCCGTTTCATCATCGAGTCTTACCTGGATGATGAGCATTAAAAGAAAAATTTATTGGATAGGAGATTTATTTGGAAATGGCAGATGGACACGGTAAGAAGCCTGAAGATTTTAAGAAACAGATGGAAGACAGTATGAGAGCACCTGAAAATGAAAACTCTCATGTTAAGAAGGTTATTGGTATTGTCAGCGGAAAGGGCGGAGTAGGTAAGAGCCTTGTTACCGGACTTTCAGCTATAAGTATGAATAGAAAGGGCTACAAGACAGCTATCCTTGATGCGGATATAACAGGTCCTTCAATCCCCAAGATGTTTGGCATTGGAAGGCTGAACTACGCCGATGAGCAGGGGAATATGCTTCCTGCAACCACAGAGGGCGGAATGAAGATCATGTCCCTGAATATGCTTATGGACAATGAGACCGATCCTGTTGTATGGAGAGGTCCTGTTATTGCAGGTATTGTAAAGCAGTTCTGGTCAGATGTTAACTGGGGGGATATTGATTTTATGTTTGTTGATATGCCACCCGGAACAGGCGATGTGCCTCTTACAGTTTTCCAGTCACTTCCTGTGGATGGAATCATTGTTGTAGCAACACCTCAGGAACTGGTTGGAATGATCGTTGAAAAGGCCATCAACATGGCTAAGATCATGAATGTACCCGTTCTCGGTATAGTTGAGAACATGAGCTATATGACCTGTCCTCACTGTAATGAGCCTATTTATATCTTTGGTGAGAGCAAGATTGATTCTTATGCAGCAAACCTTGGCCTTAACGTACTTGGAAAGATTCCTATGGATCCTGACTTTGCAGCAAAGTGCGATGCGGGAAAGGCTGAGGATATTGAATTTGACTGTCTTGACAGCCTTGGATATGTACTTAATGGTCTTATGGAAGAGTAATCGGATAATACATCTTATTATGCGGGGTTAGAGATATGAGCATGAAGCCTGAGAAAAACCAGATAGCCTGGGGTATAACTTTATTCTGCGTAGCTGTAGCTGTTATGCTGGCGTACTATGTTATCTTTGATGGCAAAGATCTGTTAAGGTCACTGGGAAATATAATTGATTCCCTTTCCGGAGTTATTATAGGCATTATCATTGCGTATCTTCTTATCCCTATTCAGGACAGCATTGAAAAGAACATACTTAAGCCTATTTACAAGAAAAAGGGCTATGACATTTCTTTGTCTGTTAACGCAGACCATAAGAAGCGTAAGCAGATGCGAGCTATTGCTGTCGTTGCTACAATGGCATTTTTTGTCCTGATCATCTACATGCTGATAATTATCATTGTTCCGCAGCTCATCAGCAGTATCCGTGAGATCATCAATAACCTGCCTATCTATATAAGAAATATAGATGACTATTCCAACTCGCTTCTTGTTAATAATCCTGATCTTCAGGAACTAATAGATTCCCAGCTTACAGATTATTACGAGACTCTTTCCGAGTTCGTAACTAAGCATATTAAGCCCTATATTCCTGAGGTGACAACCATTGTTAAGGTTGCTTCCCAGAGTGTTATTTCGGGTGTTAAGGTGGTTATTGACCTTATTGTAGGTCTTATCGTTGCAATCTATGTTCTCAATTCCAAGGAGCGTTTTACAACCCGTGGAAAAAAGCTTGTTTATGCCTTCTTCAAGGAAGATGTGGCAAATGAACTGGTTGGTGGTTTCAGATTTGTAAATAACACCTTTAAGGACTTTATCGGTGGCAAGATCATTGATTCTCTGATAATAGGTATTATCTGTTATATTGGCTGCAAAATTCTTGCCATCAATTATCCGGTGCTGATTTCAGTTATCGTAGGTGTTACCAATATTATTCCTTTCTTTGGTCCTTACATTGGAGGGATGGCAGGAGCTCTTTTGCTTGTGTTGATCGATCCTATAAAGGCGCTAGTGTTCCTTATATTTGTAATTATCCTGCAGCAGTTTGACGGAAATATCCTTGGACCAAGAATCCTTGGAGGTTCAACAGGCCTTTCCAGCTTCTGGGTTATCTTTGCCATTACATTTTTTGGCGGAATCTGGGGAGTTGTGGGATGGCTTATCGGTGTGCCGATCTTTGCTGTATTTTATGCTTTGGTTTCCAGAATTACCAATCATTACCTCAGGAAAAGAAACTTAAGCACTCGGACAGCGGATTACTACGACCTGGCTTATATCGAGGATAATCAGGTTATGCTCCTTAGTGACAAGACCAATCGTAAGTTCCATGCCAGAAGAGAGTCCTCTACCATTAAGAGGATATTCAGTAAAAAGGATTCTGACTCCAAAGGTTCTACAGATAATAAATCCTGAAATCTTTTTTGTATCAGGCTTGACGATGATAAATAATGAATTATAATGATATTTATTAGTGCTTTGACGCGTTAAAGCACGGGAAGGGGACCAGGTATCATGGCAAAAAAGAATTTGGACTGGGCAAACATAGGCTTTACCTATATGGTTGCCGACAAAAGATATGTTTCTAATTACAAGGATGGCAAGTGGGATGAGGGAGTCATCACTGAGGACAGCAAGGTAGTTCTTTCTGAGGATGCAGGCGTTCTTCACTATGCACAGGAGTGTTTCGAGGGATTAAAGGCTTACGAGACAGAGGATGGAAGGATCGTTACTTTCAGACCTGACCTTAACGCAAAGAGAATGGTTGACTCAGCTAAAAGGCTTGAGATGCCTCCTTTCCCTGAGGATAGATTTATCAAGGCTGTTGAGGAAGTTGTAGCAGCTAACGCTGACTGGGTTCCACCTTATGGCAGTGGAGCAACTCTTTACATCAGACCCGTAATGTTCGCTACAGGAAATGTTATCGGTGTTAAGCCTGCTGATGAGTATCAGTTCAGAATTTTCGTGACACCGGTTGGACCATACTTTAAGGGAGGCGCTAAGCCTATTACTGTTAAGATAAGTGATTTTGACAGGGCAGCACCTCACGGAACAGGAAATATCAAGGCTGGTCTTAACTACGCTATGAGCCTTCATGCTATTGTTACAGCTCATGACGAGGGATTTGCCGAGAATGTTTATCTTGATGCTGAGTCAAGAACCTACATCGAAGAGACAGGCGGAGCTAACATCATCTTTGTAACCAAGGATGGTGGCCTGGTAGTTCCTAAGTCTCACACAGATTCAATTCTTCCTTCAATCACAAGAAGATCAATTGTAACTGTTGCAAAGGATGTTCTTGGACTTAACGTAGAAGAGAGACCTGTTAAGCTTTCAGAGGTTCCTGAGTTCGTAGAGATGGGACTTTGCGGAACAGCAGCTGTAATAAGCCCTGTTGGTAAGATCAACGACCACGGCAAAGAGATCGTCTTCGCAAACGGATGCGACGAGATGGGACCTGTTATCAAGAAGCTCTACGACACTCTTACAGGTATCCAGATGGGCACAGTTGAAGCTCCCGAGGGTTGGATCCATCAGATCAAAATGTAAAAAATAACTGCTCTGGCTAATTGCCGGAGCAGTCTTTTTTATTTATTACAATATTGGGAGTACTTTTTCGGAGATATACCAACTGACTTAGTAAAAGCTTTCAAGAAGTTACTATAGTCTGAGAAACCGCAGCGGTCGCAGACTTCACTGACGCCTATGCCTTCGGCGAGAAGGGACTTTGCGATGGAGATACGGCGGGCGGTCATGTACTTGTTGATGGTAGTACCGGTTGCGGACTTGAAAATTCTGCAGATGTAGGATTCACTGATGTAGAACTGTTTGGAAAGATCTCCGATGCTGACTGGGTACTGGATGTTGTTATTCAGGTAGGAGAGGATTGCATCTACCTGCTCGTTGTAGGTAGCAGGCTTTTCTGTCTTGGTGTCATTTTCTCTGTCAGCGACAATCTGGTTGATCATGACAAAGAGTTCGGTGAAAGTAGCACGCTCTAAAAGATCATGGCCAAAACCGTTGCTGGTGACAATCTTGTTTATGAAGTAAAGGAAACGTCCCTGTTGCTCCTGGGTTAGGGTTACCTTGTGGGAAAACTTCTCTGATCTGTTCTGGAAGCAGGCGTCAAGATTGGTTTCCTTTGAAGAAATAGCCTTCATATACTCCGGGTCTATCATGATGACGATCCTTTCGTGGAGCTCCTTATCAATCTGGGTCAGGTAGTGGGAGTCGTACTGATTTATAAGGAAAAGATCTCCCGGTGCTATATCATAAACCTGATTATCTATTAGAAACTGCTTTCCTCCGGAAATAGAAAAGTATACTTCATAACAGTCATGGATGTGCATCTCCATGGCTTTTTCATCTTTATATAAATGTGCAACAGAGAAGTACTTATTCTCAATGCTCTGTGCCATAGCTTCTTTGCAGGAATTCAGCTCTTTCATATCAAATCCTCAATCCTAAAAATGTAAAAATTTCATAAATCTCTTTTTAAAACGTACCTCAATCATACATTTTTACTTCAAAATTTTCAAGTTTTTTTGTCTTGAAAAAGAAAATATCCATTATATTGATGGATACATGTCTTTTTCTAACGGTTTACGTATAAATGTGTGATGTATTATTATTAATATGATAATTTGTTGTCGTTATTGAAAGGTGGATGGTATATGGATGTAAAGTTAAACAAGACGGAACAAATAAATGAGAAAAAACAGCTTCAGTCAGGAGATGTTCAGAAGAACAATGAAAGTCTTGTGGTTTTAGATGAAAAAGATTTTGAGCCTGTTCAGAAAAAGACCCAGGTGACTAAATCCTTTGCAGAGGCACCATATTCCTCTGAACTGGATCTTTTTGGCAAGGACTTTTATCGTAATCCATATCTTCTCAAGGAGAGAATGAATAAGGATACGGTAAAGCTTGGCAGTAAGACCTGGAAGCCTAATGATGCCCAAAAAGAAAAGAATAAGCGCATTGACGCTGCCAAAGCCATCTCAAAAAATGCGACAGGTTACACCCTTGTGCTTCACGATAAAATAGTTAAGGTTAATAAAGCTACTGATCTGAGGGAGCAATACAGAACAGAATTTAATGATGCCTACGAGTACTATTTTGTAAGACTTTCTAACGTGCATTTTACCGCCAAGATGTTTAGCAGTGCCTATATTGTCAAGCACTTTGAAGATTGCTATACAATTGTCCGTAATTTCAGGCAGATGAAGGAAATTGCGCAGGCTGATGGAGCTCATAGCCAGGATGCAAAAGATTTTCTTGAAAATGCAGAGATTTTTGAGCTATTTACCAAGAGGATTGCTGAATTTGCAAAAAAGAACCATGTCAACATCAATACCGGAGAAGGTGTAAATGAAAAACTTCGGGCAAATGAGACCATTACCAATGAGGATTACGACAGATGGCTTGTTCTTACTGGGGAAGCCAAGATACAAAGAAACGAAGAAAGGCTTAATGAGGCCCTGGAAAATTGCAAAGACGTTGAGCTTTCAAAGGAACAGCTTGATAAGCTGAATGAGCCATTTCCGGAGGTAAACTATGAGGATGTGGCGGATTTTGATGAATATCTTACCAAGACTGCAACTGAAAGAATTCTGGCAATACCGGAGATTGAAGCAAATATACGATCAATCCAGAAACAGATTGGCCCTAAAGCTCCTAAGCTTGCTAAAATAGAGCTTCGCCGGGAACTTAGTGAAATGAAAGCACTTCTACGGTTTGTGAAGGCTGAACTTGCTATATATAACGCCAGACAAAATGGTGCTGTTGATACAGAGAGCTTAAAGAAGGATTATCCTGCCCAGGTAAAAGAACTGCATGCTGCCAGTGAAAACATACGCAAACTCCAAAAAAGGCAAGGGGATATAGTAATTGAAAGAACTGTTCCTAAAGGAATCGTAAAGCTTTCAAGGGAAGAGTCTATGTCTACATATTCAGACAATCTTTCCATGAAAAAACGTATGGAGATATTGCGCCTTTCCGGTGAGCTTCTTAAAAAATTCTCTAAGAATAACAACATCAATCCGGATGAGAATTTGGCGGTAGAACTTAATAAGCTTGTAACTAAGTACTTTGAAAAGAACTTCTATAAAGTAGGTTATAGGCAGGAAGCGAAGGCTTTGAAGAAGATCTTTTCCTATATAAGAGATAATAACCTTAAGGAGAAGCTTCAATTTGCTGATCTTATAAATACAATAGAAACTATGGCCAATGGAAGTCTTGTGGTACCACAGGGAGCAGAGATCATTGATAAAACAGTTGGCTTTACAAGACCTGTTTCTGCGACTACTCAAGATATGGATAATCCTTCTTTTGCTAAGGTCAATTCTCTGCTTGATACCTTTACCAAGTGGGAGGATAGAAGCAATGAGCCTCTTTTCCCACATGAGCCAACTGTAAATGATCTTCGTCAGGGTAAGGTTTCAAACTGCTGGATGGTTGCTTCAACCACAGCATTGATTAATACAAATCCTCAGATCATCAAGGATGCTTTGAAGGATAACGGAGACGGAACCGTTACGGTAAGACTTTTTACCTATGAAGAAGATAAGACTGACAATAAACATCATGTGGTTCCAAAATATATCAGAGTAAAGAAAGAAACACCAAAGCTGATCGCAGGAGGCGCTGTGCACACATCAGGAGCTCTTTGGATGCAGATGCTTGAAAAAGCTGCTGCCTTTATTGGATACCGTGGCCCTTCTACACAAAATCCTGCCCTTGGTTACAATGCTCTGTGGCATGGAAGCCAGGGAAAGTGGCTCTTTGCTTTGACTGGTTTATTTGACGATCAGATAGCTTCCGGCAACAGATTGATGGAGAATATGGAATTCTATAATGATACGGTTACTAAAGGAATTGAAGGCTTTACCACTCTTAAGGGTAGATTCCAGGATGCCATTAAGGATGAAAGATTTTTATCTGAGCTGTTTAATGATATGCTTCATGCCAGAGAAAAAGGAATTATCTACACTTATGGCACTAAGACTTCCGACGCTGAGGGAATGAATACAGGTCATGCGTATACAGTTCTTGGAGCAAAGGAAGTAGGTGGTGAGAGATATGTTATTCTCCGTAACCCATATGGCAACATGAATTCAATGTACGATGAAAAGGGAAAACTCGTTAGGACAGAAAGCTATTTCAATTCGTCCATGAATGAAACCTACGGACAGTTCCTTATCAAATTTGAAGACTTTTTTAAGAATGGTGCTATTATATCCAGATTTGATGCATCCAAGTATGGTCACCATAAAGAAGAGGCAGAAAAAATGCAGGAATACAAGGAACAGATAAAAGCAAGTGTGAAAGATCAAGATACTGGCGAAAAAGATGATTTTTGATTCTATTAGAGGGGTTAAATATGAGCGCAGAAAAAATAAAAGCTATTCAAATTTCTAAGTATAAAGAATATGTACCGGAAGAATTCACTAAGAGTCTTATGACCGGTGAACTGGAGGCGATTGGCGGATTTTTTGGCGATGACCCTGCAGGAACACTGATCTTTGAAAAAGTACGTGGCAAAGTTATTATCAGGTCTATCTATACTGCCCCTGAGTTTAGAAGACTCGGCGTTGCTACTGATATGTTCGAGCTTCTTCCTAAGGGGGAAATTTGCGTATCCTACGAAGCTGTTGATGATAAGGTGACCCTTGAGCCTTTCTTTGAAGCAATGGATGTGGAGCTTGAAAGGCTTGATGTTCCTCTGGCTGATTTTACCCTTGGAAAAGCCAGGGATTCCCTTAAGAAGGCTCAGGCTCAAAGGGCGGGGGAATATGGAACATTCCTTGATGAACTAAATAGTAATGAAGAGAATATTGTTTTTGACTGGTTTAAGGATGAGTTTAGTGAAGGAGGACTTGATGGAACCAGCTATGATTCTTCGAGCTTGTTCTATGTAGAAAACAATAAGGTTAAGGGAGCTATATTCCTTCGAAAGGATGAAGCCACGGATTACGATATCATTCAGAATGGACCGGATTCTCCGCCACCTGACATCCTTGACATTGACTACATTTTTTGTGAATCCTCCAACAAGAAAGTCCTTCCGGGAATGATGAACAAACTGGTGGAGCGCCTTTCTGCAGAACATAAAGACAACACAAGAATCCAGGGGCTAATTATGACTGAGACGGGCGAAGAGCTCTACAATTCTCTGTTTGGTGAAGTGATGACCTATGTTCCTGTTTTGTTCACGTAAATTCTTTAGAAAAGTGTTGACAAATGATATACAGGTGGTAAAATACATTAGTATGCTAATGAATAAACGTAAATGATTGCCTGGAAACAGGCGGTTTCTTATACGGATACAGTAAGGAGGTGTTACTGAAATGTCAATCTGCCCAAAGAATAAGTCATCAAAAGGCCACAGAGATCAGAGAAGAGCTAA
>JAEEGL011408055.1_pt1 | contig 14045 bp, 10 predicted proteins | sample 9134231 | NCBI WGS metagenome assembly JAEEGL01 (sample SAMN16246548, study PRJNA631951) | gut metagenome | biome: gut microbiome; feature: rumen; material: fiber-attached | host: Bos | place: Iran: Karaj | collected 2018-10
CCGTACTCCACTGCCAGCTCGGGCAGCGTCCTGCTTTCTTTAATCGCCTCTACGGCCACCTTGGCCTTGAACGATGAATCGAATTTACTTTTTCTTGGCATTTTTACTCCTTTCTTTTCATTCTGCAAAGGTACGACTTTTCTCCCTATAGCAGTTGTCTAAATTTTGGGGAGTATTATAAAATCTTTATTTTTGTTCAATTAATTCAAATGTGAAGGCATCCAGTTTTGTACTGAGCTCTTTAATCCGAGTTTCGCATGTGGATAACACTCGCTTGCGGGCATCTATATTTGCCTGCCCTTCTTCCATTTCCTGAATAATGCATTGAACTTGTTGCTTGGCCTGTTCTATTTCATTGTCAATAGCTGCGGATATTTCCTCCGTAAGACAGGATAGTTTTTCTGCAATAGCGTTGGCTGTTTTAGAAGAATTAGCATCTGCGTTTTGGCTGATGGAATCAACAAAAGCTTTGCTGAGTTTTTCTTTAAGTTCTTTCATTGCAGCAGCACCTTTGAATCCGCCGCCTAAAATAGCAGCTGCAATACCACCAACAAGTACAAATGGGTTTGTAAAGCCGAGAAACAGAGCCAATACGGTTTCCGTGCCCAAAACAAGAGCAACATTTTTAAGCAGTTCCTTGTTTATTCCAGTCATACCTGCTGCTACTGCAGTAGCCAGGTCGCCAATAAGGAATCCACCTGCCGCGCCAGCTATACGTTGCCATACAGGAACATTTTTAGGTTGTACATTATTCTGACCAGAAATTTGGAGTGAGATGGAATCTATCTCATTGTATAAATTGGTAAGGTCTTGTTCGCTTGAGTCAAATATATATGTCGACTTTTTGTTTACAAGAGGTATCATCACCTCATCTCTCCATTTCTTTTGCTGTTCCAGTATTTTTTCATTGATGTAATCGGAAATTTCTGATACAACAACAGAGATTTTATCTCTGGTAGGAATCAGTCCAAGCGATGCATTAGGAGTGTAACCTGCTATCCAGCCAGGAATCATTCCTGTAACTGTAAGTGCATTTTGATTGACGACACGTTTGAATTCGTGTTTGCTCTGTTCAATTCGCAGCCTAAGTTTGGACATGACCTGTTCTTTCTTTTGTTTCAGCGATTCCAACTGAGGCTTTGCCTTTTCATAACGTGATTTAACGTCATCCAGAGAGCTGTCGAGCATCTTTTTTTGACTGGGAATCACCTCGTGGAGAGTTTTGTTTTGTATTCTCTTCAGTTCACGAGCAGGTTGTGAGAGTTTAATCTTGCCCTTGTCGTTGGTAAGGAACTCCGACAACTTCTGTGACAAAAGAGGCATATTGGACTTCTCGTATAATTCCTTATCACCTTTTAATTGACCATCTAATGCTTGCAACGCAGAAATAAAGAAAATATCATTTGTTGTATATTTGCTTAATCTCATTTTTGCAAAACGAACAATTCCATCTTTATCCCTACCGGGAATATTATCGAAATGATTTACAATAAAGAATGGATCTGTAAAACCGAACTCTTTAAGGTTGTTTTCGATAAAATCCACCTCGTCCATACCACACAACTTGTCTGCCATCGTAACAAACAGTATAGCATCGGCTTTTGTCAAGTAATCCATTGTCACTCGTGTTCGAGTTTTCGCCTCGTTCAAGCCAGGAGAATCAATTATCTCGACACCTTCTTTCAACATTCCCAGTGGCCAAAAAAGTTCAACTTTCTCATAAGGGCTTTCAAGTAGCATTTCTTTTGCATCCTCCCCCATAGGAATGACCACATATTCTTCAAGTTCACTATAGTCAATATGAAGAGGAGGAATGTCTTCTTTTCCATATTTTTTAATATGTGCCAGTGCTTTAGGGGATATGCTTTGGGGAAGATTTTCAGGTAGAGGATTACGAAAATAGAGAATCGCCTCTTTACTTTCTCCATATTTTACTTCATTGATAACCGCGGTGGTTGGCCATGAAAAAGCAGGCAAAACATCTTCGCCCAACAATGAATTGATAAAAGTGGACTTGCCACTTTTAAACGACCCGATTACCTGAATCTTGAAAGTGTCATTATTGACTTTTGTGCTCAATTTGTCCAAGTTATCACTATCAGATGACATGTTCAATTCTGTAGTGATGTCGGCAGTCTTGGACAACATACTACCAAGATGTTTTCTTTGAGCATGAAACATGATTAATTTTTCTTGATCGAGTGGCATGTTATTAGTGTTTTATTATGATACTTTGTTTAATATTTCCGTTAAACTGGCTATATTTTCAGTAATATTATTTACATCATCTTGTACTTTTGATGGATTGGCTTTTTCAATTGCTTCTCGTTGGGTTTCAAGCCATGCCTGTTTCTTTTTGTCAGAATCTTCAAGCATCTCATCGTACAATTTCTGTATTCTTTTTTCACTATTAGCAGTTGCTTGCATGATAATGGCTGGAATATCTTTTGCAATAGCCTCTTTAATGGCAACATGTTGCTCCTCAATTTTCTTTTTAAAGACAGTAGATGTTAGAAGGGTCCCTGCGGTTCCAATACCCAGTGTGGCCACTGGACCAAAGGTCGGTATTAGGATGAGACTTAAAGCCACTGTTCCAATTCTGGCATAGTTCTGTTTTTTGTTCAGGTTTTCGAATTCCATCACATAGTTGGACTTATTGTTTTTGTACTCATCCTTTTCGGTTATGTAAATATTACCCACCTGTATGAATGACCGGAATTTCTGATTAAGGATGTCATTAAACCACTTGACATCATTGTTGATAATCTTCGAAATGGTATTTTCAAGTCCAACAGACATGTTCGCCAATTCTACTTTTAAACGGTAAGGGTAGTCTTCATTCCACCATTTCTCGGGATGGGCTGCATGTGATACTTCATACTGCAATCTTTCAGCAACGTCAAGGGTATACTCCTCGACTTTCTCCAAGAAACGAGCATAACATTCATTGGATTTGGTTTGTAATTTCAATGCTAACTCATTCCATTCTATTTCCAGACTATTTAATGCCTGTTTCTTTAAATCAATTACTTCTTTCCGTTTGACGTCATCCAACTTCAACAGCTTCTCGTGCTCCACTAATGCATCAATGGCATTGCTTATAACTTCATGGACGCGAGCCTTCACCCATGTTTCTATCAATTGTTGTCTTCTTGGGTGGTTAATCCATCCAACAATTTCTTTTTTCACCTTGTCCATTCCTATTATATTGGAATAAGTATCATCGGGCATCTCAATATCGTAGGGAACATAGACAGGGATGTCCATCTTGTTCAAAGCAAGAACATCTTTTATATATTTTATAACCCTGCTACGCTCTTCTTTCTTGACGAGGTCTAATTTATTAACGATGATTAGTGTGAATGGCGTTTTGCGGGAAAGAATGCGATTTCTGATGAAGATTTTTTCGTTATTGCTCAATGCCGCTCTTGCGTTTAAAGCTATAATGGTGCCGTCCGATCTCCATAGCACATCACCAATGACCTTTGCTCTTTCTTCTGACAAATCGCCCGCACCAGGGCAGTCGATAATCTCGATATTGTGTTTGCCAAGCCACGAGTTAGGTACTCCAACAATAACACTGCCTCGGGGCTGTTCCTCGGAAAAGTTATTGGCCACCAAACCCTTCCAGGAATCCTGAGTGATAGCCAACATCGCCTGACGGACTCCTTTGTCATCGAAAACCGCCATCTTGGGTTCATTGGCATACCTTATTCTTGTGAGAATTGCTGTTGTGGGGAGGTTCGATACAGGCAACATCGCAGCATTCTCCAATAGGCGGTTCACAAAGGTGCTTTTCCCATGATTGAATTCGCCAACAACAGAGACAGCAAAGCGTTCTCTGTTAATATCTTTAATGATTTGATTGGCTCTTGCAGACATTTTGCCGAAACCACATTTGTCCAATAGGTCAGATGTCTGTTTGATCAATGCTATGATTTCCGCATTGGATTTCATCCTATGGCGAGACTCTTTTGGAGGAAAGTTTTCCCCAGTGCGTTTGGCAATGGAAGTGGAAACAATTTGAAGATCCTTTTTTTGAAAGAAATCTGTATTGCTTGTCAATTTCATAATTATTCTGATATGTATTTGTTTGCAAAATTCGGTTCAATGGCTTTGTAGAACGGACGAAGCGAAGGCTCTAGTATGAGATTAAACAAACGCTTAAAAGTTATCTCTTCTGAGTCCGTGTATTCTTTGCCATTTGTCAAGCTAGCAATTATTTTGTCATATTCGGCATATAAGGATGACCGAAGTCTATCATATGATGTCTTGTCCAAATCCTTAATTGCTTCATGACGAAATGTCCCAATTGGTTTGGCAAAATTGACTTTGGCAAAAGTCTCTATTAGAGACAAGTCCTCAAAAGTCACAATTTGCCCTTCTGGGATGATGGCTGTAGCTACATATTTTATCGGATATATAAAAGTTTTGTCAATTTCGCCCGTTACCATGTATTTCAAGAAGGGAACTTTCATGCAAAAATTACCATTAAGTATGCAGAGAATTGGCAATCCAGGGACGTAACCCATAGGCATACTGCTATTAAGGATAAACGCATTCGATTTAAGACTCTTGATTAGAACTTCTGTTGAGAAAGAATTATTCATGATTTATATCTATTTGTTAGTTACTATTTACTTGGATAGCATTTTATCATCTGGCAGTCTCCGTCTTCCCATGCCCCTTCAAACACGTCTAGGGGTATCATCTCTCCGCAACCATAAGGGGTACCCGAATCGTTGAGTATCACCATCGGATGTTCGGGATTGGTTCTATCTATACCAATAACCTCCACCGCGTGATTGGATGAACTCTCAGGGGCGAAGATGTTGTTGTCTGCACCATACCAAATTTCACTGCTATCAATGGATACAATGACTTTTCCTCCATTGTTTAAACACTCCTCAATGTCATTGATTGAATTGTGGAATGTCATCACATTCTCTATTCCATAGTAGTCAAGCATATTATTCATGTTGAGGAATGTGGTACCGCCATCTTCGGTAAACCAACCGTGTTCTTTGGCAACTTGCGCGAATTCTTCAATATCGAGATTCTGAATATTGGGAGATAGTTCTTCGATGACGAATTTTTGCGAATATAGGGCGCAACGTTTTGTGTTACCCTGACACTCCCAATATGTCATTGATTCTTTAGGGTCGCCACTAATACCATCTGGATAATCTTCGTTTGCATGGAAATGCTCCAATTCAGTGTAAACGGTACCACCTACCTCAAAACCTGCTGCCATAGCAGGGACAAGTTGACCCGTAGAAGGATCTATACTGTACACTTCATGATAATTAGCATGACCGGTTCCGTCGGCATCAACATAATGGTCCATTTTGTTTATTACTCCATCTCCAGTTGAATCAAATGCTTTGGTAACATTATCATATAAACCGTCATGATTTGTGTCATAATAGGTGGTAATGCTATCAATTTGACCATCTTGATTGTAGTCATATGCCTTTTGTACTAAATCTGCCATGCCATCCCCTGTTGTGTCTTGTAGAAGGAGTGACGTATCATAGTGTCCACTGTTATTGGTGTCAGCCGCAGAATAATTTGTTTCCATGTAGCCGTCACCATTAGAATCAGACCATATCGTGATGGAATCGTAATTTCCATTCAAATTAGTATCTGATAACACTGTGATGGAATTGAGGTTTCCATCCCCATTTGAATCATAGGCCTCAACATAGCTGTCAGGATATCCATCCCCATTTGAATCAAATTCAAAATTCACAAAATTGTAATCGTACATATTCATTATTTTTTAGTAGAAATCAATTTCCTTTATCCTTTATAAACAAAGACCCTATATAATTAATTATCTACTGTTGCATATTATTTTTATAGGTATCATTATTTATTGTCTATTCTATAAATAAAGATTCCATAAAATACTTTATCTACTACTACATACTAAAAATATTTTCATCGATTGTATGGTTCAGAGGATCCGTGAAATCGACTTCTTCGATGTTGTTGTGAGGATTGATGGTGTTAATTTCAGGAATAACATTGTCTTCAATTATCTCCGTGTTAGTGTCATCGATGCTATCCTCAATTCTGAAAACATAATTGTTTTCGTTAGGACTTGCCGCAGTTGCGGCACACTCTCTCTTCTCAAAATTATCATACGATTCATTTGTGAAATCGTTAGCCCCCTCATCAAAACTTGGTATTTCAATGACACCGTTTTCTAGTGCTTCTAAATCTGCTTCATAGGCAAATTTGTCATTTTTGTAGTGCACAATATATTCGTCTACAACGTCAGATGTTGACATCAAATCTTCAATTACTGGGTTGTTTGCTGTGGCGGTGTCTATTTCATTCATTCCATGCTCGTCAAGGTTGTTGTCAAGGTATGCTGCAAACATTTCAATACTTATTGGAGTCCATATATTGTTATCCATAATAATCTTCCTTTCTACAGACACGCTCAAGCTGAGATTTTGCGCGTTTGTGTATGTTATAATAATTATCCATATTATTGATGCCTAATTCTTTAGCGGTTTCTTCATTAGTCATCATTTCTATATAACGCATACGTATTAATTCTCTATAGCGTTTATTTGGCATGAGTTTTAATATAGCTTCAACATCTTCTTGGTCGATTTTTTCGAAATCTGGTTCATAAGAGTTTCCATTATCAATAATTCTATCAGTGCCATCAGGATTTTCTTCATCTAGTTCTGGTTGTATGTCTACGATAGTTAGACCTTTCTTTCGTTTGTACTTTTTATAGCAATAGAAAAGACATACCGTTTTTAACCATGATGCTAGAGAACTTTCTCCTTTGTAATTCTCCAGTTGGCATTTCCCTGTTTTCGGACTTCGTTTCAAGATATGTATATAAATCTCGTTAATGAATTCTATTACGCCTTCGTTACAAGCTTTATCGTTTTCACTAGCTATGTGAACTCTGATTGTGTTCCTAGATACTTTCACAGTATCTGTAAAATAGTTTTGGTGAATCGCTTTAAAGAGAGGGTAGCATTCTATGTAAAAAAAATGCCTTGTGATTTTTTCGTCACGTTCGATTAGTTTCTGGGCAATTTCAAGGTCTTCTGTATATTTTCTCAATGATTCCATGTCAATTTACTATGGATTGATAGGGTATTCTTGTGCTATAATAATTATGTATAGGGATAATCGGTTCGTGCAAATGGTTGTTTTTTAGTGTGAGAATCAAGGGGTATTCAATTTTAGTCATGGTGCAAAGATACGTTTTTTTTATATATGTTAAGTTTTTTTTTTCAAAAAAGTAGCGAAAGCCACGTGAAAGGATGACGCAATACCTTTGTGTGTCATGCAATGGTTGTGCTTATGACAAATTAGATTGAAACGGGTTCAGCCAGTTCTAGTAGGTGGAATATCGGATGTTGTCGCTTGGAAGTCACTGTCGGGGTGGGCATCGGTGAATGCCCTAGAGAAGGTGGCTCTCATCTGAGGATTCCGTTTTATATCGTATGTATAAGTTTTACCGTCACCCCCTTCAAGGTAGCCTATCAGGTGTTGCAGTTTTGTGCATCAAAAGTATTGGATCACCTACCGTTGGTAGTAGTTGTTGTTTTTTCCTGAGTTCGGTGGAAGCAAAGTTTTACCACAGAGCCTTGATGGTCTGTCTGGTTTTGGGCATTGTAGTCGGCTATTAAGGGGTCTCGAATACCCTTATGTTCCTAATGTGGTGTGGGTTGCGAGTGTAGGAGCGCTGTAGAAAGCTAATGTAGCATTTTTCCTGCAGGGTGATATATTTTTCTACTATCTTGTTGTCGGAAGAGAATCGTATATCATTAAATACGAAACTTTTGGAGATGTGACTCCCTCAGAGTCCTATATTATTGTTGTCAAATATTAGTAGTTGAAGCTACTCCCTCCGAGGAACTCGCGCATGATGCTTGTGGGGGGGATGAACTTGGGCTCGATGGGTTCGAGCAGTTCGATGAAGCTGAGCAGGTGTCGTGCTTCGGCGTATTCCTCACAGTTTTCGGGCACGTGCTTCAGCAGTGGTTCGGCATAGATTTTCAGCACGCCTAGCTCGTAGAGCAGGGCAGAGTTGAACATCACGTCGGCATTCTCCTGATAGGGGAAGATGTTCGTCTCCTCGCCACGACGCACCTCGCCCCATCGGCGGATGGTGTTGTATGCGTCCCATCCGCGGAAGTTGTTGTCGCGCACGATGCGGCGCAGCATACGGTTCTCGCTGCTGCGGATGCTGTTGAGGTCGTCGATGGCTATCTGAGTCAGTGCCGATACGTATACCTTGAATTTCAGCTCGTCGTCAATCTGGGCGGTCAGTTTGGGATTCAGGGCGTGGATGCCTTCGACCACCAGTATGCTGTTGGGTCCCATTTGCAGGCTCTTGCCGTCGAAATAGGGGTTGCCTTTGACAAAGTCGAACGTGGGTATCTCAACGCGCTCACCCTCGAAGAGCCGTTGTAGATGGTCGTTTAACAAAGGGATGTCGAGGGTGTCGACACTCTCGAAGTCTGGCTCGCCGTTGGGTAGGCGCGGAGTCTTCTCTCGTGGCAGGAAATAGTCGTCGAGCGACAGCTGTTTCACATCATATCCCAGCACGTTGAGCTGCACGCTCAGCCGTCGGCACGAGGTGGTCTTGCCCGACGACGACGGCCCTGCCAGCAGCACCACCTTCACCCTGTCGCGTCGTTGGTTAATCATGTCGGCAATCTCTGCATATTTCTTCTCGTGCAGGGCTTCCGACACGTGGATGAGGTCGTTGGCCTTGCCGTCCTTCACGATGCGGTTGAGGTCGCTGATGGTAGGCACGTGTAGCAGCTCCACCCAGTGGTGGTGCTCACGGAAGATGGAGAAGAGTTTAGGCGTGTCAGGCAGGATGGGCAGCTTGTCGAGGTGTTTTCTATCAGGCAGTTGCAATAAAAAACCCTCGTCGGCGTAGGTACGGAAGTCCCACGAGAAAAGACATCCCGTGCTGGGCACCAGCTTGGAGGCCACCTTGTGTATGGTGCCGTCGAGGAAGTGCATGTAGATATAGAGCTGGTTGAGCGACTTGAGCAGCTTCAGCGTCTCTGGGTTGTCCGTGTCCTCTATCATCTTGATGGCATCGCTCAGTAACAATAGCTTGGTTTCGAATGGAATGTCCAGGTGCTGCAACTCTATCATCCTGTCGCGCACGGAGTTCGCCACCTTCACTCGGTCGGGCTCGTCGGTGCCGTCAAGTGTGCAGTAGAATCCCCCTTGCATCGAGTGTTTCACCTGCAGGTGACTCTTGGGGTACACGTCGCGCGATGCCTTGTAGAGTAGGAAGGTCAGCGAAGCCTGATACATCCGCCATCCCTGGGTGCAGTTGATGTCGAAAAAACGTATGGTCTTAGGTTTGTATAGACGATAGTGTAGGTCGGTCACCACATTGTTGACCAACGCGCCCAACACAGGGCTTTGCAATGGCCAGCGGCCCAGTTCTGTATAGTATTCTTGTACCAGCTCGGCAAGGGAGATGCCCTGTCTCACATTGCGGCGTTCGTGCGTGTTCTCAATGACTATTTCGATGGTGTTCATTTGTGTTAAATTGAAAAGTGAACAATGAAAATTAAAAGGTGAAAATCAAAACTCTCGGAAGCAATCACTACCCGCCGCCGCGAAGTTTCAATTTTCAATTTTCAACTTTCAATTCTCAAGAATAACGTATATTAATTTTTTTTAGTATCTTTGCAGCGCAAAAAATGTATAGTATTATTATATGAAAAAGATTGCTATCACTCTCTTATTGCTTGCCTTTCTGCCCATTGTGGCACATGCGCAAGCCGACCAAAAATTAATCAACAAAGCCCAACAGGGCGACCCTGCCGCCATGGTGAAGCTGGGCGACTGCTATGAACGTGGTGCCGGAGTGGCTCACGACTCCACCCTTGCCCTCAAATGGTTCCAGAAGGCTGCCGACCTCGGCGACTGCACGGGTTGGATGCGCCTTTCGCGCTACTACCTCACCGGCTCAGCGGGCGTACCCAAGGACACCGCACGCTATTTTGCCATCCGCAAGGACTGGGCCAACCAGGGCTGCCCCGATGCCATGGCTGCTCTTGGTATAGCTTACGAGTACGGTTTCGGCTGCACCCCCGACACCGCCAAGGCTCTCGAACTCTATGAGAAAGCCGTCAAGGCCGGCTCTCCATTTGGCTATGAGGATATGGGTGTCAACTATATGGCTGGCAATATGGGTGTGCCAGAAGATGAAAAGAAGGGCATCTCTTATTACCAGAAGGCTATCAAGCTGGGCAATGTCGACTGCTACGCCCGCCTCGCCCAATACTATGCCTATAAACAGGACTACAAAAAGGCATGGAAGTATGTCAACGAAGGCATGAAATGGGGCGACCCTGATGCCGCCACCCTTGCTGCACGTCTGTATGGCTTTGGCCACGGCGTTGAGAAAGACGAGGCAAAGGCAATGCACATCCTCGACTCCCTCATCCGCGAACACCACAACCTTAGTTTCACTCAGGCTGTGGCGGGTATTTATTATATGTCGGCCGACAGCGTGGCTTTGCGCGACAGTGTCCGCGCCATCAGCATCTGGGAACAGGGTGACGTTCAGGGCAGTTCCTATTGTCGGATGAACTTGGGTGGCCAGTATTACAATCAAGAACGCTACGAAGAGGCTCTTGCCTACTACAAAAAGGTGGCTAATAAGAATTGGGACGACGGCAATCAAGGCGAAGCCTGTAGATACCTTTCTAGTATGTACTACAATGGTTGGGGCTGTGAGAAAGACGAAGAACAGTCTGTAGCTTGGCTCAAACGCGGTGTCGAAAAGTTCCACGACTCGGATTGCGCCATGACTCTCGCTTCCTATTATGAGGACAAAGAGGATATGGTCCAAGCCGCCAAATACTGCCGCCTTGCCGACGAGTATGGCGACACCAACGCCATGATTGCCCTGGGCCGCCTCTATGCCAATAACGGCAATGTCGATATGTCCATTGATTGTTTCCAAAAGGTGATAGACCGCGGACAGGCGGAGGGTTACTACTGGATGTCGATGCTGTACGATATGGCAGGCGATGCCAAGATTTGCAACGACTACCTCTTCAAGGGCGACAAGAAGGGCGACCCTCGCTGTGCCGAAGCCATTGGCACTATCTACGAGAACGGTCTCGACGGCTATAAGGTCGACTATAAGAAGGCTGCCAAGTACTACGAGAAGTCCGGCACCTCCAAGTCACTCTACCGTCTCGGCATCATGTATCTTGACGGCAAGCTTGGCAAGATGAAGGAAAAGGATATCGCCAAAGGCATGGACTATGTCAACCAGGCTGCCGAGCAGGGCTATATCGATGCCATCTACGCCCTCGGCTATTGCTATGAGACAGGCCGCAACGTCGATTCCGTCGACCACGAGAAAGCGGTACAGTACTTCCAGCTCCTTGCCGACAACGACATCGCTGCTGGTCAGTTCAAGATGGGTCTCTACTACGAACTGGGCGACGGCGGCCTGGAGGCGGACTCGGTCAAGGCTATCGAATACTATCAGAAGGCTGCCGACCAAGGCCACGGCGAGGCCATGTGCTACCTCGGCGACTTCTACCGCATAGGCCGCTACATGCCGCTTGACCAAGCTAAGGCCTTCGAACTCTATTATCAGGCACATGAGACAGGCGAGGAGATGGGCACCTACTATGTCGGCCGCTCCTATCTTGAGGGGTGCGGTGTCGACATCGACACCACCGCCGCCATCTCCTACCTCAAGGCTGCCGCCCACCAAGGCGTGGGCAACGCGGCATTCAAAATCGCGGAGATGTACAACTATGGCCGTGGCGGCTTGGAACCCGATGCCGATAGTGCCATAGCCTACTACGTCATGGGTCACGAGAACGGCAGTGGCGACGCCAGCTATTTCATCGGCCGCCAGCTGCTCAACGAAGAGGAATATGAATCGGCCGTCGAATACCTCTATACGGGTGCCCAACGCGGCAACGTCGATGCCATGGTCACCTTCGCCCTCTGCCTGCAGCGTGGCGTAGGTCTCAAGGAGGCCGACCCCAACACAGCCTACAAAATCTTTGAGAATGTGGCTCGCAACTACGGCGACGAGCGCGCCTACACCCAGCTCGGCATCGCCTGCCTGCAGGGCTACGGCTGCCCCGAGGACGAGTCGCTCGGCAAGGCCTATCTCGACACCGCCGCCGACAAGGGCAACATCCTAGCCATGTACGACCTCGGCCTCTGCTACCTCAACGGCTACGGCTGCCGTGTCGACACCGCCACCGCCATCTCTTGGCTCGAGAAGGCCGCCGACAACGAGAAGATTGAGGCCATCAATCTCTTAGGCGACATCTACGAGGAACAGGGCGACTTCAAAAATGCCGTCCTCTATTACGAAAAAGGTGTCACTATGGGCAGTATGGAGAGCTACTGCAACCTCGGCTACTGCTACGAGTCGGGCCAAGGCGTGGTGCTCAATTCCAAGAAGGCCTACGACCTCTACATGTATGCCGCCGAGCATGGCTACTCCCGTGGATTGATGAGTGTGGCCAGCTGCTACCTCAACGGCATCTATGTCGAGTCCAACGCTGCCGAAGCCCTCAATTGGCTCACCAAGGCTGCCGAGGCGGGCAACGTGAAGGCGATGTATTACTGTGGCTCCATCCTTGAGAATGGCGAGGACGGTGTTCCCGTCAACCTCAAGAAGGCGAAGGAGTGGTATAAGAAAGCCGCCGCTGCAGGCTATGCCCCTGCCGCCGCCGCACTGGGCCGCATGAAGTAGCCCCCTATTTCAACGGAAATTCAGCTTTAAGTGTTACTGTCCGTCCGTCGGGCAGTAACACTTTTACATTATCTATATATACAGTCTCGTCCCGACGTGCCTTCGAGAGCATCTCTTTCGCCTCCGCCGTCAGTCTGGTCCCCGTCACCTCTATCGGTACGTTGAACCATTCCGAGCGGTTGATACTGTAGCTCAGCACCTCGGGCGCGTCCAGTGTCAGGCTGATGCCCTCCAGCTGCGCCTTCACCTGTATATATCCCTTGTTCAGCAGGTCGTCGAGTTTCACCGTGTCGCCCTGCCGCACATAGCCCAGATACAGCACCGGATTGGGCAACGTCACCACCCTGTACCGCACCAAGCCCCGCCTACGGGTGCGCTCCGGGTCAATCCTTTCGTCCACATGCACCTCGATAGTCCCCGTACTGTCCTTCGGGCGCACCACCAAGTCGGTGCTGCAGCTTCCGTCGGGGTCACGATGCAGATACGCCTTCTCCTCGCCGATGCTCACCACTAGGTCCTTCGGCAGCAGCCCCGGCACCGCCACCGACATCGGGTTGTCTACATTATAATATACATAGTCCAGCCGCGTCAGCGACACCACAGCCCTGTCGTACTGTCCCCACGTCCGCTCCGTCATCCCTATACCGATTATCGCCGCCACAACCACGGCCATCTTCAAATTTCTTCCCATACTATTATATGTTATATTATTATAGGGCGACCTATTGATACGCCTGCGCCCTCTTCTTACACATTATTTATATTGTACCGAGCCTTTATTCTGCTCAGGCCTTCTCTGCCTAGTCGCCAATATAACGCCGTTTCCCCCTTTTTATTGCCCCGCACCCCCTGTTTCGTCCATTTTCATCCCCCCTTTCTTTTGCACTTATTCTATCGTTATACCTTATTTATACCATATTTATACCTTATTTATCCTATTCTAGAATAGGATAAATAAGGTATAAATAAGGTATAAATAAGGTATAACGATAGGATAAGTAAGGGATGCGTGTAAAGGGTGTTTGGGGGTTTGTGGTATTTAAATTGTTGTTTTATAATACTTTACGTAAATATTGTGTTTTTTCTAGGTCGTGGGAGGTCGATTTTTGCGAAAATGGGGTGCTGTTGGGGCGTTTTGCATGGCCGCGACGGGGCCTGACGGAAAAAAGTTTAAAATTTTTACCGCTGTGCCACAGCGTGTTGGCATGGGTTTGCGAAAAAAATTGAAAAAAAATTTTGGCGGTTTGAAAAATGGTCGTATCTTTGCACCCGCTTTCGAGAGGGGGAGGCG
>JAEEGL011840978.1_pt1 | contig 14045 bp, 9 predicted proteins | sample 9134231 | NCBI WGS metagenome assembly JAEEGL01 (sample SAMN16246548, study PRJNA631951) | gut metagenome | biome: gut microbiome; feature: rumen; material: fiber-attached | host: Bos | place: Iran: Karaj | collected 2018-10
CTTATTATAAAACCATATCCACCATCTAAATATGGTACTTGGAATTTACCATCTACCTTATCAAAGAATTCTGTCTTTAATGTAGTAGAATTAAAATATCCCATTTTAACGTTAGTCAAATTATCCTTGATATTACCTCTAATAATAGCTGCATTACCAGTATTAACAACAGGGTTATCAACTATATTAGAATATATTTTTCCATTTACACTATTAGTCACATCACTATTATTCTTAAATTCGCCATCATTATAAATCGTTCCACCATTAACAAATCTACCATCATTAGTGATAATTCCTTTTTCAGTGTTAATTATGACACCATAATTATTAGTAATTAATCCACCATTTGTGTATTCATTTTTTCTTTCTTCAGTTATTATTTTTCCATAATTAATTATCTTACCATTGTTGTATAAGGCAAAGCCTCTAGGAATTATTAATGTTTCATCTTCCTTTATTTCTAATATTGTTCCACTTTCAATAACACATTTATAACCACCATCATTAAATGTATCATTAATTTCATCTAATGTTTTAACTTTAGTTTCACTTTTATAAATTATACTAAAATAATAATTATAGCTTCCTGTAAGATAAGGGTTATCATCCTTACATACTATTGTAAGTAGTGCCTTATTACGTGAAGGGCTAGTGTTATTGTCATAATTAAAAGAGAAATAATTATGATTTATTTCTTCATTATTGTATGTTATTACAATATCGTAATCGTTGAATGTTTTTGATTTGCCATTATAATCAAATGAATCTCTTTGAATATTTACCATTGATTCTTCTATTTCTACCTTACCGGTAGATGTTGAAGAATCTATGGTTTTTTCTTTATCCTTGATACATGAGGTCAACAGTAAAAAGACAAATATTAATGATATTGTTGTAAATAAATATAATACCTTTTTCATACGCTAACCTCCTTATATTAAATGCTTTAAAAGGGATGAATATAATTCACCCCATTTAATTTAATTTAACTTATTAAATTACTTCCAAATACCCTTTGGATATTCTCCCTTATCTACTAATGCCTTAAGTGATGAAACTACAAAGTCCTTATCCTCTTTATATGTAACACCATACCATACTGATGTAGTAGATAAAACATCACATGTTACCTTTCCTGCAGTAATTAAATCTGATACTACTGTTGGAATTAAGTATTCACATGATTTTAGATTATCCTTATTATCATCAAAGAATTGCTTATATCCTTGATCTAAATAATCCATAATATCTCTAGTAAATGCGAACATATTCATTGATACTAATGTATCATCTGCAATTACATTCTTATTATTTTCATCCTCTAGTGGAGAAGCTACTAATTTACCATTTACCTTCTCAATCTTAGATTCAACTAGCTTTTCAAGCTTATTGTTCTTATCAAAGAATAATACTCCACGCTTTACTGAACCATTCTCAGTAATTGTATTCTTAGCCATATATCCAATATTACCATAAATATTCTTAGAACCATTCTTTAAAGAATTCAAATATTTAGCAGCAACCATGAATGCATCAGATCCATAATAATCATCTGAATTGATAATAATAAACTTATCTGATACTAAATCCTTACATGAAAGTATTGCTTGAGCTGTACCTAGAGGCTTTACTCTATCCTTAGGTAATACTACACCTGCTGGAACATCCTCAAGTCTTTGGAATGCATATTCTACCTTAATATACTTTTCTACTCTTTTACCAACAGTTTCCTTAAAGATTTCTAAATTCTCCTCTTTAATGATAAAGATAACCTTATCAAATCCTGCTTTTTTTGCATCATAAATTGAATAATCAATAATAAAATTACCGTATTCATCAATTGGTTCAATTTGCTTTAAACCACCAAATCTGCTGCCCATACCTGCAGCTAAAATCACTAAATCCATAATATATAACTCCTCCTAAAACTATTATGTTAAAGCAATTATGCTTTTTTAACCTTTACCTTTCCGCCTACACTCTTAGTAAATCTCTTTGAAGCCTCTAAAGCATCATTATTACCATTTTGTGCAGCTAAACGATACCACTTATAGGCATCATCAATATTTACTACAGAAACACCAATACCTCTTTCGAAGCAATCACCTAAACGATACATCGCATAAGAGTCTCCAGCCTCTGCAGCCTTACTCCACCAATACTTAGCTGTAACTAAATCCTGATCTACGAATGGGTCTGTTGGATCCGTAAGGTTTTCAGCAAGGTGAATCATCGCATCAACATTGTTTAATGTTGCAGCCTTCGTCCACCATGAAATAGCTGTTTGGTCGTTCTTTGCTACACCATCACCAAGGTGATAGCATTCAGCAAGTGCGTTCATAGCCTCAGGGTTTTCATTGTTTGCAGCCTTCTGATACCAATAAATTGCCTTATTGATAGATTGCTTAACTCCATTACCCTTAAAATATCTATTAGCCATCTTAACCTGGGCATTAACATTACCCTTTTCAGCAGCCATCTCGTAATAGTGTACAGCAAGTTCTGTGCATTGTAAAGTACCATTTCCATCTGCATAGCAATCTGCTATTCTTTCCATACAATAATCATCGCCATTTTCAGCTCCAGCAAGATATAGAGTTGCTGCACCCTTCATCTTTCCAAGCTCCTCATAGCATGTTGCTGCATCTCTTTGAGCATCAACGATACCCTGCTTTGCAGCATGGACAAGCCACTGTGCTGCTCTTGGTACGTCCTTTGCTATACCCTCACCCTTCATATAGGCAAGGCCTAAATAATACTGGCTTAATGGATGTGCATACTTCGCAGCCTCAGTGAACCACGCAACAGCCTGTGTTGAATCCTGCATAGTACCATTACCCTCTAGATAGCACATACCAACCATGTATTGAGCCTCAGTAATCTTATTAGTTGCTGCACTCATATATAATTGGAATGCTCTTTTAATATTTTTAGGTACACCCTTACCATAATATAATAAATCAGCTAAATAATAGCTAGCCTGAAAGTTTTCTGGATCGTTTTTTACAACTGTCTCAAACATTTGTGAGCATTCTTTAAATTTTTCGTTTTCATATAGTTCTAGTGCTCTTTTAAAAACACCTCTATATTGGTTAATAACATATTCAGCCACTTATGACACCTCGTAAATCAATCTTAATATCATTTTACCTTAAATATATAATATTTACAATTATTTTAATCTATTACATCTTATTTTATCAGTATTAATTATAGAATCCTTAATCCTATTAAAATCATTATTTAATAAATCCTGTATATGATTTTCTAAGTCAAAATATTCCTTTACCTCAGCCTTAGAATACAAATTAGATTTAGCCTTTATAAAGCCATCTCTAATAGTATTTATATCATAATTATTAGGATATTTCTTAGCCTCATTATATTTTTCTTCAGTTGTTTTAAAAGCTAATATTTCCTTTGAATACTTATCATCTATTAATATCTTAAGCTCTACTAATCTTTTAAATTCAGGAAGCTCTAAAACTTCGTTAATATAATTATTTACTGCTTCTTCCATAAATAAATCACCATTTATTATAATAACATATTTTTAGTCATAATTGGACTTTTTCTATAATTATGATATAATTATTTCCGGTGATTAAAATGTATTTAGCAAATGATATAGTTAAAGAGGGCTGTCAAATTTTAAGAGAAAAATGTGATAGAGTTAATTTACCTCTTACAACAGATGATTTAAATTGTATAAGAGGCTTATATGAGTATGTAATAGTATCTCAAATAGATGAGCTTGTAGAAAAATATAAAATAAGACCAGGTGTTGGTATAGCTGCTCCACAGGTTGGAGTTAAGAAAAGAATGTTCGCAATCAATGCAGAGGATTTCTTAGATGAAAAGCACACCAAGTATACACTAGCTGTAATCAACCCAATAATTACTAATAAATCAAAGGAAATGGTATATTTACCAGGCGGTGAAGGCTGTCTATCAGTTGATAGACCTACTCCAGAGCTAGTAACTCCTAGACATTATTGGATTGAAGCTAAATGTGCTCTTCTTGATTTCAATACTAACAAAATCAAAAATGTTAAACTAAAGCTTGTAGGATATCCTGCAATAGTATTCCAACATGAATATGATCATTTAGATGGTATCATGTATGTAGATAAAATGTATAAGGTGAAGGATTTAGATGAATCTATTCAACCTCTATATACAGTTGAAGACGATGAAGACGAAGAGGAAGCATAATGAAAACTGCATCTAAAGTATTTATAATTCTTAACATGATTTTCCTATTTTGGGCAATATTCCCATTAGTAGTTGGTATCATTGCTTTAAATAAGCTAAACTCAGCTAAATCTAAGGATGACCTAGTCGCAATGGGTATAATAACAATATTCTTCTGTTCATTACTTGGTGGAATATTTATGTTATTAATCACTGATGATGAATTACAAAGAAACTAATAAAAACTAAAATGGTAGGTGAACGAACACCTACCATTTTTTTAATTATTTCTTAGCTTATACATTATTATGCTTCCAGCAACACTAACATTTAATGATTCTGTATTAGACATTGGTATATAAATATTCTTCTTTAATATTTCCTGTACTTCCTTTGAAATACCATTACCCTCATTACCTAATACTATTGCCATTTTATTCTTCTTTTCTACATTATCAAGCTCAATTCCGTTTACTACATTAGTACCATAAACATCATAAACAGATAGCTTAGGTATTATTTCTAGTAAATCTGCATGAATGAAGCTGAGCTTAAATATAGCACCCTGGCTTGCTCTAATAACCTTATCGTTATAAATGTCACAAGAACCATTGCCAATAATTATTGTATCAAAGCCAAAGGCTTTACTACTACGCATTAAAGCACCCATATTACCAGGATCCTGTACTCCATCTAATATTAATAATTTATCACTTAATGTAGTAGATTCTACTATTTTACATAAGCCTATTTCTGTAACAACAGTATCTGTGTTACAGATTTTTTTCATTATTTCCTTAGATAAAGCTATATATCCATCCTTTTCTTCTAAGGAATATGCTTCAAGAAGAACTCCTTTTTTTCTAGCTTCATCAACTAAATGCTTACCTTCAACAATGAACTTCTTCTCTTTCTTTCTATTCTTAGTAGAATCTAATTTTAATAATAATTTTACCTTTTGATTTTCTAAAGATGTTATAATCACAATTATTCACCCAAAACAATTATACAATAATATTTATTATTTATACATCATAAGTTCTTATTTAAAAAAATTCATAACATAAAAATGGTACCTCATAAGAGATACCATTTTATTAATCCATAAAGCTTATACTATAAATCGTTAATATCAGTTTCTTCAAATTGAACATCGAAGTCTTGAGAATCTTCCTCATTCTCATCACTAATTTGCTTTAAGTAGCTTTCATGATCTGATTGAGAATCTTCCTTAGCACTATTAGCTTCAGCTAATACATCGCTATAGATATTTTCTTCTTCAGGCTTATGCTCACATTCGAATGATACTTCCTCTAGAATACCTGTACCAGCAGGGATTAATCCACCGATTAATACATTTTCCTTTAATCCAATTAAAGAGTCGCTCTTTGATTGGATTGCTGCTGAAGTAAGGATTCTTGTAGTTTCCTGGAATGAAGCTGCAGATAGGAATGAATTAGATGCTAAGGCAGCCTTAGTGATACCTAATAATAATTGCTTACCAATAGGAAGCTTACCCTTATTAGCTATTGCTGACTTAACAGCATCATGATATTCATTAATAGTTACATCATGACCTGGAAGTAATGTTGTATCACCTTCGAAGTCAATCTTAACTCTACGCATCATTTGACGAACGATAATTTCGATATGCTTATCAGAAATTTCAACTGATTGAGAACGATAAACCTTTTGTACTTCATCAACTAAATACTTTTGTACTGCTTCAGCATTTAATACACGTAATAACTCTTTTGGATGAATTGAACCAGTCATTAGCTTGTCGCCACGCTTTACTGCACTGTTTTCTGATACTAAAAGTACGCTTGTAGCATCAACAGTGTATACCTTCTCCTCACCAGTTTCGTCATTTACAATAGTAATTGCCTTACCAGCCTTTGTATTTTGGATGCTTGTAACTCTACCATCAATTTCAGAGATAGTAGCCTTACCTTTTGGCTTACGTGCTTCGAAAATTTCCTGAACACGTGGTAAACCTTGAGTGATATCGGCAGTTGAGGCAACACCACCAGAGTGGAATGTTCTCATTGTTAACTGTGTACCTGGCTCACCGATTGATTGAGCAGCAATTGTACCTACTGCTTCACCAACCTCAACAATCATGTTAGTTGCAAGGTTACGTCCATAACACTTCATACATACGCCAGACTTAGCTTCGCATGTAAGATTTGTTCTTAAGCATACGCTCTCGATTTTAGCATCGTTAATCTTCTTAGCGATGTCTTCGTCGATAATTTCATTTCTCTTAACGATTACTTCACCTGTAGCTGGATTGATAACATCCTTAGCAGCGAATCTACCGATACAACGATCAGCTAATGATACAACTAGCTTTGGCTTACCATCCTCAAGTGTATTTTCATCAACAATCTTAGTAACATAGAATCCATTCTCAGTTCCACAATCCTCACAAGAGATTACAACGCTCTGTGAAACGTCAACTAAACGACGAGTTAAGTAACCAGAGTCTGCAGTCTTAAGGGCTGTATCTGTAGAACCCTTTCTTGAACCGTGTGTACTGATGAAGAATTCAGCAACTGATAATCCTTCACGGAAGTTAGCCTTAACTGGAACCTCGATAGTTTCACCGGCTGTATTAGCCATCAAACCACGCATTCCGGCTAACTGAGCGAAGTTAGAACGGCTACCACGTGAACCAGAGTCAGCCATCATATAAATGTGGTTGTTAGCTTCCTTGAAGGCATCCCAAACACCATTTTCAATGTCTTGTCTAGCTGAGGCCCATTCAGCCTCAATTTGCTTTTTACGTTCTTTGTTAGTAGTTAAACCTAATGTATAGAAATCTGTGATTTCATCAATCTTCTTTTCAGCTTCCTTAATACGATCCTGCTTACCAGAATAATCAATAACGTCTGTCATTGAAATAGTGAAACCAGCAATTGTAGAATATTGGAAACCTAAATCCTTGATTCTATCAAGCATCTTTGAAGTTTCAGTAATCTTAAATCTCTTGAATACCTCAGCGATAATTCTTGAAATATTCTTCTTCTTTAATGGATCAACTAACTTACTATTAATTAATCTTTCTCTTGAACCTGCTAAATCATTCTTATCTAGGAAGTACTTAGCTGGTGTTTCATTAACAAGGTTATCCTCAGTTGGTTCATTTAAATAAGGGAATTCAACTGGTAGGATGTTGTTGAAAATCATCTTACCTAATGTAGTAAATAAATACTTAGAAGGAAGCTTAGCTGTATTGAACTTGCTTTCTGGTAAATATGAAATATCTACAAAAACACGTGTATGAAGTGTAATAGCACCATTCTTGTATGCCATATATGCTTCATCGAAATCCTTATATACATGACCCTCATTAGGCTCGCCCTTAGCTTCCATTGTTAAATAATAGTTACCAAGGATCATATCCTGTGAAGGTGTAACAACTGGCTTACCATCCTTAGGGTTAAGGATATTGTTACTTGCAAGCATTAATAATCTTGCTTCTGCTTGTGCCTCTAAAGATAGAGGAACGTGTACTGCCATCTGGTCACCATCGAAGTCGGCGTTGAATGGTGTACATACTAATGGGTGAAGTCTAATTGCCTTACCCTCGATTAGTACTGGCTCGAATGCTTGAATACCTAAACGGTGAAGTGTAGGAGCACGGTTTAATAATACTGGATGCTCACGAATTACTTCCTCAAGAATTCCCCATACAACTGATTCTTGGTTATCGCACATCTTATTAGCAACAGCGATAGATTGACCAGCCTTCATTAATTCTCTTAATACGAATGGCTTAAATAGAATTAATGCCATTTCCTTTGGAATACCACATTGGTACATTCTTAATGATGGACCAACAACGATAACTGAACGTCCTGAATAGTCAACACGCTTACCAAGTAGATTTTGACGGAAACGTCCTTGCTTACCCTTAAGCATATCTGATAAGCTCTTTAGCTTATGATTCTTATCTAAAGCAGCCTTCTTACCACGCTTAGAGTTATCGATTAAGGCATCAACTGCCTCTTGAAGCATTCTCTTTTCATTCTTTGTGATTAGGTGAGGTGCACCCATTTCATATTGCTTCTTTAAACGATTGTTACGGTTTAAAATTCTACGGTATAAATCATTTAAATCTGTTGTAGCAAATCTACCACCCTCAAGTTGTACCATTGGACGTAATGCAGGTGGAATTACTGGTAATACCTCAATAATCATCCATTCAGGCTTATTATCACTTCTTAGGAATGACTCAACTACCTCAAGACGCTTAATAACCTTATCTCTTCTTTGCTTAGATGAAGTCTTAAGTCTCTTTCTTAATAGCTTAGCCTCTTCCTCAAGGTCGATATTCTTTAATAATGCCTTGATAGCCTCAGCACCAGTTAAAGCCTTGAATTGGCCAGGATATTGCTCATTCATAATTGAGTATTCTTGCTCAGTTAAAATGCTCTTCTTCTTTAAATCCTTTACTTTACCTGGATCAGTAACGATATATGATGCTAGATAAACAATTTCATCTAGATCCTTTGTCTTTAATTCTAGTAATGTAGCTAGTGGAGATGGGCTGTTTCTTAAGAACCAAGTATGAACTACTGGAGAAGCAAGCTTAATGTGACCCATACGCTCACGACGTACCTTAGACTCAGTTATTTCAACTCCACACTTTTCACAAACCTTACCCTTATCAGTAGAACGCTTAGACTTACCACAAGCACATTGATAATCCTTAGATGGACCGAAAATCTTTTCACAGAATAATCCATCTGGTTCAGGCTTTAATGTTCTATAGTTAATAGTTTCGTGCTTTAATACTTCACCATGTGACCATGATAAAATTTCCTCAGGAGAAGCTAATCCAATTTTAATATATTTATATTGCTTACTCATTGTCGTCGCCTCCTTCGATTTCCTCATCTAGGTCATCTAATTCATCATCCTCGAAATCGAGCTCATCAGTATCATCGATTCTTTCAACCTTAACATCTTGCTTTACAGCATTTTCATAGTTGTAAGCAACTCTTTCAGATTCGATATTTAATAGCTTACCATCAACGATTGAACGATTTACTTCATTCTCACCATCGTTGTTGATTAACTCAACATGCATACCTAAAGATTGTAATTCTCTTGTTAATACTCTGAATGACTCAGGAATTGAAGACTCAGGAATTCTATTACCATCAACGATTGCATCAAATGTACGGTCTCTTGCTACTAAATCATCTGACTTAATAGTTAACATTTCACGTAATGTATGTGCAGCACCATATGCTTGAAGTGCCCAAACTTCCATTTCACCGAAACGTTGACCACCGTTTTGAGCCTTACCACCCATTGGCTGTTGAGTTACTAATGTATACTTACCAACGTTTCTAGCATGTAACTTATCATCAACCATGTGGCTTAACTTAACGAAATACATGATACCTACTGTGATACGGTTCTCGAATGGCTCACCTGTACGTCCATCGTAAAGTACCATCTTACCATCACAAGTATAATTATCTACTGCGTTCTTATCATCTGGATTAAGACCCTTTTCAATCATTTCATTTCTGTACATTCCAGCTTCCTTCATGATTTGCTCAATGTCTTCGATTGTAGCACCATCGAATACTGGAGTAGCTACCTTTAACTCAGGTACTGCAGCTTCAATTTCTGCTTGAGTAGGAATTAATCCGTTCTTCTTTGTATATTCATCGATGAATACCTTACGCTCACGGTTAGTGATGTTTCTTGCAGCCATACCTAAATGTAATTCAAGTACCTGACCGATATTCATACGAGATGGAACACCTTGTGGGTTAAGCATAATATCGATTGGTTGACCATCTGCTGAGAATGGCATATCCTCTACTGGTAGAATGTTAGAAATAACACCCTTGTTACCATGACGACCAGCCATCTTATCTCCAACCTGAATCTTACGCTTTTGAACGATGAAAATACGAACTACTTCGTTAACACCAGGATTTAAATCATCACCCTTAGACTTCTTGAAGTGTTGAACTGATTGAACAATTCCTCCACCTCCGTGTGGAACTCTTAGAGATGAATCTCTAACATCACGGCTCTTTTCACCGAATATTGCTAATAATAACTTCTCTTCTGGAGTTGGATCAGTTTGTCCCTTAGGAGTTGTCTTACCTACTAGGATATCGCCTTCCTTAACCTCAGAACCAGGAATAATGATACCATTAGCATCTAGATTCTTCTTACGCTCGTCGCTAACATTTGGAATTTCATAAGTGAATTCCTCAGGTCCTAGCTTTGTATCACGAGCTTCAATTTCAAATTCATCAATATGTAAAGATGTATATACGTCATCATATACCATCTTTTCACTCATAATTACGGCATCCTCGAAGTTATAGCCTTCCCAAGTCATGAATGCGATACGTACATTTCTACCTAATGCAAGCTCACCATTCTTCATTGACTGACCATCAGCAATAACATCGCCACGCTCAACTCTTTCACCAGCCTTAACGATAGGTCTATGCATATTAGCTGTTGCAGAGTTAGATCTTAAGAATTGATATAGGTCATATCTCTTGACATCACCAGTATCTTCCTTAATGATAATCTTCTTTGCGTCTACGAATTCAACGATACCACTACCAGTTGCTGTTACTGCAGAACCAGAGTCCTTAGCTGCTCTATATTCCATACCAGTACCAACAATTGGGCTTTCTGGATTAATAATAGGTACTGCTTGACGTTGCATGTTGGCACCCATTAGGGCACGTGTAGCATCATCATGCTCTAGGAATGGAACGCACGCTGCGGCAACAGATACAACTTGTTGAGGTGATACGTCCATGTACTCAATTTCATCCTTAGAGAAAATTGCAGTTTCACCATTTAAACGTCCAATAACTCTATCCTCAACAATGTGCTTGTTTTCGTCTAGAACTGTATTGGCTGCTGCAATAATCTTACCCTCTTCAGCAGTTGCTGATAGATAAGTAATTTCATCAGATACGTACTTAACACCATTCTCATCATACTTACATACGAAATATGGAGACTCGATGAAGCCATATTCATTAACCTTAGCATATGTTGCTAAAGATGTAATTAAACCGATTGATGGACCTTCTGGAGTTTCGATAGGGCACATACGTCCATAATGTGAATTGTGAACGTCACGAACCTCAACGCCGGCTCTATCACGAGCGATACCACCAGTACCAAGTGCAGAAATACGACGCTTTTGTGTAATTTCAGCAAGTGGGTTAATTTGATCCATGAATTGTGATAATTGGCTTGAACCGAAGAATTCCTTTAATGAAGAAGTTAAAGGCTTAATGTTAATTAGATTTTGAGGAGTTGCCTTCTCAATTTCTACTGTAGACATTCTGTCTTCGATATTCTTCTTTAGCTTAGCAAAGCCGATACGGAATTGGTTCTTTAATAATTCACCAATTAATCTTAAACGTCTATTACCTAAGTAGTCGATATCATCAATTCTACCAACACCGCTATATAGGTTGATGAAGTAGCTTACTGAAGCAACTACATCACTCATAGTAAGGTATAAGCCTTCCTCTGCATAATGGTTACCAATAATCTTAACTTCTTCCTTTTGATCACCCTTTACAACGTTGATATATAGAATTTCGTTGATTGATTCCTTACAATGGTAATTCTCATCCTTGCTTAATTCAGCACCGAATGTGAATGTGTAGCTGAAGCCTGCACGAGACTTATTAAGTCTATCGTAAACCTCACCCTCAACTACTTCGCCAGCCTTAGCAATAACCTCACCCTTAGAATAGATGATTTCTCCTGTTTCAGGATCCTCAACATCATTCTCAGCGATTACATCACGTGATAATTGGAATCCACGTGCACGTGCTAATACATCTAGCTTTTGGTTGTATTTATAACGACCAACCTTCTGTAAATCATATTTAGAAGGGTCGAATAAATTTTGAATGATTAAACCCTTAGCTCCTTCAGCTGGAACCTTTTCACCTTGACGTAGCTTTGAGTAAACCTCGATAGCTGCCTCATTTGCGTCAGTAGTTTGATCCTTCTTAAATGTTTCCTTGAAGTGCTCATTGTCACCGAATAAATCTGTAATATCCTTGTTAGATGATAAACCGAATGCTCTTAAAACTGTTGTAAGAGGAATCTTCTTACTACGGTTAAGCTTACCATACCAAACATCACCACGAGAACCAGCCTCGAATTCAATCCAAGAACCACGTGTTGGCATTACAGTACCAGAGAACTTAACCTCTCCTGTTTTCTTGTCGATTTCCCTATCATAGTAAACTCCTGATGAACGAATAATCTGACTGATTACAACACGCTCAGCACCATTGATAACGAATGTACCAACTGGAGTCATGTAAGGAATGTCACCCATAAATAATTCATGACGGACAAAACTTCCTGTTTGACCATTTTCAAGTAATACATTTACTTTTAATGGACGTGAATAGTTGATCTTTCTTAACTTAGATTCAACAACATTGAACTTAGCATCCTCAAAATGATAATCTTGGAAATATAATTTTAAATCACCATTGAATGAAGATATTGGAGATACATCATTGAATACCTCCTGTAAACCTTGCTCTACGAACTTGTCAAAGGATTTTGTTTGAATCTCAATTAAACCAGGTAAATCAACTGATGTACGAACCTTTGAATAGTTACGTCTTACAGATTTCTTACCATAGTTTACATTTCTATAGATTCCCTTGAATTCTTGATTTTCCATAAAGACACCTAATAAAATTATCCTTTCAAATATTTAAGCCGTCATTAGACTTTATAGCACTTAGCTAAAAGGTTGCTTATAGCCTTTATTTATGGGATAACCACGATATATGAAATACTATATTATATATAGTATGTTGTTATTTTATTCTAAAAATCTGCCACTACAGGCATTTTACTATTATATTACCTTCTGTCAAATTTGGCAAGAGAAAATGTAAAATTAATAAAAAAAGACCAACATTTTTAAATGTAGGTCTCAATTAGATGTCAGAATATATAACTATTTCTTCTTTTTCCTTTTATTAATTTTTATCAGTAATAATACAATATCTACGATTACTAATAAAGCAAATATGGCCATGATTGGTATACTAAAATAAAGAGCATAATCCCATGGAAGCGTATTAGTTAAATATAACAAAAACATTATAAATAATCCAATTAATGAAAATATCGTTAAAGCTATACAATACTTAAATGGTGTTAATAATAAATCCTTGTCTTCTTCCATAAAAATCCTCTCATACTTATTGATATATTTTATTATACAATACAATTTCAAAAAAAAAAATAGAGAACTATAAGCTCTCTATATTCTTCATTATATCTTTTATTCCCTTATCTAATAATTCTTCTGCTTTAGATGGATCTATATCTAATGAATCTATGCAATAATTATAGGTTTCCTTAACACCAAAGAATGTTTTTGATATTTCACTTACATATTCATATCCCATATGCCTATCTACCTTACCACCTGCAGTTGAAAAATAGATTAGTCTATTAGCCTTCCCAAAGCCTATTATATTACCTTTTTCATCATATCCAAATGTTAATCCACCAATGCTTATATTTTCAAAATATATCTTTAGGATAGCTGGAAATGATAAATCCCAGTATGGTGCAGCAATAATAATCTCATCTGCATTCATAAAGTCTTTACCATAATCATAAATAGGATCACTAAAATCATGATTTAGCTTGGCTAAATCTCTTTTATGAATAGCTTCATTATCGATAGGCTTTATATCAGTATCATATAATTTTACTATTTTAACATCCTTTTTATCCTTGATATATTCTAAATATAATCTTCTTGTTCTAGAATTATCTCTTGTACA
>JAEEGL011892531.1_pt1 | contig 14045 bp, 17 predicted proteins | sample 9134231 | NCBI WGS metagenome assembly JAEEGL01 (sample SAMN16246548, study PRJNA631951) | gut metagenome | biome: gut microbiome; feature: rumen; material: fiber-attached | host: Bos | place: Iran: Karaj | collected 2018-10
ATCAAGCGAACGTTGTGAGCGTTACTAGGATGGCCAATCAGGATGGGGCCTAAATCAACCATTGTCCCGTAGGGACATATCAAGCGAACGTTGTGAGCGTTACTAGGATGGCCAATCAGGATGGGGCCTAAATCAACCATTGTCCCGTAGGGACATATCAAGCGAACGTTGTGAGCGTTACTAGGATGGGGTGACCGAAGGGAACCCCATTATGGCGTTACTCCCCCATCCGCACCCCGTAGGGGTGCAATAAAAATAGGAAACAATTTCTGAAATATAGCGATATACGTGGCATGTCAGATACATTGTATAAAGTATATATTCATATCGTTTTTAGTACATTAGGGGCTAGAGATCTAATCCCCGAGCAGAACCTTTCTAATTTGCATAGATACATATACGGAATTTTTGTTAACGAACGATGCCACGATATATTTGTTGGTGGTGTTTCAAATCACATACATATATTGACATCCTTACCAAAAGACAAAACCATTCCACAAATTGTAAAAACGACAAAAACAGCAACAAATTTACTATTATCAGAGCAGTACAAAATTTCTAATTTTGCGTGGCAGAAAGGCTATGCAGTATTTTCAGTACGACCAACCGAATTAGCAAAGGTTAAGAACTATATAAAAAATCAAAAACAACATCATAAGCAAATATCATTCGCAAAGGAAATGGAAAAAATACAATTGTTATGTGCAATGATGGACTAGGTATTGATTAGCATTATTATGAATTTTTGTTGCACCCCTACGGGGTGCGTTGGTGGAGGCTACGTTTAATGGGGTTCCCTGCGGTCACCCCATCCTAGTAACGGTCGCCTTCGGCTCCCTTGATATGTCCCTACGGGACAATCCTGGTTTCTCCAGCGTTTCAAATATTCGAGTGACATTAACCTCATATGAATATAGAATACGATTCATGACAAACAACATTATAATAAAGAAAGCTGAAACAGATGATGAAATATGTGGCAAGGCGCTTGTACACTATACCGCTTGGAAAGAAGCCTACACTGGCATAATAGATCAAAGCTATCTTGATAATATCAGCTTAGAACAATACACAGAAACAGCCTATAAATTCAGAGATAACACCATCATTGCAAAGAAAGGAGATCAAGTTATAGGTTTTTCAGAATTCTACACGAAGTTCAGAGGAGATAACCTTGATGATACCAGCGAAATCGGCGGGCTCTACATCTTACAAGCCTATTATGGACAAGGTCTTGGTTATACCCTTATGCAGCACGCACTTCTTGAATTAAAAGATACATCACGCACTGCAGTCTGGGTCTTAAAGGACAATCTTCGTGCTATCAACTTCTATAAGAAGTGTGGCTTTATTTCCGACAACACAGAAAAAACTTTAGTCCTTGGCTCCCCAATTAAAGAGATCCGTATGATTTTAGAAAAAAAGAACAATTAAAAAAATCCCTATATTTCTCCTAACAGCTCTTCGAATTCGGTATAACCGCTTTCTGAATTTAGATGCCCACCATTTTTTATAAGAATTTGCTTTGTTGAAATTGTATCTGCAAACTCCTTTTCGTTTTCATATTTAACGTATGGATCGTTATCGCTGTAAAAACAAATTATTTCATTGCAGTACTGTTTTACATCGCCCAGATTGTCAAAAAACATACTTTCATTAACTGCATCGTATTCTTCATTAATTCCAAGGTAATTATTGAAGCCACATACAGAAATCAATCTTTTTATTTTAATCTGATTTTCCACTAAAAATTTGCATACAAATACTGGTGCGATTGAGTGCGCGAAAATTATCGTATCTTCATTCAAAACACCGCAATCTAGATACGTTTTTAGGAGCTTTGACCAACTTTTATAATTTTGAAATCCGACACCACAAGGAAAATCGGGTGTATAAACATCAAGTCCTTGATTTTCAATTTCTTTTCTAAGCCACGGAAGCCAATTAGAAAATGGGCTTCCAAAGCTTCCATGTATTAAGAGGTAACTACTATTCATTAGCTTCCTTTGTTATATTCATTGTCAACATCAAATTAAAATCATCAAAACCATTTTTCTTATAAAAGCTTATAGCATCGATATTGTTAGCGCTAGCAGTTACCATTAAATTATCAATACCATTTTTTTTACAATAAGCCTTAAACTCATTAATCAAATTACTACCGATTCCTAAGCCCCTTACAGTATCCCTGATGAACATATTATTTATTTCACCATATTGGATAGTTTCATAAGAACCTTTTTGATTTATAGATCCAGCCAGATAACCAACTACTTCTTCAGCCTGTATTGCCACACTAACGTAGTGATTAGCTATTAAATCTTCAAAATATTCCTTTCCTTCATTTGTAAGAGGCCAATCTTTTACTAAGGTAGGATCATAATTTTGCAACTCCAAATCAAACAGCTCATTATTGAGGGCTTGGATAGCTGATAAATCCTCAATATTTGCTTTCCTGATAACTATCTTTTCCAACCGTACCTCCCCCTTAAATCCAAAATTGTGATTAGATAATACACCAGTAATATTGCCATAAATATATTTGCAGAAATGCAATCGCATTACATTTCTGCAAATATCAAACATTTTAGTAATGATATTAATTAGTTACCATCGCCGATCCGAAAAATTAACCTTCTACTTAGCAATCTTTCGCTTATTTTTGGAAAAACGGACAAAATTACCACTTTTTTATGCGAAAAAACGGACAAAATAGCATCAAAATATATGGAAAAAGTGGACAAAAAGTTGTAACATATTGTTATTACTATATTTTATAAAATTGGCCATGAAAAGAAAAATATCGGATAGAATCAGCTCCTTTTTTAAGTCAACCAAAAAGGCTCTTTTAGTTACGGGAGCAAGGCAAGTTGGAAAAACATACACCATCAGGGAGTTCGGCAAAGCAGCTTTCAAGTCATTTGTTGAGATAAATTTTATAGAAAACAAAGATGCTCTAAATATTTTTAAAGAGGTAGGAGATAGCAATGAGTTATTGCTTAGGTTATCCGCCATAACTGATAAGCCCCTCATACCAAATGAAACCTTAATATTTTTTGATGAAGTACAAGAGTGTAGCGAGATAGTTACAGCAATTAAGTTTTTAGTTGAAAAAGGGGATTATAGATATATCCTAAGTGGTTCATTGCTTGGAGTTGAATTACAAGACATCCGCTCTCTTCCAGTTGGTTACTTAGATATTTATGAGATGTTTCCTCTGGACTTTGAAGAATTTTGTATAGCTAACGGTGTTTCAAACAGGGTTTTTAATGCCTTAGAAAATTCCTTTCAAGAAAAAAAAGCTGTTGATGAATTGGTGCATAAAAAGATGATGGAGCTTTTTATGTTGTACTTAATGGTAGGTGGCATGCCTTCTGCTGTAAACCGTTACCTTGAAACAAATAATTTACAAACCGTCACAGAAGAGCAGCTCTCTATTGTAAATCTTTATAAAAAAGACATCGCAAAATACGATCCGAGCAACAAGCTGTATTTAGAAGATATTTTTAATCTTATTCCAAGTGAACTTAACTCTAAAAATAAACGTTTTATCCTTAAAAATCTAAATGAAAACTTTAAGTATTCACGTTATCAAAATAGCTTTATTTGGTTAAGAAATGCTGGTGTTGCACTTCCAACTTTTTCTGTAACAGAGCTTTCATCTCCACTTCTTTTAAACAAAAGTTCTAACCTTTTTAAGCTATTTTTATCGGACACAGGTCTTCTTGCTGCAATGTCGATGAACGGTATTCAGTTAAAAATCCTCAACAAGGAAAAAGACATAAACTTTGGTTCAATTTATGAGAATGTAGCAGCACAAGAGTTACGAGCACACGGATTTGACCTCTACTATTACAACAATAAGAAACAGGGTGAAATTGATTTTGTAATTGAGCAAAATGGTGAAGCAACTCCAATTGAAATTAAATCTGGCAAAAACTACACACGACATCCTGCTCTAAACAATGTCATAGACACCATCAATACGGCCATCGTCTTCCATAACGGAAACATAACCACAGCAGGCAAAATCATCTACCTTCCAATTTATATGCTAATGTTCATCCAAAACAAACAACCAGCCATGCCACAGCTCTACAAACCAGATTTAAGCGTATTGCAAGGTTAATTTTACATTATTTTACAACACTATTCAGTTGTTCTCGTAGTTCAAAATTCAACTTGAATTCTATGTATTATCTTTTCCATCTCAAGCAACTTCACCTTCTTATCAACCCCGCCGGCATAGCCTGTCATATCTCCATTTTTCCCGATAACGCGGTGACATGGAATGATAATGGAAATTGGATTATGAGCTACAGCACCGCCCACCGCTTGGGCTGATTTGCAATTTATTGTTTTTGCTATTTCGTTATAAGTTGTTGTTTGTCCATAAGGAATAGTTAATAAGCTTTGATACACTGCTTTACGAAAGGGCGATGCTTGAATAGATAGCTTTGGTGTAAAGTGCGGCGCTTTACCGTTAAAATAAATATCGAGCCACTTAATAGTATCCTCAAAAATTGGAATAAGTTTTTCCTCAGGAGTTATCCTTAACGTACTAGCAAAATACTTCTGTCCATTAAACCATAAACCGATTAAGGCATTCCCATCACTTGCAAGGGTTATTTTACCAATTGGAGAGGTGTAATGGCAGATGTATTCCATTACTATGCGATGCCCTCATCTTTCATTTTTTGAATTAGATCATCTTCTGTTTCACGCATTGCAAGGATGGTATCTTCAAAAAGTTTTTCTAACTCTACGCCTAACATCTCTGCGCCTTGCTTTATAACATCTCTTGAGCAACCTGCTGCAAACTTTTTATCCTTAAACTTTTTCTTTAGACTCGATACCTCTAAATCCTTAGTACTCTTTGAGGGACGCATAATAATCGCTGCACCAATTAAACCTGTAAGTTCATCAGTTGCAAAAAGAACCTTCTCCATTTTATGGGTTGGTTCAATGTCAGAACAGATTCCAAAACCGTGAGAACAAATTGAACGAATTATATCATCTGAAACCCCTTCCGCCTTAAGTAGCTCAACGGCCTTTTTGCAATGCTCCTCTGGTGCAATTTCAAAATCGATGTCGTGCAATAAACCAACAATGCCCCAATACTCAATCTCATCTTCAAAGCCTTCTTTCTTGGCAAATTCTCTCATCACCGCTTCAACCGTTAAAGCGTGCTGAATATGAAACGGCTCCTTGTTGTATTTCTTAAGAATCTCTAATGCCCTTTCTCTTGTAATATTACATTCCATATTTCCCCCTCTTCTTTCATATGCAACTACTTAATTATATTAACAAATCTTAAAAATTGCATATTTTCCGACACTTTTTCTTGAAGAAATTGCATATTTTTCGACACTTTTAAACACCAAAAATGCATATTTCCCGAAGTTTTCCATCCCATTTAGACGATAGTTTGGTGGAAAGGGGTACTTAAACTCCCATCTTGGAAGCTATATTTTAGCCTTTTTCTTTCCCCTATATATTGTGCATCATCCTTATCGCCTCATTTGTGCAAACTTGGGCACATAGAGAACAACCTTTGCACTTGTCCTTATTCAAAACGATACTCTCCCCTTCTTTTGATAAGGCAGAGTATTCTGATTCGGAACAAACCTTCACACACTTCTTGCAAAGGATACATTTCTTACTATCAATAGCTGGATAACATATTTTGTCTTTGTTTAACTCTTCATAGGAAACAATTTTGGGGATCGCTCTATTTTTTAACTCTGAAATGTCGTTCATTCCCTTTGATTCAAGATAATTCAGAAGCCCTACCTTTAACTTATGGATTGTATCATGACCATTTAACATAACTTCAGTACAAACTTGTACTGCATCTGCTCCAACTGCAATGTACTGAGCTGCATCTTGCCAATCTGAAATTCCACCGATACCAAAGATCGGCAATTTGCTGCATTTTCTCATTTCAGATACACATCTTAAGCCTATCGGCTTAATAATTTTTCCAGAACATCCTCCATAAGTTGTTAACCCATCAACTGATAAAATAGGATCTAGAGTATCTAAGTTTAGCCCCAAAAAACCTTGCACTGTATTTATTGCAGCAAGGCCATCTGCATTAGCCTCTCCTACACTTTTTGCAACTTCTGAAATATTTGTAACGTTTGGTGTTAGCTTTACAACAACAGGCTTATCGGAAACGGCTTTTACCCAAGTCGTTATTAACTTAGAGATCATTGGGTTTGTACCAATCGCCATACCGATATCATATTCAGGCATACCGTGAGGACACGAAAAATTAAGCTCAAATGCATCAAGTGGCGTTTTATTCAACTCCATCACAAGTTTTTGCCACTTTGTTCTTTCGGTTTGTGCCATAACGCTTGCAATAAGCATCTTCGTTGGAAATTTTTGCTTTAGATACTTTATGGCATCAACCCAATAAGAAACCTTCTCATGACTTAAAAGCTCAATATTTTGAAAACCGATTATCTCGCCGTTTTCTTTCATTGTTGCATATTTTGGACTAGTGTCACGAGCTTCCAAATCGTCTGGATTTATTGTTTTAAGCACTGCACCAGCCCAACCAGCCTCAAAACCTTCTTCTATACTTTCCACCCGTGCAGTTGTCGGTGACGACGCTAATAAAAAAGGATTTTCTAACTCAAAACCTAGTACGCTTGTCTTTAATGTTGCCATATCGTAGCCCTTATAAAACATCTTCAGCATCATAGTATTTCACCATTTTTTAGGAGATCACAATACTAAAACTAAGGCACTATGTTCGTTCTTTTTATTGATTGTGGCATAACTTTGAAGATGAAAGGAATCAAATTCTTAAAATTTTTCTGAAGCAGAAGTTAAACTAACTAAGAATTCTTACCAGAAATGACATATCCAGTTAGAGCATAAAATAGATTAATAACATATTTGTACAAACCTAAATATAAAAGCGGCAAAAACAATCAAACCAAGTTCGTTTCTTGTCGAGAAACGGTTGTGTTTATAAGAAAAAGTGATCTAAACCATAAATAAAAAAATATGTTAAAGAAAATTTTTATAATATTTTGCATTTGTTGTAATTTATCTTCCCTTACTTTTGCTGTGGCAGCTGAAGAAGGTTGCGAGAATCTTTCAGAAAAAAAGCAGATTGAATGTTATGAGAAAAAAGCACTTGCTGGAGATATAAAATCCCAATTTAACCTAGCTGGTTTATATGCATACGGCCAGAATAAGGACTTAGCAAAAGTTGTAAAGTACTATTCAATGGCAGCGGAACAAGGAGATAAAACAGCCATGAATAATTTGGCTATAATGTATGAAAAAGGAGAAGGTGTTAAACAAGATTATTCAAAAGCCTTCGAGTTATGGTTTTCAGCAATTATGTTAGGAGATAGCGCTGCGGAATATAATCTCTGCTCATTATATCATAATCTCTTAGATCGAAATTTTTATTGTAACGAAGAACAGTTTAAACATGATAAAAAATATGAAAAAGAAGAAAAAAATAAACGTAACCATCCACCACTCTGTTTGGGTTCATATGTAGCAGATTTTGAGGGTTTTGAAGTCAGAGCAACCCCCATTCAAGAAATAAAATATCACTTCAACTCTTCTAGAGAAGAATCCGCCATAGATTCAAGAAACGAGTATATACAGAAAACCCATTTTCAAATTGAAACTTTTTTAATGAAGAAGAAATGGGAAGCGCAAAATGGAGATCAATCCGCAATCGATTATATAAATAACCTTCGTATAGCAATTAAAAAGATTAATTATGAATAAACTATTATTCCTACTTACTATCTTATCTTTTTTCTTTACAGGACAAGCATACTGCAAAGACTGTCCCGTAGCAGAGCATTGCGTTCCAAATCCATACGATAGAGTTTGTTCCTGTACTGTTGAAATAAATGAAACCGAATGTATAAAACTGGAGATGAATGAAAAAATCAAATGTCTAGAAAACAAAGCAGAGAAAGGCGACACTGAAGCAATGTTTTTCCTTGGTAGTATTTATAAATATGATTTTGAAAACGAGAAAAAAGCAATTGAGTGGTTCAAAAAAGTAGGAGATGGCAGATCTTTCTTTGAAATCGGAGGAATACACTATGATCGTACAGCTAGGGAAAGGATGGGTTGGTTAACAAACCCTCAATACAAACCTATTTACGACACAAAAACTGAACTAATAAAATGTTATAAATGGTATGATAAAGCTGCCCAATTAGGCTATGAACGGGCTATGGAGTATTTGTCAACAAGCGCTGATAGTCCATCATTGCGAGAAAAATGGAGTATCGAGCTAGCCAAAAAAGGCAAATATTTTGAATTATTCCTTTTGGCTGGTGACTATGAACGGGGAACGAGAACGATAAAGCCAAATCCACAAAAGGCATTTCAGCTTTATAAAAAAGCCGTAGATATGGGAGACTTAAAAGGAAAAATTTTTCTAGGAGAGATCTATTTTTATGGCAAGATGACCTCTCCTGATGTACAAAAAGGGCTGAAATTAATTAAGGAATCTGCAGATCTTGGAAATGATAGAGCCATTATCTTTTTGCAAGAATTAAAAGATGTGGTCCAAAAACTCAATTTATAGTTTTAGGTTTTCTAAAATCCAAGAGAAAAATGAACTATGGAAAAATGATCTTCCTATTCTCTTTTTGGCGCTTTTTATTTACACAAAAAGGGTGATTGAGGAAGATTGGTTATGCTAATTGATGATTAATTTAGTAAAAAAAGACCATCAAAAGCAGCTCAACTTTATAAACAAGCCATAGAACTGGGCTGTCCTGTCAAAGTACTACTGAAGACATCCTTAACCTCGCAAGTTCTCTGCCAACTTATCAAAGAACTGCTCTGTGTTTAGATAATCTTCCCGCTTAGTATTTGCTCCATGAATACAAAGGGCTAAGTCTTTTGTCATATAGCCTGCTTCAATGGTTGAAACCGTTACTGACTCTAGTTTTTCTGCAAAAGCAGCAAGCTCTGGATTTGAATCTATCTCTGCACGTTTTTTTAAGGCCCTTGTCCAAGCAAAGATGGATGCTACTGGATTAGTTGATGTTTCCTCACCCTTTTGATGTAAACGGTAGTGACGTGTCACTGTCCCGTGTGCTGCTTCAGACTCAAAAACTGTCCCATCACTATTTAATAATACTGATGTCATAAGCCCAAGAGATCCAAAACCTTGAGCAATTGAATCTGACTGGACATCGCCATCATAATTTTTACAGGCCCAGACGTAACCGCCATCACTCTTCATCGCAAAGGCGACCATATCATCAATTAAACGGTGTTGATAAATCAGCCCTGCTTCATCAAAACGTGCTTTATATTCTGTTTCATAAACAGCTTGAAAAATATCCTTAAAAGTACCGTCATATGTTTTTAAGATGGTATTTTTTGTTGATAAGTAAAGTGGCAACTTTCTTGAAAGCGCAAATGCAAAGCAGCTTCTTGCGAATGCCTTTATCGATTCATCAATGTTAAACATTGAAAGTGCAACACCTGCCCCTTTATAGTGATAGACTTCACGTTCAGTTACCTCTCCATCATCGGCTTCAAATCGAAGGGTAAGCTTTCCTGGCTTCTCTATTCTTAAATCTGTTGCGCTATATTGATCACCAAAAGCGTGTCTTGCAATGACGATTGGTTTTGTCCAATGCCCAATAAGACGAGGAATATTTTTACAGATAATCGGTTCCCTAAAAACCGTTCCGCCGATAATTCCACGAATTGTTCCATTTGGTGAACGCCACATCTTTTTTAAGTTAAATTCTTTAACCCGTGCAGCATCAGGTGTAATAGTTGCACACTTAACACCAACCCTGTGTTTAATAATGGCATTTGCAGCATCAACCGTAATGTGATCATCTGTTGCATCACGCTTTTGAATCGAAAGATCGTAATACTCTAACGGTATATCTACATAAGGGAAGAGTAGCTTTTCCTTAATCATCCCCCAAATAATGTGGGTCATCTCATCGCCATCAATCTCAACTATTGTTCCGCTTGTTTTTATCTTTGACATATCTACACCTTTTGAAAAATTTACCTAGTCTTAAATTATCATTTCAAACTCTTCTTATATTTTTGATTTTTACTGTTGGGCTTATCTGGTATCGTTCGCTCTATAACACCACTCGCCAACGCTGGATTTAGGTAGTTCTTTCTAAAATTTGTTCTGTGAGAAAGTCCTAGCCGTTCCATAAGCTCCGCAGCTGATAACGTTGAGTCGCCTAGAACTGAAATTAGCTGTTTTATCAAAGTGTTATCTTGGTCACTATCTTGGTCACTATCTTGGTCACTTTTGGCTTTTTCAAGTCCACTTAAAGCATCCTTAATAATTCCAAGCATTAACTCAACAAATTCTGCACTATCGGCTTCCTTGTCCGATGTGCCAAGAGCATCATAATACGCCCTCTGTTTTTTCTTGATAAGATCCTCTACTGGAAGCCAGAAAAACATCTCATTCCACTTTCCAAGAAGAAGACTATGCCACATCCTACCTATACGACCATTACCATCTGCAAATGGATGAATAAATTCAAATTCATAATGGAAAATTGCACTTTTAATCAAAGGGTGTAGTTTTGAATTTTTATACCACTTTATAAGATCTTGAATTTGTCCCTTCACAAGTTTAGCAGGTGGAGCCATATGGATAAGCTTTTTCCCATTAAAAACACCAACACTGCCTGAACGGAATTTTCCACTCTCGTATATAAGATCCTTTGTCATTAACTTATGAGCCAATAAAAGGTCTTTTATTGATAATGGATCTAATTTTAAGATCTGTTCATACGCCGCATAGGCATTTTTCACTTCCTGAATCTCGCTTGGATTTCCTAGAACACGTTTCCCATTAATTACAGCGGTCACCTGCTCCAGAGATAAAGAGTTTTGCTCAATTGCAAGAGATGAATGAATCGTTCTAATTCTATTTTGACGCCTAAGATGTAGACTAATCGTCCCGTTTTGTAAAATTGAGATCCTTGTAACAAGCGCACTAATGTCGGCAATTAGTGATGTCATTTTAGCTGTTATATGAAAAGGTGGCTCATACATTAATTTTAACCTCCCTCCTATTTACCAAACGATGCTTCTTGTTTTAGGTTTTGACATGTATCTATAATCACCAATAAAAGCATTTATATTTTGATAGATATTTGAACTATGAACAATACAGAAGATTTAGCAATTGTTATCTTAGCCGCAGGTATGGGGAAAAGGATGCAGTCAGATCTGCCAAAGGTTTTAGCCCGTGCTAACGACATTCCATTAATTGAACACGTTTTAGCTTATATTACCCCACTTAAACCTAAAAAAACCGTCATTGTTGTTGGGCATAAAGGTGAGCTCGTAAAAGAAACTGTTATAGCTGATAAAGCAAGCAACCGTTATCTTCAAAACTTTGAATTTTGTACTCAAGAAAAACAACTCGGCACTGGCGATGCTGTAAAAGCAGCCCTACCGGCGCTTGAAGGTTTTGTTGGAACGGTTTTGATTTTGTATGGCGATGTTCCTTTGATAAAAACAGAAAGTTTAGAAAAGCTATTAGCAATTCACCAAAAAGAGAATGCTACCCTAAGCTTGATTACGATAATGACTGACGGTAATAACGCCTATGGTAGAATTATTAGGGAAAGCGAAGGCAAGCTTAGAAAAATAGTTGAGGTCAAGGACTGCACAGAAGAAGAAAAGCTTATCAAGGAAGCAAATCCTGGTATCTATGCAGTTGATAGCGCCTTCTTAAAACCCGCTATCGAGTCCTTAAATAACAACAACGCCCAGAACGAATATTACCTAACTGACATAATCGCCAAAGCTGTTAGTGAAGGGCAAAATGTTTCGAGTTTTATCAGCTACTCTGAAGAAGATTTTCAAGGTGTTAATACAAAAGAGGAGTTAAAGAAAGCTGAAGAAGTTTTAATAAAGAGAAATTTGTAATAATTTCAGGATATTATATATAAGTGCTTTAATTTACTTAAAGTTTTTTGGCTTTACTTGCTATCTTTTTTTATTTTCTGTATCATTCCGCTCTGCGTAGCGGAAAAAAGATTTCAAACGGAGGTATAAAATGGCTTCTTTATCAAAAGTTACAAAGACGAAGCGCAACCATAAACGCCAAAAATTGGCAGCTGCTAGAATCAAAAAAGCTGCTAAGGTACTTAGAAGTACAGCCAAGAAAGAAGGCGTAATCGTAGTTGCTTAGTTTTAGAAAATTCCCCTATTGGTAGTAGCGAGTTCGTGAAGTATTAACCAATGGGGGATTTTTTTATCTCAACCTTTGTCGTAGCACATCTCTTGTTAGCTATTTTCAAAATTCTTTGTCTAACAAAATTTTTTGGTACCATAAAAATTTAGAGGACATATTATGGATATTGAAGCTGAAATCATTAAAATTCAGGAAAGAAATAAAAGAGTTGAATTAGATAAGGCTTGGGAAACAAGTAACACTCGTAAGGTTGCAATTGTTATTCTGACTTATCTTACAATGGTTTTAGCAATGTATGTCTTAAAAATGGAGAGACCTTTTATTAATGCAATTATCCCAACTCTTGGTTTTGCACTTTCAACACTTAGTTTGTCACTTATAAGACATATCTGGGTTAAAAGACTGAATAAATGTTAATAGATAGAGCTGATTCGAGAAATATTTCAGACAAAAGAAACATCGTCTTAAGTATGTACGGCTTAGAGCAGGACCACTTGTTGGGTTCTGGTTCAGAATCTGAAGTATACGATTATTCTGAAAATCAAGTTCTAAAAATTTACGCCGATGAGGCAAGAATTCATCAACTAAATATTCTTAAATCTTTTTACAATCATATTAATGCAAGTAAATTAAGCTTTGCTTTGCCCTGTATTGAAAGTATTACAGCAATCGAAAACTTATTAGTTGTAATAGAAACAAAAATTCCTGGAAAAACTTTAGCTGAAGCCTTAAAAACTTGCTCCAAAAGGGATAGAGATTTTCTTTCAGATCTATATTTTAAGACAGTAAAAGAAGTTGCTTCTATTTTGATATTTCCAACACCTGAAAGATTTTCTTTATTTGATGAATCCAGCTTAATGGCATCATTTAATTTTGATTGGAACTTTTTCATTAAAACAAAGATCATAGAAAAAGTATCAAGCATAAAAGATATCTTTGATATCCATTGGCCTTCATATCAAAGTAAAGTTGATAAGTTACTGGACCTTTTTTCAGCACCGTTTAATGAAGAACTTGCCTTAGTTCACGGAGATATTTTCCCTGAAAATATTTTAGTAAATGATGAACTAAAAGTTACAGGACTTTTAGACTTTGGCATGTTTACAATGTATGGCGACCCAATTTTTGATTTAGCGATCGCTTGGGCAACTCATACTATGTATTCAGATAACGATACTAAAGCACGCGAAAGCCTTTTACCAAAGGCTTTAGAAAAAATAGATAAAGATAATTACCCAAGATTTTGGGGGTATGTCATGGCTTACGCTATCCTTTCTTGTACCTCTTGGGTTGGAGAGAATGAAGAAGTTGGTAAAAACGGGCACTTTCTTTGGGCTTTAGATATCCTCCTAAATAGTGATTATTGGGAGAATATAGCTATTTAACCATTAAATTTTTGTTTAATAAAATATTCCCCTGTTGCTGTAGCTAAGATCTGATCATCAAGCATTATCTTTGAGGATGCGACAATACTTCTTGAGCGTTTTTCTGTAACTTCACCTTCTATATATAATTCTTTATCAATAGGAACAGGTCGCTTAAATTTGGTGTTTAAGTTCATCGTTACAGTTACAACACCTACGGTTTTACAAGCATGGAAACCAACCTCATCTAATAATGCGCAAACGATACCGCCGTGTACAATTCCAACATAACCATTAAACATTTTTCCTATTGTGGCTTTGGCAAATGCTTTGTGATTATCTGCGTCTAATACAAAATCGATCTTTAGACCGTTTGAGTTTTTCTTACCACAAACTAAACAAGTGTCTTCAGTTTGAACTTCCATAATTTATACCTTAATTAAAACTGAACTATTCATACCAGTTGTAAGTTTTTA
>JAEEGL014763761.1_pt1 | contig 14045 bp, 10 predicted proteins | sample 9134231 | NCBI WGS metagenome assembly JAEEGL01 (sample SAMN16246548, study PRJNA631951) | gut metagenome | biome: gut microbiome; feature: rumen; material: fiber-attached | host: Bos | place: Iran: Karaj | collected 2018-10
ACTTCTTTTACTATATTTTTAAATATTAATACTATATATTTTGGATCGTATATATATAATTATCTTACAGAAATTATATAAAATAAATAAATCGTGACTATGATTAATATCTTCTTTTCAAATTGAATTAATGTAATTCTCCAATAAACGTGTATAATGCCATAAACAATATTTAATATTTATTATTTTTTTATAATGTGTATTTATTATTTTTTTTTTGGTTTTTTTGTATATTTTAATCTATATATTATTGTTAGTTTTTTAATTATTTTATTAAACTTTTGACGATATTTATGAGTTTGAATTTTGTCTTTATAAGAATGTCGAGTTTGGATTTTTTCGACCATAAACTATTATTCAAAAATTATAAACCAATAATAATTTGAAATAGGAGAAAAGGTATAAACTTTATAAATATGTGTTATTGAAAACATAATAGCATCAAATATATAATATTGAAAGAATTAGATAAGATTTTAAATGAGTTAAACTACTTAACTAGAAAATTCTATATTGTTCATATCATCCAAAAATCACTTAAACAATAAGAAAGACAAGAAAAAATAACCAAACAAATTCTTCAAATTAAATTCATGAGATATTTATTTATATATGGAGATTAAACAGGAAAAAGGAATTAATTATGAATTTTCGTTTAATTTGTATTTATTTCTTTTCCCCATAATATGAATTTTCATTTCTAAATTATTTTGAAGAATATATTTGTAAAGGAATTATATAGAGAGATCCTTATTTCAACTAATAAAGTACCAAGGAGAAATATTTGAAGCATGAATATATCATTGAATAAGAATGCTCAAATAATACAAATAATAACTCAAATTAGGCCAATTTCAATACAAAGTAATTTATTGAAGGCTTCTTGCTCTGAAAAGGATAAATAAGACACTGAAAAAAAAAATGATACCTAGTAGACAGATTTTATTTGGAGATTGGGTTTTGAGGTGAATTTGGTATGGCTGAACTAGAGACTTACAGATTTGAAGGAAAAGAGAAATTGAGTCAATAATTATGTATTATTTATTGATTGTGTGTGGCTCTGTGATTCATGGAATTATATTTGGTAAATCAATGATTAATACAATTAAAAGAATATATTCTAGAGCAAGGATAATAATAGATTCACTGATGATACCAATTAATGTGAATAAAGGTGTATTACAAGTGTTAGTAACATCTCCAATTCTTTTTAATCTATATATTAATGATTTATTAATTGAATTAGTAGAAATAACAATTGAAGTTCGAGGATTAGCAGAAGACATATAGTAATTTGTGAAACACGTAAAATTCTAGTAAGATTAATAGGAAAAATAGAAGAATGATGTGTTCATATGAAATTGAATAAGAAGAAAAGTGAATAAAAGAAAAGGAGAGAGAAATAATATTGAAGGAATTTCAATAATGGAATATAAATATTTAGAAGAAAAATAAATAAGAAATTAATGCCAATGAATCATTGAAGAGGTTAACAATAGGATAGAAGAATATTTGAGAATGCCTTTAAGAGAGTATTTTTCAATAAACCCTTATTCAGATTATATATTTTCTTTCAGATGTCCAGAATGTATTATAGTATGTGTGTTTACGTGGATATTAAAAACTAATGAAACAACTCAAGAATATGTAGATAAAGTATTTCAAGAGTATTTGTAGGATTAAAAAAAATAATAGAAGTAATAAATTGGGATTGCCAATGTGCATTCCTACAATGGAGGATATTTATTTACCAAGATTAATCAAAGTGATCAAGAATGACCCATTTTCACGAGATGGTTTATATATAATGAAATCATAATGAAAATGAAATAAGGATATTGATATAATTAAGAAGGAAGAGTTGAATGAAAAGGCAGAGATAATAACAATAAATAAAATAGGATTTTATGAAGGTATAAAGGTAAATGAATTTTATATAAAAAGTGATAAAAGAGACAATAAAAGAGATAAATTTTTGATTTTATTTTATTAGGTGGAGGTTTATTTAATGTTCATATATATAGGCAATGTCCATATTGTGATAAAGAAAATATAGGAATAATGTTATTGTTAATGTGTTAAAAAAAAACAAAAAAATATTACTCTCATAATCCTACAAAAATTCTTTTTTTTTTGTTTTCATTTTGTTTTTTTTTTATTTAATATTTATTGCTATTTTTTCTTATTTTAATATTATCTTAAATTATTATATTGTTACTTTTTATAATTTTCTTTCATTGATTATTTTAATTCTTTATATTATAATATTAAAGTAATTATAATTTTTGTTAAGTCTATTATTTGGTTAAAATTTGATGATTATTAACATCATTTTTGGGCTACCCTAATAAAGAAACAAAATTTTTTTATGAAGATTGTTTTTTATTTAATATTTAAAAATAATTTTTAAAATTAAAAAACAAAATTTTTTATTGTTTATAAAGAAAAAAAATTGTGAGCTCGTTTTAGAAATATTTTTTCATTTAATTCTAAATGATTTTTCATTTTATTCTAAATTTGGTTATATTTATTGTGATTATAATAATTAGAATTATTCTCATTATTTAAATTCATCTTATTATTATTTGTATTTTGATTGTAATTCACAATCACCCCCATATAACCATTATTTTGATTTATATTCTTTGAACAATCATTTTCAATATTATTATTCATATTATTTGAAGTGTAATTTATCATATTATTAATATTAATTGAATAATTATTTGGGTTATTTTGATAATTATTGATATTATTTGAATTATTCATATTATTGTTTGTTATATTTATATTATTGTTTATTAAATCATTCATATTATTATTTGGAAAATTATTCATATTATTATTTGGAAAATCATTCATATTATTATTTGGAAAATTATTCATATTATTATTTGGAAAATTATTCATATTATTATTTGGAAAATTATTCATAGTATTGTTTGATGAATTATTGATATTATTATTGATATTATTATTCATATAATTATTCATAGTATTCATATTATTATTTGATAAATTTTTTGAAAAATCATTTGAGTTTGAATTATTAAAATTATTATTTTGAACATAAATATTAATATCATTATTTGAAAATTGAGGATAATTTCCAATATCTAAATTATTATTATTATTATTATTATTAAATAAATCAAATATATCATTTTCATTATTATTAGTGTTATTTTGATTGACATGAGTAATTCTTTTCTCTTTTTTAGTTTCCCATTCAATAAAAGTTTTTTTTAATTCTAAAGTAATATTTAATGATAAATCCATTAATTTTTCATCCTTTAATTTTCCTGAATTAATAGAATCATTTAATTGTTTATAACCATGTTTCATATCTTTTAATAATACTTCAATTCTTCTTTCATTATAATTATCTTTCCCAATTTTTTCATTAAATTCTTTCATTAAAAGAGCCATTTCACCGAGTTTAATAACTAATCTTCTATATTTTTTTTCATACAATGAAGGATCTAAGGTATATTTTATTAAATCAGAATTATTATCATTTGTAGTTTTAAAATATTTTATGTATGTATTTTTATAATCTGAAGGAAACAATATTCCATTTAATTTTAGAGAATTAAATATAGTTTTAAAATTTTGTATTGAAGAATCTGAAAAATTATTTCCCCATTTTTGAATTAAATATAATATTTTTACTTGTATTTCTTCCTCGTTATTATTTTTTAAAATTTGAATTAAAAATTGTAAAAATTCTTTTGAAGATATTTTTATCCAAAGTTCCATTCTTCCTTCATCCATACAATAATCTAATATATCCAAACAAAGTAATTGAACTTCTGTATTATTTTCACACAATTTATTTAACATATATTGATAGAAATTAATTATTTCTTGTGTTTGATTCAATAAATAAGTATTTAAATTAATCCAAAGTTGACTTTGAAATCCTTTATTTTGGATTATTTGATTTAATATTGGTATAATATAAGACATTAAATTTATTATTGTAGAATTAAATTAATTAAACCTTAAATTATTATTTTTAGTTTCTCAAATATAATTTTCTTTTTTAATTAAACTTAAAATGAATTCAAATGAAATAGAAAATTTAAAAGAAATAAAAAGAATAATAATATTATTCACTACTAACTTAAAAGAATTATCTTTTCAAATTTTAACAAAATTATATATACCAACAATTAAGCCTTATATAATTTCAATGGATGAAAAAATGATTAAATTTCAGAAAACTATTGATTTTTCAATTTTTTTGTTTAAAATTGAGTGATAATAAAATCACAAAAACTATTTTCAAATACTCAAATTATTTTGTAGAATTTATTGATTTAGAATACGAAAATTCTTTTTCAAATATAAAAAAAATTAATACATTTTTTAAAAATTAATGATATTGTCCCTGATTATAAAATTTTAGATATGGAATTTTGAAAAATAAACAATTTATACAATAAAAACTTGATGAAAAAAATAATTGAAGATTATTTTGTTTCTGAAAGAATATTTTTTATTATGAACTAGATTTCAATAATAAAGAAAGTTTATTAAAAATATATGATAATTGAACCAAAGAAGCTTTTAACAATTCAATATTTCAAAGTCAATTAATTGAATTTAGAAATAAAAATGATACAGGTTCATGTTGTAATATTTTTTAAGATAGTTTAAAATAATTTTTAGTTATTAAATTATTAGAATATTTAATATTTTTCTATAATTATTATTATTTGATTTTATAAAAAAACGCTGAAAAAAATTAACAAATAGAAGTTCAAATAAATAATTTATTTAAAAAAATATATATATATTATAAAACAATTTATTCTATTTCATTTTTTCCCCAAAAAAAATCATTTTGATTATTTTCATCATAATAAACAGCTTTAATACTTCCTTCATGTTTCCCCTTAATCCATAACCCTTCAAATTTTTCACCATTATTAAAATAATAAACACCTTTCCCATCCATTAAATCTCTTTTCCACTCTCCTTCATAAACATCTCCATTTCCAAAGACCATTTTTCCATAACCATCCTTCCTATCGTTAACCCAATCTCCATCATAATTACCACCATCAGAGTAAAAAAATTTTCCTTTCCCAAATTTTTTTCCTTTTTTCCAAAAACCATCATAATAAGCTCCACTTACATAAAAAAAGCAACCTTTTCCATGCATTAAATTATCTTTCCACTCTCCATCATATTTATCTCCACATTCATAAATCATAACCCCATTTCCATCTTTTAAATCATTCACCCAATCACCTTCATATTTATCTCCATTAAAAGAAATAAAACTTCCTTTTCCATTCATATTTCCATTTTTCCAAAAACCTTTATAATAAGACCCTGACTTATAATAATATGTCCCTTCACCTGATGGTAATCCATTATGCCATGAACCTATGTATTTGTCTCCTGAATCATAAAAAAATGTTCCTTCGCCTTCTCTGATATTGTCTAAAAAATTTCCCAAGTATTTCCCATTTGAGTATATACGAATTCCTTTTGTTTTTTTGGGAGGGGATTTTGACATTTTTTAAAAATGTTTTTTTAAATTTATATTTTTTTATTTATAATTTATTTAAATGGAAGATGAAAATTTTAGATGTGGAAAATGCTTTAAAATTAAGGAAATTAGGTTTTTGCCTAAAATAGACAATTTGTTTTGTTTTAGTTATTGTGAGTGTAAAAATTATAAAAAGGAAAGTTTCGATAATATTATGAATTCTTTTAAAAACAATATTTTAAGTAAAAAAATATATGAAATTCATTGCTTCAAATGTAAAACACAATTTAATGACATTTCTAAAATTTATATTAATTTGAATAATAAAGCATTTTATTGTGAAAAATGCCAACAAAATTTTAATAATATAATTAATTTATTATATATAGATACTCATTGTAGAATTCATAAAAATAAAAAAAGTGAATTATATTGTAAAACATGTAAAAAAGAAATTTGTGAAAATTGTTTTGATAACTGTGAAAAAGAAGGACATTATATAATTAATTATAAAGAAGAATATAAAAACGATAAAATTGAAAAAATTATAAATGATTTTGAAAAAAATAGTAAATTAATTTTGGAATATAATGAAAGTATAAAAAATAAATATATAGAAGATTATAAAAAAAAGGTATATAACATTATTGATTTTTACAATAAAAATAAAAAAATAAATGAAAGTATTATATCAATGATTGAAGTGATGATAAAAAATTATAGAAAATCAAAAGAAAATTTAAATTATCGTTTAATTTCAAATATAATAAATAATTGTTATATAATTAAACCAAAATTAAATGATAAAGTTCCGACAGATAGAGAATTATTAAATTATTATAGTAATAATTTTATTATAAATAAATTTAATAAAGAATTTTCAAGTAAATATTATATTTCAGAAAAATCAGTAACAAATTTAATCAATATAACTCAAAAGCATTATGCAGTTTCTTATGATAATAATATCATAAAAATTTATAATCAAAATTTCAAATTAATTGATAAAATTCAGCACAAATCTTTAAATTATGAAAATGAAAAAATTAAAAATATTTTTAGAATTTACAAAAGAAATCAATTTATTTCTTATTCAAAATCTCTTCTCATTTTATGGAATAGTGAAAATTATAATAACTGTATTAAAAAAGAAGATATTGAAATAATAGATTGTATTTTATTGGCAGATAATTATATTTCAATATTAAAAAAATCATCTTTAATTATTTATAAAATTAAAAATGAGGAAATACAAATTCATCATACATTTGATTTAACACAAAGTAATTTTTACAGTAAAATTATTTCAATAAATAATAATTTATTATTGTTTTATAGTAATCAAAAACCAAATAAAATAAATTTTAAAAAGATTGATAATGATTATAAGAATTTAGAATTACTACCTTATTCCCTTTCTTCTGTTACAAGAATTTATAATTTAGGTGAAAATAAAATTGGATTTTCTAATATTATTGATAATTCTTTTATGATTTTTGATTGTAATACATTTCAAATTATAATAAAAATAAAATTAGATTTATTTAATTATTGTATTTTACTGAATTACAGAAACAATTTATATTTGTCAAAGAATTTATTTGGAATATATAAATTAGATATTAATACTTTAGATATCATAGACAGATTAATCAATTTTGATTTTCCATATGATTACGATTATAATCCACCTTCTGTTATTAATTTTCAAATGCTGGAAAATGGATTTCTTGCTGTAATATATAGAAAAGAAATTAGAATTTTGTCGCCTTAAACTTTATAAATCTTTCTTTATTAATTTAACTTTATTCCAATTTATAAATATAATTATAATTAATTTAATTTAAACAAAGATGATAATTCTTTAATCATTAAATTATAATCAATTGTATTTTTTAAATTTTCTTTACTTTTATATTTGTTTTCTCTTTTATGAGTAAAATGATGATAATTATTATTAATATCAATATAATTTCTAAATGCATTTACTTCATAAGCAAGATAAAACATTTCTTCTTCACTTATAATTTTTTCATAATATTTTTTGATTAAACGAATATAAAATCCTTTTCCTGATTTTTTTGAACTACAGTGACAAATAAAGCAAAACAAATCTTTTAAATAAAAATTTTTTTTTTTGGAATCATCAACTTTTTTTGTTGCTCTAAATTTAATTTTTGATGGAGTTGTAACAATTGAAGCACATTTTTTATTATTAAAATGACTTGTATGATTATTTTTATATAATATATAGTTTGGGTTTAATTTAGAAGAAGAATTGTTTAAATATAAAATTTGATTTTTAATATTTTGATTTTGAGAAATATTTTCATTGTTAATATTCAAAGAAGAAACATTACTTTTATTTATCATATGATTATCAATATTATCATTATTATTTACATTTAAACTATTATTATTATTTTTTCTTAAATTTGAAGATAATTTATATTTAGAGTTTATTTGAAAATGATGATTTAAATCAATATATTTTTTAATAATAATATTAATATCAGTTAAAGTAAAATATTTAGCAAAAAAATAATTAATCCAAGTTCCAATTGTAATAAAGATTTTAATAATTCCACCAATATCAGCAAAAACATTTTCTAATTTTTTATATTTTCTTTCGTAGACAATAGCTTTATTTTGAAACCAAAAATAATAACAACCTCTAATTCCTTTTTCACTAATTACATTAGATTTTGAATTTTGTTCAAAAATATAACTAATTTTTTCTGTTTTAATAGATATTACATAACTTTCAAAAGATAAAATAATTAAAGGTTGAAAATTTAAATTATTTATTGTAAATCCAGTTGAAGAAAAACTAGAAGAAATAGAATAAAATGAATGAACAAAAGGTTCTTTATAATTCGAAACATCAATTTCTGAATTTAAAATTACAAATTTTGTTCCTATTGTATTATTAAAAAATAAATCTATTTCTGCTTGAGATTTACAAGAATAATTATTTAATGATGAATTAACACATTTTTGTATAAATATTCCATAAAATGTATTATTTGGATTAGAACTTCCATGAGATAAATTTGGAGGAATATAATTATTATCTTTCATTGATGTAATTTTTTTTGTTGTTTTATTATAAAATCTAGATATACAAAATGATTTTTTAAATTCCATAATATCATTCTTATTTATTAAGTTAATTGACTTATAATCATAATTTAAATTAATACATGGTTCATAAATATAATGATCAAACTCTTCTCTATTTCCATTTTGATAATATGTTGAATAAAAAACATCTTGTAAGCCAATTATTTCATAAATATTATCTTTATAATCTTCAATTGATAATATATTAATAAAATGAAAAAAATTCTTTTCCTTTATGAAAAAAACTCCGATATCAGAAATTACTCTATTATATGTATATGCTGAAGGATTAATTTTAAACATAAAATCTATACTTAAATAAATAGAAATAATAATACATAATATATATACAATTAGGGTTAAAAATCCACTTATTATACTAGGATGAGAACGATAATGTTCATAATGAAGTGTTAATGGATAGGAAAGAAAATCAAAATTTTTTAAGAACATTTTATTTTTAGAATTAATGATTTTATAATTTAAAAATAATAAAAAATTGGGTGAATGAAAGAAAATTGAATATATTTTTTCATAAAATTTTAAAATTTAAATCTCATACTCAATAAATTTATATTTTAATCAAAAACTTAATTGTCTTCTTCAATTCTCTTGGCAATAATAACAGAAAAAATATTAGGTAATAATTCGATACCTTTGTTTAATAAATTAAGATTACCATTTAAAACATTTAATTTCTTTGATGAAAAATCATTTCTTAATTTTTCAACAATTTTTTTTTGATCAAACTGAATACTTTTTTTATCACTTTCATTAGATACATAATTAATTAAAAAATTAGTAAATTCTTTACCTAATTTTTTTTCAATATCATTTTTTAAATTTTCAACTTCTTTTTTTTCTTTATTGCCAAAAGTATTTTTTTTTAAAATATTATCATTATTATATATATTAATATTATTTGAAATTATTATTTTCGAATCAGATAAGTTACCATAATCATCATTAATTATTGTTTTTTCATTCTCATAATTTTCATCATCTTCATATTTTTCATCATTAATTATACTTGACATTAAATTTAATAATTTATAAGTGGAATAAATTTCTTCTTTTTCTTCAAAATCTTTATTATCTTTTTGTTCAATTACAATTCCATTTATGTTCACTTTTTTATCTTCCTTTTTTTTATTGTTTTTCTCATTTTCGGATGTTTCTTTTCCAGAATATTTTCTAAATGTATTTAATATTGATTCTTTTAAACTATTTTTTATTGAGGAAGCTGATATTGATGGAATTAATGATCCTTTCAAGTCATTTAAATTTGTTTCTTTCATTATATTATTATTTTTGTTTAAATTAATATTACTATTATCATTAAGCTTTGAATTGCTTTCTTTTGTATTATTGTTGTTAGGATTGAAATCATTTTTATTCTTATCACTTTGAATATTCATGTTTGCATTCAATTCTAATTGTTTCTTTAGCTTTCTTTCCTGATTCTAAAAAATTTAAAAAAAATATTTACAAAAGATTTAATAAAATTAGTGGAGAAATCTTGATCATATCCTACTTCATCAAGGCAATTTTTCATTCTATCCCTTAAAAATGGTAATTCTAAAAAATTAATTATAAAAAAATTTACTTAAAATATCTTTAATATCAGGTCTTTTATCAGGATCAACATTAAGTAAAGAATAAATTAATTCTTTTAAATCAGTGCTCCAACAATCACTTAATTTTTCATACATTCCTTTTTGAATTCTATAAGCTAACATTGCTAAATTACATCCTTCAAAAGGCATTTTCAAAGTGGTCATTTCATATAATAAAACACCAAGAGACCAAATATCACTTTTATAAGAATAAGGAATATGTTGAATTAATTCAGGAGACAAATAAAAAGGAGTTCCTACTACACTTCTTACTTTTGCTATAGTATAATCTATACATTTTGATATACCAAAATCACCTAATTTAACCATTCCTGTACTTGTTAAAAATACATTTTGAGGTTTTAAATCTCTGTGTAATATATGCTTATTATGCATATGATATAAAGCTAAACATATTTGAATGAAATAATCTAATATTTGAGATTCTTCAAAAAATTTATTTGTTTTTTTCATTTCATTTATTTTCTGATGTAAATCACCTCCATCTGCAAATTCTACTATTAAATTCATTGTTTTTGTTGGATTATTTACTATGAATACTTCATGAAATTTTATTATGTTTGGATGATTCAATTTTTTTATTATGTTTACTTCTTCATATGATTTTTTTATATTATTCTTTGACATGTTTTCAATGTTGATTGTCTTCATTACATAAAATTTTTGACCAGGTAAATTTGAACGAACTAATGTTGCTTTGCCATATGTACCACGACCTAGATCCATTATTAATTGATAGCTTTCACTCATTTTTTTTATAATTTTTTTACATTTCTATTATTAATGGATGATAAATATAATTATATAGAACAAGGTATATTGAATTATTATTATAAATTAATTTAATTATAGGAAAGAAAGTTTGGTACAAAAATGAAAAAAAAATAAGTTTATCAGATACAGAGGAAGCATTATATCATGTAGGAAAAATAACTTCTATTAATTATAATCTAAAATTAATTGAAGTAGATAATTCAAAAATGAAAATTCATTTTTCAAAAACTTATCCTTATATAAATGATGAAAATATAAATGTAAATGATATGACTTCATTAAAAGAAATAAATGAAATAGATATATTGAATAATTTAACAAATAGATTTATTGAATCAAATAAAATATTTACAAATATAGGTTCTCTTCTAATAATATTAAATCCAAATAAAAAGTTAGAAAAAATTTATTCAAATAAAAAAATAGAATATTATATTGAAGAACATAAAGGAAATAATCCAAACTTTAGAAAGGAATGTGATAAACCTCATTTATTTGATTTAATAATAATTTCAATAGAAAATTTATTTATAAATAATAAAAATCAATCAATTATTATAAACGGAGAAAATGGAAGTGGAAAAACAGAAAATTTTAAATATTCAATTAATTGTATTTTATATTATTTCTTAGGAAAAAATAATAAAGAAAGAAAAGAAAATTACGAGAAAAATTATAATGAAAATTTTTCAATAGAAAAAAAAATAATTTGTAGTAATAAAATATTAGAATCTTTTGGTAATTGCAAAACATTATTAAATGATAATAGTTCTAGATTTGGAAAATATATAAATATATATATTGATATAAATAAAAAAAAAATAAAAAAAGCTTTCTTAAAAACATATTTGTTAGAAAAAACAAGAATAACTCAATTAACATCTCAAGAAAGAAATTTTCATATTTTTTATCAAATTATTTTTTGTGAAAATGACTTTTTATTAAAAAAATTATTTCTAACAAATGACCCTTCAAAATATAATTATTTAAATAAAAATAAAGCACATAAAATTAATTCAATTAATGATAATGAATTATTTGATGAAACAATTGAATCTTTTAAAATTATAGGTTTTTCTCAAGATGAAATAGATTCTATTTTAAAAACAGTTGTTTCTGTTTTATTAATTGGAAACATTACTTTTATTTCAAATAATAATAAAATTGAAATTGAAAATTACAATATCATTAAAGATATTTGTGAATTATTAAATTGTGATGAAAAATATTTAATTTTATCCTTAGAATCTAATTTCACTGTTAAAGAATCTGAAAATTATAAAAATTTTTTAGCTGAAGAAATTTATTTAAGATTATTTATTTGGATAATGAAAAAAATTAATTATTATTTATATACTTGTTTTGATAAAGAAGAAGAAGATAATAATAATATAAAATATATTTCTTTATTGGATTTTTTTGGTTTTGAAAATTTTGATAATAATTCTTTAGAACAATTATGCATTAATTATTCTTATGAAAAAATACATCATTTATTTTTAAAACAATATTTTGAATCTGAAATAAAAGATTTTAAAAAAGAAGGTTTAAATGATAAAATAAAATATATAAAATATAAAAATAATCAAAATATTATTGATTTAATTGAATTAAAGACAAATAGTCTTTTTTCTATTCTTGATGATTGTTCTTATAAAAATAATTCAATTGAAGAATTTGTTCATATGACACAAAAAATTTTAAAAAAAAATAAAGGTATAACATTCACAAATAATTTATCAGATATAAATATTTATATTAAACATACTCCAAAAGAAGTCATTTATAATTTAACTGATTTTATATTTAAGAATCAAATTGATTTAAAGAAATCAATGATTAAAATTTTTTTGAATTCAAAAAATGAAATTATTAAATCTATTTTTTTTGGTTTTTTAGATGATATTGATTTAGATTCTATTGAAAATTATTATGGTAAAAAAAGTATAATAGAATTAAAATTAGTTTGTGGAAATTTTAGAAATAAAATCAATGATTTGATTAATGAAATTAAATTACGTGAATGTCATTTTATTTTATGTTTAAAATCCAATGAAATTAAAAAACCATTTTATATTTCTCCTAAATTTTTATTTAATCAAATTAGAAGTTTAGATTTACTTCATTTTACTAAAATTATCAGAGAAAATTATATTTTCAAAAAAAATTTTCAAAATTTCATTAAAGAATTTGAAATTTTAAATTCTGAATATAAAAACACTAATATTAATGAAAGCTTATTAGTAAATAAAATTATAAAAGATTTAATTCCTGAAATAGAGGAATTAAATTCTAAAGAAAATAATCCTTTGTTTTTGTGTGGAAAAAATAAATTATTTCTAAAAAAAGATTTTTATTTATTATTAGAAAACAAAAAAAATGAATTATTAAAAGAAAAAATAATTGCTTGTGGAATAATAATTACATCTTTAAATTATTTAAGAAAAAAAGAAAAAATTGAAAAATATGAAAAAAATATTTTACAACTTCAAACATATTTAAATATATATAAATTTATAATTCCAAGAAAGAAAAAAATTAATGAAATATATAAAATACAATCAATTTATCACTCAAATAAACAAAAAGAAAAATATATAAATACAATAAAAGCTTTAAAGAATTTATCTTTTTTTTGTAAAACAATAATCAAAAAGCAACAATTTGAAAGAAATTTATTTAGATTAAAATGCTTAAATTTAAGATTAATATATTTTTTAGAACGAATTAGAAAAAAAGAAAAAAAAGTAATTAATTTAATAAGTAATAATATTGTAAGAAAATCAGTTGATAATATTATATATAAAGAATATAATGATATATGGCAAAAAATAAATCCTTTTTTTATAAAATTTTTGGTCAATAAAAAATATAATAAAATAATTGAATTGATTAGAATTAAAAATAATGATTTTTGTAAAAATTTAGTCTTTGAAACTTTTTTAATGAAACTTCTTTTTAGAAAAATCCAATATAAAAAAAAATCCATGATATTTATAAAAAATTAT
>JAEEGL015040923.1_pt1 | contig 14045 bp, 11 predicted proteins | sample 9134231 | NCBI WGS metagenome assembly JAEEGL01 (sample SAMN16246548, study PRJNA631951) | gut metagenome | biome: gut microbiome; feature: rumen; material: fiber-attached | host: Bos | place: Iran: Karaj | collected 2018-10
AAAATTTCTTCAATATGAATGGTAGCTTTATTATCACAATAAAATAACATATCTTTATATAATTCTACTAGAGATTTGCCTATTTTATTATTAGCTTCTTCTAACTGAGCTATAACTTTACAATCACTGTCTCTTTGATTTAAAGAATACCTCTTAAAATAATTCACTGGGCTATAACAAGTAAAATGTCTATTTAGAGACTCCACCACATTACCAACAGAAATTTGTTTACTCATTCTCGACTCCAAAAAGGGAAATGACACACGGCAACTGGCCGCATGTCATTATACGTAGTACTCACAAATTTCTATTGCTAGAGATGAAAAACTAAATAATTACTATCACCCAGGATAGTTTTCTAACAAGCTACAAAACTAGAGAAGTTATAGAAGATACGTGCTGGGAAACCATTAGCATTACATGCACCGTTCACAGTAGCAACACGAACACCCAAACCTTCCCTAGTAAGAATAACTAATTCTGGAAGATATTCCCCAAGAAGAATAATAACTTTGGAACCACTAGAACTACTCCAGATAACCTCACCACCATTATCTGTATAACACTCTTTTATAGATTCCATTAATGATTTTTCTTCTGTATCAGACATCTTTACCTCCAGATAGAACAACAAATCTTATTTTTAGATATTACATGTCCTTTTATTTTAGATAAATGCATCCTATACTTTTTAAAAAGTATAGGATGCAAACAAATATTAGTGATACCTAGGTGTACAGGTAAAGAAATGAGGTCTAATAGAACTATTGGTTAAATCTTTACTATTATTATAAGGAACAACATCTACACATTCCCTACTTTCATCACTTTTAACAAGACAGTATTTGATAGTCTCAGACTTAAAATGATTTGTCCAAAACCTCTCATAGACATAAAAATCATCATGCATTTCTTGTAGATCATAGTATCTAACACCACCCTTCACATAAGAGTGTAAAATATTGTCTGGATACAAATCAGTAAATGTACAACGATTATTATAATTTTCATCAGTTATATAATAAGGATACCCATCACTTATCCCAGTCATCTGTTTTTCACAATTAATTATTGCTGATATATCCTTAGAGGTAGAAAATTCTATTTCTATTCTTTTTATGTCTAAAACTTCTCTCTGATTACATTTAAAAGCCCTTGTCGGAAACTGAGAGTCTGTACATTGTGTATGAGACTTAACATTATAAACTATAACATTAGGACGATTATTATAAAAAGACCTGTACCATGAAGTGTCTGTTGATAAACTTGGAGTTATTTCTCTTTCATAACCAACTCTAGTATCTGAAACAAAGGTAACATGGGAATCACAAATGTTTCTAGTAATAGAAAGATTTGTATAAACATCCCGACCAAAAAGGGTGTTAGTTTTTACAGGATTGCCATCACTCTCTGTAAAAAACATAGTGAAGTTTGGGAATGTATTTGGATTACCACAATTCACATCAGAATAACGAATTCTTGGTTTGTAAGTTAGGGTTATATCAGAAGTGTATTCGGGAGAATTTAGTGCTATATCTTTATATCCAGACCAAGATTGAAATTCAAATTTAATATCTGCAATAGTAGCATCACAGACAATATAAGGCTCTGTTCTTGTTACACGAACAATAGCATAAGGATTAGTAACCCCTTCCTGTTTCAATTCAGTAGGGAAACACCCATTACCAGACTTGTAATACATCAAATAAAGATCGTCACCCAATTCCTGAACAACATAAAAATCCCAAGAGCATTCCTCTGTAGAAATAGAGGCCATCTCATCTTTATTTCTCACTTTCTTAAAATAGAAATAATCTGAATCCTCACAACCCTGTACAACAGTGCTACCAACCTTTCTATTCCAATTGTTACAAGAACCATAAGTGGTATCATTTCTATTCAAATAGTCTATTTTAAATACAGCTGGAAGATTATGTAAAACAGAAGGTGTTATATCTGGAATAGTATTATTATCCAACTCTTCAAAAGAATAATTCTTTGTATTTACATGAGTATCATTCAAAGCATCTTGTTTTACAAAATAGGAATTACTACCAAGAGTAATGTCACAAGACACACACCCACAAGTAACATCAAACTTTGAATAAAACCCTTCATCACCTTCTGTAGAAGAAATCCAACGGATAATATTATCTTCTTTAACATTACCAACTTTATTTTTACCATCTTTTGTATAAACAATATAAACTATTCCATCAGGGCTTGTTACCTTGCGGATATAATCAGTGGAGTTAGTCAAGGAATACTTTCCATCAAGAAATTCTCTGTTTGTAGGGCAATACTCTTGGCAATTAGAATAGTCTATTTTACAATTATTACAAGAAACATCACCTGTAGCTAATTCATAAATGTCTGTACAACTAGCACTAATTGCTAGACCATTTTCACACTGCTCTTTAGGACTGTTAATTGATCCATCACCACATTTAGGTGAAACAGCACATTTAGAGGTATTCAATGTACAATCAGAGTTACAACTAATTGTACCCAAATCAAAATTAGGATTATATTCTGCACAGGTAGAATAAGGAATTTGATTACCCTCACAAATCTCTGTGTCTGAAAGAATTCCATCTCCACAACGGGGTGTTGTACAATTATTTGTACAACCATCAGTGTCTATTTTATTACCATCATCACAATCCTCACCCTTTTCCTTAATTTTGTTTCCACAGATAGGTAGTTTCTCACACTCACTGTAGTCTAACTTACATTCATCAGAACACCAAACCTTACCAAGATCATAGTCACCAAAATTTACACACTCTCCTACAGGCTCTGATGTGTCACACTGTTCATCTGCACCCTCTCTCACATCATCACCACAAATAGGAACTCTCACACACTGTGTAAAATCAAATCCACAAGAATTTGTACAATAAACATAACCATCAACATAATGTCTATCATACTTAGAACAAAGACCTAGTGGTGAATCAGTATCACAATCTTCCCCATCATCTACTGTACCATTACCACAAAGATTGGGATCTTCCTTGTTAGGATCTTCCTTGTTAGGATCCTCCTTATTGGGATCTTCTTTGTTCGGATCTTCCTTATTGGGATCTTCTTTGTTTGGATCTTCCTTGTTCGGATCTTCTTTGTTAGGATCTTCTTTTACTGTATTATTTTTTTCACACTTAGAAAAATCCAATGTACAAGTAGAGGAACATTGAACTTGACCAGAGTCAAACCCATAATTCCTACAATCTTTTGAAGAATTAAACAGAGTTAGATCACAAACCTCTTTAGAAGTAAGAATCCCATCACCACAAACATCTTTAACAATAATAACAGAGCTGTCTGGATCTGTTATTTGAACATCATGATCTGGTACTGATGTTTCACAAGAAGAAAGAATAAGAGAACAGACAAGAATAAGAAAAATTGACTTGTGCATAGAGACCTCCTAAAAAATTCTAGCGACCGATAGAATCAGCAAAAGAAAAAAGAGTGTCTAATGAATGACTAACACCCTGAAGTGTTAAAGAAAAACCAAAGTCTGTAAAAAGAATAAAAAAGCACACAACCAAAAGAAAAACAAGACCGAAACCCTTAACCATAAAGACCTCCTATAAGTAAAGGATAGGTAAACAGCCTATTACCCTCAAGACAAGGCCAATATAGCACATTCAGTGTAGCCTGTCAAGAAAAATTTTAATTTTTTCGTTTTTTATTGTGACACATACACCTACCAAAGTAGCTATGTCGGTGTATGTGTTCAGAGGTCTATACCTTAGGTATGATGGGTGAGGGTAGAAAAAGCGGAAAAATTTAACTTGAACTAAACCTTCTCCCCTCACCCTTTTTTGCTTTTTTTTGCAAAAAATACGCGGAACTCTCAAATTTCTAAAGGGTTAAAAATCTATTTTTTGTATAGTTTTTGTATCAGATAGAAATACAATCTGATACAAAAAGTTGCGTTCTTGTCTGGTACAGATTAAAAATTAAAACTTAGTTGTTTTGCATTAGCTGCTTTTTTAGCTCTCTCTTCGAATTCCTGATCTAGAGTTGCTATATCACCTTGTGACACGGGACTAGAACTTCTTTTAATAGAAGTAACAAAGGGTTTTACTATATCATAAATTTTTATAATATAGTCTTTTGCTCTAGCGGCAACATGTGATGGGTATTTTCTTTTACGATAAAAATCCTTATAAAAATAGAAATCTGTATCTAATGGAATTTTATCATAATCAGCTAGAGCTTTTATATTATCAGGTGAAAAGTATTTTTTATATTTTTTTATAAATTCCATAGGATCAAGAGATCTAGCAGACATGTCTATATCTGATTCAGACATTTGTAACAGACGCTCAAGTTTATCCAACACCTCACTATATTTTGGAAGATCTAATTGTTTTACACAAACACTTCCTACTGGCAATGTTTTATGGTTTACACTGTTAATAAATTGAAACTGATAGCGTATAGCATGACCACACATACAATTACCAGCACCGTATCTACCAAGATCAACCATATATAATGGATTTACAGACCACTCCTCTCTCCAGGCATTAGGATTATTTGGGTTAGAAGAGAAAAAGCGAAGTATAGTTTTTAAGTTTTCTTGGTGTGTACTTTCAAAAACTCTATCTCTACTCTCAACACGTCTTAAAACTACCATAATAAATCTCCAATATCAGCTATGTGTCTGTGTAAACTATTCTTATTTTATGATTCTAACAAATAGTTACATTTAATTGGATAGTTCAACATTGATGTGAGCAGGAATCCCACGTGGCTTTAGCCCGGCCCACAACCTTTAGGTGGTTGGTAGTTGACTTATTACAAAATCACATAACTTACAATGTTTTAGTTCACTGTGAACTACCCACCACCTAAAGGTGGTGTTCCCTCTCAAATGCTTTTAATAATTTAGATGCACCCCCTACTATTTTAATATCTGGTAGAGTTGCAAATCTAGTTAGTTCGTAATGATTTTCTTTTGTGTGTAACGTATTCTGTCCGCGTAATTTACCAAAAGCCATTACATCTAGTAAGGTATTATCCATAGAATACAAACCAAAATGATAGATGGATTGACGAGTATCACCATCTAGGTGATATTGATTTAGAAATTCTCTTCCTACTCTTTTGTCTATTGATTTAACTACTGTATTTCTAGCATAAATTATTTGTGATTTTGTTAGAATAGAAGAAAGTTATAGCTTTCACTTTATCTTGTTTATACCACCAATCTACATCAAATATAGAGATAAGATGTATTCCTTGCTCTTTACAAAGTTTGTATTTCAATAAATGTCTGTCTTTTGGATAATTTTTCCAACCTAATTATTGTGGTGTTCTATTACTAAACACTATTGCTAAGTAGAGGGCAATGGTGCAATAACTCCATTTTTCAGCTCGCGACAACCTAGCCCTCTATTATCTAAGATACCAGAAATTTTTTATTTGTCAAGGTATATTTAATATTTTTCTTTCAACATTGCTTGCATTTCTTGATTTAATATCTCTTTTACTTGATCATTTACAGACCCTGTTTCAAATAACCATGATGATTCTTCTGTAAATGGGACATTATTTTGATTTGAATTAAGATAAGAAAGAGCATAAGTATCTTCAAAGTTTACTTGTGGTGGAGCGACCTCAAAAGCATTGTACAAACTTCCGACACAACTATCACAAACATCTTTGGTATAACCATGAGCAGTATCAAGAATATGGTCTACTTTATGTCTTTGTCTATCGTGCTGTAAATTAAATAATTCATATTCAATAGAATCTGCAAAAGCCTTATTAAACTTCACTGTACCTAAAAACATCTGGTCTATAAAGAATAAATATGCTTTATCGGTTCTATCCACTGACTGATAACGAACAGGAAAACCTAATTCTTGCAGACGTTGTTGGCTAGCAGAACTTTGAAATTGATCAAAGCTAATCATACCAAAGGTTATATGTAATTTATCACGCATATAAATTATAAATTCTTCTACACGAGAAATAGAAATTTTCTTTGGTGGAGGTGGTGGGACAATACGAATACAAAAATCATAATAATATACAGGATGTTTTACACCATCCACTTCTTTTTCACCAAACTTATAACAACAAGCTATACCAGTTGTATCTGTTGCAAGACTAAGGTCTATATGAACATAACGAGGACATTCTGGATGTAGAAAAGGTCGTCCAGAGAGATAATACATTACAGAATTTGTAGGAGAATCATTCTGTGTTTCCAATACAAAAGAATACTTGGTAAATAAATTAGGAATAGAATCATCCACACAAGCATCAAACACAGTTCTATTATTAAATAAACCACCAGAACTCTGAATGGAAAATCCAGAAACATCTTGTATGGATTTTAATAGATTTACTTTATACTGATCCATAAATTCTATAGGTACATCATCTACAAGTACTCTAAGATCATTAGGTAAAAGATTTACTGCATCTTTTATTGACATACCAGAATTAACTGGCACATTAAGATGTGAAGCTAAATCCATTACATCCTCAATAATGAAAGGGTCTACTTTATCATTACCACAAAATACATAAAATCGTTCATTAGTATAAGTACCTTTTGGCTTTACGTCCCAAACACGCGCCCTATAATAACGAATAGTCGGATCTGTTAAAGATCGTTGCTTTAATTCTTCTGTAAAACCAGAAGCATACGTACTAGAAGAAACAACAACAGATAATGATTGGTTTTTCCCGTTTACCATAAAACGGGAGGCTTGTCGAGCAACCAAACTTCTATGAAGATCAGATACAATAGACATATCCGTTGAATTACCACTGGCATCACTAAAGAAGTTTGCTTCATCCACCATGCTGAAACAAACGTCTAATCCTATTGCGTCTCCAGTGCCCGATCCATAAAGGGTTAAAACATTTTTTGGAAAGCGTAATTCATCATTAGCTCTTTCATATCTTGGGAAATTTTCTTTAAAATAAGGAATGGCATCTATAGTTTCCCTAAGTTTTCTGAATGTAGTATTTTTAACCTGTTTCTTTGTAATACAAAAAAGAAGGAATACCAGTGCGGCTGTATCCATATTTAATCCAAGGTGTTTATGAATATTCTCATAACAAGAAAGTTCATACAAAAAGCGCACCATTATATAAACACCCGCAGTTGATTTTCCCGTATTATGATTTATAATTCCATCTGATATATAGGTATGACTTCCCTCTATTTCTATATCACCACACTCTGCTTCTGAATCTTCTATATAATCTATTAGTGTTGAATAGCACTGATTATTATATAAGTAAGAAAGAGATTTTGCGGTATCTAATGAGATACCTAAATCCTCTTGTATGTATTTCAGTCTACCTAAACTTATATCTGACGGTTTCTTTTTAGCAATATTAACTAACTTTACAAGACTATTTTTCTTACAAAAATCATACAAGGTATTAAAAACACCATGTATACGTAATGATTTACTTGTTCTATTATAATCTTTTGAAGATAAAATACTATGAATATAAGATTCTATTTTCTCTTTTTTGTACCAAACTTTTAATGGTATCAAAGCATAAAATCTCTGTATTGAATAAAAATCTTGAATACGTAATCTATAATCCACCCCCTTTTCTGATTTTGTACGATCCTGTGTTTTCACTACTGAGGATATACCTAAATTAAATAAAAGATTCTGTATCTGAGAAACCAATATATAATTTCTGCTTGAAAAAGATATATTTATACGATTGTTAGCATTCTCTACACAACCATCAGAATCAAACAGACCTGCTAACAACAAACACACTTCATTTCTAGTAAAAAATTTAGCATAATCTGGAATATGTTTATTATAAGCCCCAAAACCACAAGAAATAAACATATCTGGATCAGTAACATTATATACAGTAAATCTTCTATGTGTATGCCCTGTAGGTCGTCCTGCTAATATACTATCACCTTCATAAACTCCCACATGATGAGTACCACTTAATTCTTTCATCTGTTCTAGCACATAAGAATAGGATTCCGTAGAATACTTATGATCTGCATAAACTATTCTACAAACACCTATACTCTTATTGTAGTCACCATCACCAATAAAATAACCTATTGTATAGGCATACTTCCCTTCAAAGCACTGGTTATTCTCAGGGAACAAACCTTGAATTGAGGTGCGTAAAATACTATCTTTAGGCTTTAACTGATCTGCTCTAACCCACTGTACCTCCCCATCTATAAGAGTTCTAAATAAATGATTCTCGGTACATTCATAACTAGAACCATCTGCAAAATGCAAAATCTTTGTTCTTTGCCTACCAATAAAATGCACATCTTTTATTGGTTCTACACCATTCTCAGTTCTTATATAGACTTGTTCATTATTAGAAAGTTGATTCTTTATATCTAATAAGGAAAGATATCCATTAGATGTTCTTTTTAATACTGATATAGGAGTACAACCGATCCCCCCTCCAAGCACTACGATATTATAATTTAATTTTCCACCTTCAAAAATATCTTCTATAACTTTAATCCAAAAAGGAAATAAAGAAAGACCCTGCATACCTACATAATAAGAATCCCTAACCCACTCACTTACAGGAACTATAGGTCTAATTAATTCTTTCTTATCAACAGAAAGTTTTGAAAACAATTTATTTAAAATATAGTCCCGATCAGTATTACTTTTATCTGTTTTCTTTTTTTCTTTTGATGCAGATACAGCACTACTTAATATATTTGCTATAGCTTCTGTTTTGGAAACAGAGGATTTTTTCTTATTTTCTTTTACATTCTTGATTTCAGTTTTCTTTGGTCTTCCCATATACACCACCTATATTATTCTATGTCTTCTTTCTCTATTTTATTTAAAACAATTAATGCAGATTCTAAAGGTGTTTTAGAATCATCTATTCTTATAACAGAATACCCTAACTGACACAAAACACTTTCTCTCTGTTTTTCCATATCTTTATTGTAATAAGCATGGTTATTCTCATCATACTCTACAATAAAATGTCTGTTATTTCCTAAAATTTCTATATCAACAAAATACCCACCTACATATAAGTGCCTGTTATATGAATACCCTTTGTTTTTTAGTAAGGTACTTAAAGCCTCGTAAAATTGCGTTTCCTTACTTGAATTATGGATCACATATTCTATATTAAGTGTCTTACACAAAGACTGCTTTATAGAATCAACACAACTATTATTATGTGCCAGTATTTCTTTTATTCCAAATTGATTAATAAAAATCAATGGTTTATTAAATGGGGATAGTGATAATGATAATCCCTTTTTAAATACCCCAAATTCTGGTAAAATAGAACATGAATCCATTTCTGAAATAGAATATATCCCATACACCTCTTGTATAGAATACACGTTATCCTTAGACACAAATTTTAAAGGTGCATAAGGTGTACTATACCCAAGAACCTGAGAAATGTTGGCTATAGGATATAGCACTGTAGTTTCTATTTCAATATATTTGATTGAAAATGACTCTAAACCAGTTATATTTTTTGATTGTACAAACATAAGACTCTATATCTGAAGAAAATCTATAGTTGGTATATTCTTTAGATATAGAGTCTCATTCAGTAATGTTCTTATTTATCCTCATCATTATCATTTGACTTTAGCCCAATGAGCTGTTCTTTCATATCATTAATAGCGTCTGGTGATAATGATTTAAGTAATTTATAAACTTCATCAACCTCTTTGTTTGCTGCTTCCTCTTGTGGTATTTGAATAGAAACCTTACGGGCAAGGTCTAATATTTCAAGAGAGGCATTTTTAGCTTGTTTGTAATTTTCTTTTAGTGTTTCATTATCCATATTCAACACATTATCTTCATCAAACATAACTTCTTCTGCACGAATAACAAAGTTAGTTAATTTAGAAAGACGCTTTAAATTTAATGTTGAATAAAATGTTAGAAAGGCATTAAGTCTTGATACTATTGTAGGAAGGTTTTGTACCAAATCCATTGGTAATTCACGTAAAACTTCCTGTAACTGTGTTTGTTTTTGTTCTACGGAATCGTCATTTACAATATCTGAATTACTATGTAAATCTTTTTCTATATCCGTATCTAAGGATTCTAGTTCTTTCTCTATACTTTTTCTTTTTCTACCCATCATTTACCCCCATCTTTTAAAAATAATGTAGAATCTTCTGCATCATTTTTTATAATCTCGTTATTTTCTATTGCTTTCTTACTTTTTCTACCCCTACCTTTGTGTGTTTTTTCTTGTGGGGTGTTTACTAAAATAGTATCACCATATACTTTCTCTACTTCTTCATTTATATCCCCATTCTGTTGTTTTAATTCAAGATGGACAGCTTTTATTATCTCAACAACTACAGACGGGTTTTTCTTGTATTTTTTTGCTAGGTGATCGATAGAATAAAAAGAAGATTCATTATATATTTTTATATATTCTGCTCTTAATAATACCTTATTGACAGTAGGTATCACTATGGTATCACCTTGAAAAATATCTAAAAAAGGTAGGAACTTATCACCAAGAAAATTCTCTAATACTCTAAAAGTATTAGAGTCAGACAGATTGTCTAAAATATCAGACAACTGACCGCGTTCTCTATCAGAAATATTAGCAATCTTTAATAATTTTCCTGGCTCTCTCATAAACTCACCTCTTTTTCTAATCTGTCCGCATTTTCCCTTGAACCCTCATAATATCTCCACAGCTTCAGGGAAAGAAGATGGGCTTCCTCTATAGTTGTATAATTATAAATTATATCAGCTACTGCATACTCTTTAGAAACCTGCAAATCTAAAATTTCATCTTCTGTTGGTACTGTTTTTCGACGATGGTAAAGGTAGTTGGACATTGAGTTTCTAGCACGCGTAAACAATACGTTACGTATAGACCTTGGGATATTATCCCCACTTTCTATTAGAAGTAAAAAATCTGCTAAATCAATAGTAGCCATTGATATTAAATCTTCAACATCATAAGTACGATAATAACGATAGGCTACTGTTTTACATAAAGTAGAGATATATTGCCAACCATATGGTGTAACCTGACCACTTTTTACCAACAAATCTAAGGTATCAACCTGTTTTTTTGGCACTCTAAAACCCTCCATATCTGTGGATTCGACATATAGAATCAGACACAAGGAAAAAACAAGATTTTGTTACCACCCTATAATAATAAGGTGGTAATATAAATATATTATACAGAATAATTTCAGATTTGCAAATATATTTTATTATTTTATTTTAAATTTTAACTAGTGAGCAGGAAATCCCATGGACTTTAACCCGTGGGATGAAAGCGAACAATTAAATAATACTACAAAACAAATAGAGTTTATATCTAATTAAACGAGGCTAGTCCGACGGGATGAAAAGAAAGACTTATCCACTTTCCGCCTCCCCTACGGGGTTTTGGATAGTGTTCTGGATAAACACCAATTAAACTAACTATGATTCTTAAAGCATTCAAGTACAGATTATACCCTACTGAATCTCAGTCAGTAAAAATCAATCAAACAATAGGTTGTACTAGACTGATCTATAATCTTATGCTTGATGCTAAACAGAAACATTATGAACAATACAAGAAAACATTAAATATAACTCCTGCTAAATTCAAACAGGATGAAAAATATTCTTTCTTAAAAGAAGTAGACAGCTTAGCTTTAGCTAATGCTCAATTAAACCTAAATACTGCCTATCATAACTTCTTTGAAAATCCTGAATGTTTTGATCTACCCACATTCAAATCAAAACATAAATCCAGATGGAGTTACACAACAAATAATCAGAATGGAACTATTCGTTTTGACAAAAATAGAATAAAACTACCTAAAGTAGGGTATGTTAAATTAAAAGAACATAGGCCACATGAAGGAAAAATTAAATCTGCTACAATAAGCAAAGAAAAATCTGGTGAATATTACATTTCTGTTTTGTGTGAAATAGAAGAGATACAAAAACTACCTGAAACAAATAAATGTATAGGAATAGACCTAGGATTACATGACATTATTGTTTGTTCAGATGGAATCAGAGTAGAATCACCAAAATACTTTAGGAAATCTGAAAAGAAGTTAGCAAAGAAACAAAGAGAATTTGACAGAACACAAAAAGGAAGTAAGGGACACGAAAAATCTCGTTTGAAAGTAGCTAAATGCTACCAGAAAATAAAGAATCAAAGAAATGATTTCCTACAAAAACTATCCACCAAACTGATACACGAAAACCAAGTGATTTGTTTGGAAGACCTTTCTGTTAAAGGTATGGAACAAAATCATAAACTAGCTAAGTCTGTTACTGATGCTAGTTTTTCAAAATTTGTTTCTATGCTTGAGTATAAAGCAGAATGGTTCGGTCGGAAAATAATTAAAATAGATCGTTTTTATCCCTCAACTCAAATATGTAATAATTGTGGGTATAAGAATGAATCTATTAAAGGATTGAAGAATTTAGGAATAAGAGAATGGATTTGTCCAGAATGTGGGGAAGTACATGATCGAGACTTAAATGCTTCAAGAAACATCCTTAAAGAAGGATTAAGGATATTAAATAAAGAATTGAACCCATGGAACGTGGGGGATAGCAGATTTACTGATCAGTTTAGTTGTATTGAATCAAATATAACTAGACTGATCTTGCATCTGAAGCAACCTGCCTAAAGGCAGGTTGTAGTTCACTATTTTATCTCCTTCCATAAACAATCAAGGCCATTGATAGGTTTTTATCAATGGCCTTGAAAACAAGTATTAGAATTTTTACACTTAGCTATTTAGAAAACATTTGAAACAGTGATAGTAATGCTGCCTGTATTTGTGTAGAAGATTGAAAAGATTTTATAACCCAATCCTGGGTACAAGTCTTAACCATACTGGTAATATTTTGTTTTGGTATTACACTTACTAATTTTAATATATAATTATCAGTTGTTGTAGAAGAGTCTATAGAAGCTCTGATTAAAGACAGGAAAAATTGTTGATAATCTTCTTTTAAATAAGTTACAGGAAGTCGAGACAGTTCTGAAACGGAGTTTAATACACCTTGTTTATCAGATTTTATAATTGACACTATATAATCATATAAAAACTTTGTAGATGATATATCTGATTTTAAGAATTCTTCTTCACCTAGTATCCGTACTTTGTCCAGCAACATGTGTGCATTGCGCATAATACCTTTACTACGTGTTGCTATAAAAGATATAGTAGATTCTAAAAGTGAAAGTCCTAGTTCTTTTGCATGTTTCTCAATATCTCTCTTTACTTCATCCTGTGTCTTTGTTGTAAAAATTAACTCTAAAGAACGAGAACGTATTGTAGGTAAAAGTTTTTCTGGGTCTGTCGTTGCTAAAAGATAGAAAATACCTTTGGGAGACTCTTCAAATACTTTTAATAATGCAGAAAGAGCTTTGGGGTGTAGTAGATGAACTTCATCTATAGTAATTACTTTATTACATCCACGGCTTGTCGTTAAAAGAACATCTCTCATATCCCTAATAGAGTCGGTGTCTAGCATAGAAGCATCAAACTCATTATACCAAGGAACAGAATTTATATCAGACTTACAGTTTTCACATTTCCCACATATATCATTTTCTCTAAGATTTTTACAATTCAAAGCCTTTGCAAAAAGTCTTGCTGATGTAGTATTGTGTGTAACTATATAGTCATTGCAGAGATATAAACTTTCATCATTGTCTACAGTAAAACAGACCATAGGTCTTGTATTTTCTTCTTTTTCTATAGAAATGATTTGCATAGAATATATTTCATAATGGTGATTATAAGGATGTATTTTTATCTCTTTATTTTTAAACAGGTTACGTAAAATCAAATTTCGATTTGTCTTAAAATAAAGAGTCTTAGGTTCTGGTCTTGATACAATAAGACCTAAACTAAAAGCTAACTGTCTTGTAGCATTTACTAAATTATAAGATTCTATATCTGGTAAAGAATGGAGTCTATTTATTTCATTATATATAACAGGAGGGTAGCAAAAGACATTATTATCATTAGATGTCGTAGCACAACTATCCATGATACCACGTAATAATTC